>JAABUS010002235.1_pt1 | contig 37462 bp, 11 predicted proteins | sample 5560161 | NCBI WGS metagenome assembly JAABUS01 (sample SAMN10711885, study PRJNA513376) | rock metagenome | isolation source: Antarctica rocks | place: Antarctica: Victoria Land, Trio Nunatak nord | collected 2016-01-04
TCGGGTTTGGGCGCCGAGAGCTTGTTGTCACATTGGGGGTTGTTTGGCATAGCGACAGTATTCCATTGAGTGTTTCCACCCTCTACCAAGCCACCATATTCGAGCGGAAACATGGGTGTCCTAAGAATCTTGTTTGTTGGACCTTCTGAGTTATACGCAAGTTCCTCCGCTGCGTCCATGACCGCGAAGACAGCTGGGTCATCTAGTTGTGGTGAGGAGCGCTTTTGCAGTATCCGCTCTTTCAAAGGCGTAAGCTCTTCAGGTATCTTCCTTCCTGAAAGGTCCATAACGATGCCGTGGCTGTAGAGTGTATCTATGTACGCAGCGTCTGAGGTACCGGGTGCCTTGTTGCTCGAGGAATTGGACCGAGGTACAAGGCTTTCGGCATATTGTGATTCTTGCTGCGACATTTTTTGGAGTGCCGTCAAAGTCAACCGAGCACGTTTGGGTTTCGGGTCTGAGCCGCTCGCTGGCCGTTTGTGCCTGACGAGGTCAAAGCGAGCTTCACAACTTCGTGGACGTTTGAGCTGAACGTAATCAGATCGAAACGGACAGCTCGGTGGCGAAAATATACGAGGACTGGCTGGGCGGGAATCGGCGCGAGGATGAGGAACTGCGTCGAGCCAGGCGCTCAATTGCGGGTTGGCCGTAAGATGCTTGGTAGTAGGCGGATAGTTGTTGCCAAAAGGTCTGAGAAGCGACGACTTGAGCCGTTCTCGCCAGTCTGAAGAGTCGCAGAGAGGGCTGAACCGTTCAGGATACCTGTCTTGGGTCGAGTAGGGAGGAGTTGGCAATTGATCTGGCGACAGCCGGGTGCGCTTGCTCGCGGGCTCAGTGCCAGATTCTAGATCAGTAAGAGTGCGCTTGAGATCCCTTACGGGCGTCGGATGGAGGACATCGTGAGGGTGCATAGTATTCAAATATGAAGGGGGGATGAGTTATAGATGAATTGTGTTAGATGGAAGAAGGGGAAACAGTTGAGCGCGTGGCAAGCGATGCCCCCACCTCTAGCGGGTTTCACGGCGAGTAGCGTCTGCACGAATGATTGGCTGGCACGGATTGTCGGCGTAGCTCGGAGTAAGCGGAGATAATTGTCTGGTCCACGCACGGTCGCTGACTATCGCCCTCGGTCGTCGATCACATGACTGTCCGTCCGCCGATAACGCAGTTTGGCGTTTCAATTTAGGTCAACTTTTGCTGAACCCAAATAAAACGACCGCCATATTTGATTCTTTACTTGCGTTGGACACCTTCACCAGCATTTCCAAGCCACGATAGCCGGCCAAATCTCACGACCACAAGTTGGCCGACTTGAAATGACAGATGCAGTTCAACCATACTCCAAGACAATACAAGAATTCTTTCAGAGGGGCCGCTCATTGTGATCCTCGTATTCAGCCACGACTACAGATCTTCGACAAGTCTCCAAATCCAGGCAGTCCGCAATTATGTCAACTAAATTCGGCCTGCAAAATCACTTTGACTACGCTGTCGTTGGTGGTGGTGTCATGGGCGTCTCAGCTGCGCTCGCATTACAAAGGGAGTCGCCAAGTGCCAAAATCATTATCTTCGAAGGTGATGAGATGAAGACGGCATCGAAAGGCATTTGCAAGATCATTCGTACCCCATATGTGGACAAGGATTATGTTCTGTTAGCTGAAGAGGCGAAGAAAAGATGGGAGACCGAGCTCCCTTACTACAACTTTTACCGTCGGACTGGGTGGATCCAAGAAGTTCGTGGAGATAATTACGTCCCCTTCCACCTCGGAGAGCGATTAATCAAGGTGGAGGATGTATCACATATGGTTCGCTCTCGGATTCCGCCTCAGTTGGACACCGGGACGGAATTGTGGCTCAACGAAGATATTGGAGTAGCCGACGCAGCCCTTGCCCTTGAAGCAACAGCTGTAGAAGCAGCGACCCAAGGCGTTATACGCCAAAAATTGAACATCTCCAAGCTTGTTATTGAAAATGGTGTCTGTCGCGGAGTCGAGCGCACTGATGGCACAATCATTACAGCAGGAACAACGATTTTAGCAACAGGCCCCTGGACTCCAGCACTCCTCGAAAGCTCGAAAATTCAACTACCGCATGATTTTCAAGACGGCTTTTTCAGTGTCACTGCTATCGGCGTTGCGACACTCCCTCTTACCGAAGATGAATATGCTAAATTCAACTCAATGCCGATTCTAGTCACTGACCAAGGTATGTTAGACTCGTTGATTGGATTCAACGTCTAACATGCTATAGGAGAAGTAATGCCCCCAACTACTCAGCAAAAAGCCCTTCAGATCACCAGCACAGATTCCTTTGCTATCGCTCACCCTGATGAAGTGAAGTCAGAGGCTTACTCAGAGAGAATCGAGAAAAATCGCGCTTTGTTGGAGAAGACGATGCCAGAGATGAGAGAGAGGTCGTTAGGTTACTCCCTATACCCGTAAGTGATAGTGTGCTTCAGTCTTATTGAAATACTTACGTCTACTAAGTGAACTTATGACCCCTTTCCAACATCCTCTTGTCGATAAGGTACCAGACGTTCAGGGACTGCATCTTGCGATAGGTGGTTCATATCATTCGTTCAAGTTTTTGCCAGTGTTGGGGGATATTATAATTGATTACCTCCGAGGTATGCGACGCGGAGTGTCGAAAAGATGGAGCTGGGATAGGTCTAAGGAAAAGATATCCGTTCATGGTGAAGTATTGTCGAAAGCTCCAAGTTGAATGCGAACTCTACAAGATCAAGCAAGACATACCACAAACTCTCCTTCGACATTTCCTGCCATCCTCTCCCACCATCCAGTGTCCTGACCCTGCACACCTTGATTCTCCCATTCTTGACGCTGCCAATTTCTTATCCGTCTGACGAGAGAGCAACAATCGTCGACATTCTCGGGTATGTTAACAGCATCCATGTACCACTCAGTGAAACTTACGGACTTGTTGTCTCCTGCTATACGGTCCAAGTAATTAACGAGTATATCATAATCCTCCTCCCCTTGAACGCAGATACACGCGATCACGAAACACCAAGCCGGATGGATGCTGCTGTACCATGGCCCTTCCGTTGGCAGGTCGTAAAGCCAACGTAAAAGCGAATCGCAAGTTTGCTTAATTGCAGGATGCTCTGGGGTGTATCTTCGAACTATTAGTTGAAGAGTGTCAGGACGAAAAAGTTGAGCCATACCCGTAAAGGCGAGCAAGACAGTATAATCGCGTTCCAAATCTGTAGGTTTCTGCAGTTTGCAATGCAATATATCTTGGCATATCATCTTCTGATTCGTCCACCCACTGGGGAGATTTTTCAATTTCTTGCAGGAGACGCTCGGCGCTCCGCTCGTCAGGGTACTTCAAATGTTATTTAGGAGGCCTCTTGTCTCTGGAGTACGTACCTTTGTTTCCTGTGTGATCGAATAGATGAAGTAAAGCATCATCCGTGATAATCCCAAAGTACTGTTCACTTGAGTCAATTGCTCTGCTTCACCAAATCCTATCCAGTGGTAGTCAAAGTGTTGGAAACTACGCTCCCCATTCAAAGGAAGAGCCGTCATTGCCAATATTGCCACACTTGCCATGGCCAAATTCGCTTCGAGATTAATTCCAGCCGAGTCTATCATTGGATAGAGGTATTTCGTCCAACAGACCTGATGCATCGATGGGTTGAGGGTTGCATGATGGCTAAGAAGCGCTGCAGCAACAGCCGTAGAAGCACCCACGTCTCCTCTTACAATGCCTTCTCGGACTTCCTTTGCAGTTTCCATACTATAGCGAAACTCGGCATATTCAATCTGCTTCCTTTCGAAACTCCCCTCAAGAAAATATTCCTTGCGGTAGGAAGCAGAAAGAGCAAGCACAGGGTTGATTGTGCGCCCCTTGCTCTGCAGAATCGGAAGGAACTCGTTGATGTATGCATTATCTTTGAGAACCGTTCGACCAACGCAAATGTTGTTCACGTCTGGGAACGTCTCAGCCATGGCCAAGTGTAAAGGTATTCACTTACAAAAGTCAAAGAGCATATGCTCGAGGCCACCGAAACATGGCACATGGACTGCCGGGGGCCATTGCATTTTGATTAGACCATTCGCAGCCAGTCTTGGTAAGGCACTCTCGTAAAGAGTAAGTGCTGAACTGGATGAACTGCAGTCTAGGTCCATAGCTTCAGTCGTCAAGATATTCTCTGACGGTAGATTGAATCCTGCAGTTTGTTAATCTGGTTCGCAGAGATGACAATGCCACACTTACGATGTCCGCCCTGTTGCGCTCCGAGGTCTTCAAAAGGCCGGTTCTGTGTGACTTCATTGCCTTCCTTATCATTGAAAGTTTCTCGTTCGTCGGAAGTCGAGATTATTGGAAAAACCCATTGACCCACTTGCGGCTGCGTTGGAACAACAGATTGGAAGGGTGCCTTGAGGATACGCTCGATTTGATTCGCAAGGTCCACCGCTCCGTATCGCTGGGCCTTCTCGAGTATACCTAGCTTTCGAAGGAGATTGGCCGCTCTGTCGTAGGAATCCTGGGGCAGGTGCTTTATCCAACTAGCAGTACATCAGAATCAATACCCAGTAATCTGAGAGCGAACCTACATCCAGTCACTGATGTCTGGATAGAAGAAGTAGCATGCCGTGCCCCCTAACTTGTTGGCAAGACCGCGGTTCCTTTTTCCATATTTCGCCCAGTTGATTACATCCTTTTCAACTGCTTCGCGCTCGTACGAGGATGATTCACAAACGACCGCGACCACAAACGCAACCATCTCTTTGGTTATGGAATATCGCTCTGACTGAGACCGTACAGATATAATATCGTAATATGTCGTTGTCACGAATCTCCATAGGATCTTATTGGATGCGAGGGAAGTCTGTACACGTCGTGCGTAGTCGTAATGCTCTACGAGAGACGAAGGAATTTGGGAGCAGTCACCGCGTAGGAAAGAGGAAGGGTCTGCCTTCCATTTCTCGAGGGATTCGGCAATCTCTGAAGAGAGAGCAACGTCGTCTTCTTTAAGGTTCCATAGTGGCCGAAGTCTGGAGTCTTCACCCGATGATGCAGCATCTTCGACTGACAAGGCTCCTTCTGCTGTGGCATCCTCACTCGACGAGGTTGCGTCTCCGCTCTTTGTAGCGTCTCCCCCTGGTGCTACGGGGTTAGTGGATAACCTCAACGAGACAATATCATCGCCCGTTAACACAGCGCTTTCCTCCGCCGGAGCTGCATCTTGGGAGGAAGAGGCATGGCCATTTTGACCCTTTCGCAGCTTTCTTGGGCGTGAGCTTGGAGGTTGGCACAATTTAAAAAGCCTTTTAAGATTGTCTCGCGCATCTTTATTAAGCACTGGAATGGCTTTTCCAAACTCTTCGACATGCTATCAACTGTTAGGTCATATTGATACTTTCGAAGTTTGCTGAATGAGACACCTTATCATTAGTGAGCAAGCTTTCCAATGTAGAATGCTCAAGTTGTGAGCGAACAGTCTTGCTGATTTCGGCGCCCATCGGGAGAGGTTGATCTTGGGATACCAGAGGTGACAGGGAATTCGAGGTCAGCGACCGATAAAATAATGCCTGCACGTGTGCACCCCAACTTGAGAACGTGAGAGGAACGTGTTCCCTTCGTTTGCCAACTTGGGTTTAGCGCAAGTGCTTAGTCCTGGTGCGTGCCATTCATTTTCGGTGTTGATGCAGAACACGGCACGAATAGTACGTTAAATTCATGGATGTGTAGCGTCTGCCTATGCAGCTAATGATTGGATTTAATGCGGCAAGGCTTTCCAAGCAACGCTAAAGCCTTTTACTACGTATCAGGCGAAATTATTGTTAGTACGCGCTAATAAAATCCTAAGTACTTTTGAGTACTCCTGCGAGTTTGTGAGTATATTACAGTCCGTACTAACAATAATTTCGCCTGATACCATAGTACATCGAGCCCTTAGTTTTGGCAACCGTTCCACGCATGGCAGCCGGACTACTGACATAGCGATCTCCCCAATCAACTACCACGTCTCCACTACGTCCTCCACGTCAATCTAATCGAAGCCACTATGCTCATGCATGATAATGGCACGGTTGACATTTCTGCTTCAAGGAAGAGACGGAAGCAGTGCAGAATGCGGCCGAGCCATTCAACAGCAGCTGAGTATATTCTCATCAACTGCATCGATATCGTTCCTGACCATGCCGGTGACGATTTCGAGATCATCTGAGGGCGGAGGAGTGCTGTCGACCAAATATTTCTCACACTAGGAGGCGATTCGCCTGATCGTCCGCATGAAATGCATGATAACGGTGCTTTCGGCAAGTCATCTAATGCCAGAAATGGTAGGGAATATGCAGCAAACACCTCTGAGGCACACACGACTGATCTATTCATGTATGTGTGTAGTTCTAAGGGTCTATATTTGCCACCAAAGACGGAAGATATCATGCAGGGGATATGGCTAAGGCGCGTAGAAGGATGTGGAGTATGTTGAGCTCTTCGCAGACACATATGTTGATTCTAAAGCCCAGTTCGAACCTCGCCCTTCACTTGTCCATTGATATTACAATCCATATTATAGCTCCATCTCCAGTCTACTTTACAAGAATACTTCATCTTTCTCGAAACAGCCATATTCTTCGCCTTACACATCTTTGTCCTCCGGCATAACTCCTTCGCCAAGACAATGGCGCCCATAAATGTTGTCGTCCCAATGCCGCCTACCTCTCTAAGACCACCAGAGACCCCTCCCGGCAGCCCTTCACATACGCCTCCGAATAGCCTACGCGTGCACGGATCTCCACGAGTAGACAGTATCGAGCGTTTTAAATAAGCCGTAGAGAAATTAACCTAAGTATTAAAGAAGGTAGAAGCTACGACTAAACGCGAAGATATTAAATTTAAATTTATAAAGTATATTAAAGCCGGAAAGCTAAAGACTCGAGCCTCTAAATTAAAGTATAAATTCGTTAACGAAGTATATATTTCTTTATTTTATAGTAACGATCGTATTAACCTTTACCGTTAAGTTAGGATATTATTATATCGAAGTATAAAATTATAGATTCGGTTTTATTACTAGAAACGGTAACGGACCTAGACGAGTATATATTTATTATTCGCGCTCGAATAAATAAGTCGATAGGACCCTAGAAATATCTTAATATTAAAATTAAAATTCTAGATAAATAGACCTTTAAATAGGATTTCTATATTAATATTAATATTAGATATTTTAAGAGACGTATTAGAATTTATATTATAAAAAATACGCGGGCTCTCTTTTAAGGAGGATAAAATTATTATATATATTTTTTTTATTTAACTAGAATAAAGTTTAACGGTAGAAATAATTTAAACGAAATTTATTATATTACTACGTCCCCGAATTAAAAGTTTATTCGATAAAGTTTAAAGAAAGTATTTATAATAATACGAAATTTAAGAATATTAATCTATTAATAAATTACGTTCGTTCGGCCTATATATCGATAACGTCCCGTTTAATATCGCTCTTTAAAAATCGCGAGATTATATACGATTTACTCTAGGCTTTATTTAAGCTAAATATTAATATATATATAATTATTCTCGACGCGGAAAAGTTAGTTTACTACCGCTATAACTCCGGTAAATAGAAGATAATAAATAATAATATTTTATACTTTTACGTCGAATACCGTTATTTAGACTTTAACGGATAAGTTTTTAACGAAGTCTTAACTACGTTTAGAATTCGAATATTTTAAGAGGTAAAGTTAATCGATAAATTAAAATTTTATCTCTTTAAATTTTATTAGTACTAAAAAAAGATAAGAGAATACTTTATAAAATCTAGTTAATAGTTCGCCTCTTTAATAAGTTAATATTACGTTTAATATTAAAGTAATATTTTTTACCTCGAGAAAAAAAATTATATCGAAATCCCTATAAATAATCGTATTATAATTAATATTATCTATTTCTATAAAGTTAATCCGAATTACGCCCGACTATAAATTAATAAATTAGTTAAATTTAGTTCGTCGGATAGTTTCTAGATCCTCTAGTTTAATATAGAAATAAATAAAGTTAAGAGTAATAACTTTAATACGGAAAATATAAATAATAATAATTTATTAATCTATAACTAGACGGTTTATAATTAGAGTTTTAATAATAAATAGTAGTATATATCTTCGTCCTCTAAACGCCTACTAGTTAGAGGTTATATTAATATAGAAAGTAGAATTTATAATCGACGATATTAAAGTTATTATCTAGAATCCGTTATTTTTCGATAATCTCGTAATTCCCCTAGTAAAGAAGAAAGTTATTATTACTCTTACGAAAATTTATATATCCCACGTATCGGGCGATATAATCGATAACTTTATAAAGAGTAAAGATTAAAGTTTAATAATACTTTTATAATATAACCTCCGGCGGTCGATCCCTTATTTTAAATTAATATATATATCTAATAAATCGCCCGGAGTAAATAAGATATTAACTATAAAAGAATTATCCGAATATTTTAAAAAGCCGCTCTACGCGGTATATTATACCCTTCCCCGTTACTTTATTTATTTTAATTTTTTGGATATTTATTAGGGAGCTCGGTTAGAACGTAAAAATATTTAAAAAGTAATTAATAATTATCTTTTACTTAACTTATTATTAAAAAGTTATCCTACTTCTAGATAAAGCCGATATATTTATTTAATCACACTCTTTTATTAACTTATATAACTCTTTTATATCGGTATTTTTACGTATATTTAAATATTATTAGGGAATTATAATCCTTACGATTAACTATATTAAAAATATCGATAATATAATTTAGAGTAGGATTTTAATAGCTTTATATTATAAATCTTTAAAATTAACTATAAGGAAGACGGTATAGGAAAGTTTCTTAAAGAAAATAACGATAATTAAAATAAAAGCGGAATATATAACTATTAACCTCGACTAGTTATCGGAAAAAGAAGTTAATAACCGATAAGTTCGTTATTAAATTAATATATATAAAGCTTTACTAATCTTTAGTCTAGATTAAAAATATAATAATTACTACTTATACCCTCGCTGTGGAAGAAATAATATCGTTAACGCGATCGTATTTAGAGGTAGTTATCGATCTCGATAAGGAATTCCAAAGAGACTATAACGGTGCTGGCCAGATGGCCAACAACGCGTCTTACTTTTAGGTAGACTAGTGGCGACTATGGAGGGTAAAAGGAATCTTCTAGAATTTTTAGTAGAACTAGGACGGAGAAATCATCTGCCGTATCATGGGTACATTTTGTCCACACGTTCAATCCCGTTATACATATATGCAAAGGAATTGCTCGTGCACATTTTCTAATGATTATCCTTACATTTCAAAGTCTTGCTGGAAAGACCTGGTAACTTCGAGAGGCCTTTGTAGATGTCATTAGGCGGGGAAAGCGAGGGGCAAACCCTTAAAATTGTGCGCGTACGGTCTTAGCGCACAAACTAAGCGCGTTGTTTAGCGCGGTCAGAATAATGTACGCGCGAACAAGAACGCCTTGTCCCCGACATAAGAGATAAACCCCTCTGAGTCGAGGGAGGAGACCCCCAGAGATATCGAGCCCGACCAGTCAGCCGGTACGATCCAAGGAGACGAGGACAGAGGAGTTGAGTGGGCAGACAAAGAGGCGGACGCGCGCTGTATGCAGCTCGACTTTGCTTCGCTTTGCCCAAACGCCGTTGAGCTTGTGCCTGGGAGCGGGGAGGGCCATTCAATCAGAAGAAAGAAGGAGAATCTAACAAGCCCATCATCATTAATATGGATGATGAGCTCGAGTCGTCGCCAGAATGCCAACTCACATGGCAGGTCCACTACAACATATAACGAACTCTAAAGTGGCGACGATGACCTACTGTAAGCCCAAGTGCCCGCTAGTCAGGTCCGTTGCAGCTGCTGATCGTTAGTCACTAAGACCGGTAGCTCGCACACCGCGCTCTCCCTCCATACGATCTTCGGTTGGAGCGACGATGGGTCAAATCGTACATCATTGTGGGAAATATTACGGGCGTACAGCTGCATAATAGATAGTCTACAATGACTGCACAACAACACATACTGTGCGCTAAAACGATATTGACGATGACTCGAGAGATGACAGCGATTGTGTTCCTGGGTGAGGCGAGTTTACTTTTCAGAGGGTCCGATCGACCCACATATCAAGTTGGAGTTCGCTGATGACCTCTCTCTAGGAAGCCACTACGGAGTGATATATCGGAACTGCAAGACTCAAGGATACGAAGAATGAAGCAGAAATGCAGACAGTCTCGAAGGAGACAGCGATTAAGATGACTCCGCGCGGTCGTTACTGCATGCCGTATGCTATCGCCTGGTGATGCTATGGCACCAGCGATGCAGTCTCAGAACTGGTTCCAACTCGTCCCGGATCTCAAAATAATTCCGTCCTCCTGGGCCCATGTATCCAAGTAGATTTCTAAGACCGTAAAGAGCGAGCCCGAAGTGTAGGAATTCGGCCTCTGCCTAATCGATGATGCCGGTGACGGGGCCCGTTGCTGGTGAGACGAGTATATCCATCGGACAGAGGCCTCCATATCTGTGGACCTGGGAATACCGAGACGAGAGGCTGTGGCGGTGAACCGAGCAAGACCTAAGAAACCGCAATCGAGGCCTCTTATTCGAATCGAGGGCACGGCATTGGGAATCCAAATTGCCCATAGGTAACATCGCGAGCTATGAAAGCGCAGCAGCCTTGACGACCTACATGTTCCTGCGATATCGTCTTTGTGGGCATATAATTAAGTGTTTCATTTGAGAATATATCTGGGCTGTCTGCACTGCACAGACACACAAATCAAGCAGCGATGTTTGCTTAAATTCGGCCTCTGCTAGAATTAGGTCATTTACTTGCCGCCGTGCTTCTCTTTATCTGCGCCGGCCCCTGTACCTGATTTGCCGCCTTTCCCTGAGCTCTCTCCTTTCTTTGACTGCGTATCGGAGGAAGCCGGTGACAGATTTGCCTTTAGTGTGGTGAAGGTTGAATCGATAACTTCACTCAATCTATTGTCCGGGACTGGCACCGGAACATCTGCATGGGACCACACCTTGTGCGAATCCTGCGCCGCCAACTTTTTGAGAGTTGGATTCTCGGCGTTCTTATTGAGCTGGTATTTCAAACGATGAACAGTCTGATTGCTCTTGGTATAGTTCTCGCCATGATCAAGACGCCCACCGGCTTTCGCATCGTTGTTCCCAGATCGAGTTGGCGCTGCCCTCGTTCCTGGCACCCCATCACCTGAGAGTAAGGTCTTAATCGCTGATTTGCTCAGGCTCGCCTTGATGTAGTCGAGAGACTCTTTCATAGCACGACTCATTGTGGCTGAGATTTGTTAGACAGCTGGATTGGAGACATAGAGCTCGCGCACCTTTGGTAAGTTAATCTAAGGATTGAAGGTATGGGATAGCTTTCGGCTAGGACTCGTACGGCGCGCTAATTCGGTTGTCGATTGGGTAAACGCTGTGGGTACCGCAGAGTATATGTCAGTAAGTTGAAGGGCCTACGGATGCCAGAATTCTCGGGGACTGCTACCGAGAGGATGGCAGACTGGGACGTACTATTTGCAAAGGATAATTTCGGTGTGTAGATCAAAAATCGGTCGATCACTGACCTTGCAATGGCACTTCTTAAACTTTCTTGGAGTCGAAAGGAGGATTCAGGAAAGAATCTGGAAACAGCGGTCTTAAATACCGTGGTAGGGGCGTCAGCGAACCCTCAACTCGGCGCAGGAAAGTAATGGGAAGCTACCGAATGCCCCCATACTTGGAGATATCCAAGTCATGCGTACACATCGATCTATTACCCCTCTACCCTGAATGCATCAATACAGGAACTTAATTGGTCGTGACTCATGATAAGACAAGGCGCAGACATGCCAACATGTAGCTAGAGGTCACGGCGAGGAAATGCAGCTAGGCAAAAGTCCTTGGGCTGAGCACCCTCACACAAAAGAAACGTATGTGCAACGCTACGCCATGTAGCCATTACAGAGGTCTCGCAAGCTTCCCATGAACCAAGAGTCACAGTCTCTGACAGGCCCAAAAGATTACATGCCTAGCCTGTAGACCCATAATCAACAGAACGATATCACTTGGATTGGGGTTTTGAGAATCTGCAAGGTTGGCGGGGTGTGTCGAAAAGGGTTTACCCTGAATGCGCCAGGCTACGTAAACGCCCGATGATCGGACTGAGCAGCGGCGGAGAACCTCGCACTAAAGGTCAAGCTAAGACCAAGGTGTCACGCCAAATAATTAGGGCTGGTAGGGCGGTCCGATAATTACTCCGGAAAGGACTGCACGCAACATGAGCAAGATGACTCTTATCCAGCCAACAACTGCATTACCTTCTCATTTCACGACCGCCATGATTGCTTGCCATCATTCTACTATATACAGGAGGTGCAGCTCTCTTCTTGGATACCCTTACAGCTTCATGGCGAAGGCCACGCCGCCAACAACAACAACGCCCAAACCGCTCGTGCACCGGGCATTTTTCTCTCCTACGCTTGGAAAGCTCGCTAACACAAGAGAGGCCCCAGTCCGCACTCTTCAGTCAAAGATGCCCGAGAACGAAGATTTCTATCGGTTCACACGAGCCCGGTTTGTATGTAATGAGGACTATGAAATGTCTCAACGATACGTCCGCTACGATGTAAATCAGCTCGCTCGTCTCGCTGCCGCAGCTGTGGGCTCAAAGACTTGCGTCAGCATCGAAAAATGTCCTGACGGGATGCACAACAAAGTCCTACTCTTGACTATGGATGATGGTACTCAGGCCGTTGCTAAAGTCCCTAATCCCAACGCTGGTAGGCCTCATTTCACAACAGCGAGTGAAGTTGCAACAATGGACTTTGTAAGGAAGATTGATCTCCTTCATACTAGCTTATCGCTCAATGCCTCAATAGGCGCGAAATGTTCTAGGTACACCGGTCCCAAGAGTTTACGCTTGGAGTTCTAGAGCAAACGAGAACCCTGTTGGTACCGAGTACATCATCATGGAGAAAGCTCCAGGTATCCAGTTAGACGATGTATGGAAGAATATGGGTTTCCAGGAGCGATGGGCTGTCACCGAGAGTGTCGCTCATTACCAGTCTGCTTGGACGTCAATTCGGTTCAAGAAGCTCGGAAGTTTATATTACGCTCAGGATCTGGATCAGCAAAATCTTGATGGCCCGCTGGCCATTGATCAGCATGGAGATGAGATCACAGACAAGAAATTTGCCGTCGGCCCGTCGAACGGACGAGAGTTTGTTGATAATGGAAAGGCTGATATTGGCTTTGATAGGGGTCCATGTGAGACACGTCCAAATCCTGATGTGCTGGTTATTGATGCGCAATGTTTAGGGGACACGTTGGAAATATACTTATCGGCCATTGGCGATCGAGAAAGAACCTGCATAAAAAGCATAGCGAGACTCCCGAAGTCACCAATCACACTCTGCGGCCCAGGAACATATCAACCTACTAGGGAGAAGAAACTCGAAGCTCTTCAGTATTACTCCTCACTAATCAGATATCTCTTGCCTGCGGATGAATCGATTTCAACGCCATCATTGTGGCATAGCGACCTTCATACCGGCAACATCTTCGTCAATCCCAACGACTACACGGAAGTCGTCGGATTCATTGACTGGCAGGCGACTGAGCTCGCACCACTCTTCCACCAGATACGTCAACCGTACTTTCTTGACCACGATGGACCAACCGTTCGCGGGCTTGAACGTCCTCGTCGACCAGAAAATTTCGCAGAACTCGATCCGGCAGACCAGGAAGAAGCCAATGCCTTGTATGTAAAGAGATCGCTCTGCTCAGCCTACAGGTACCTCCTTAATCAAAAGTATCCTCGGCTCTATCGTGCTCTGAGCTTCCAAGAAACTCCGAATTTCGGACTTTTGCTAGTCCCTCGAAATATGCTCGTTGATGGCGAAGCGACATACCTCGCCCAGATCGTTGACCTAAAGAAAACGTGGGACGAGTTACCTGGTGTACTTGCTGCAGGCGGCCCTCCGTTTCCTTTTTGCTTCTCGGATGCAGAGAAGGCGCAGATAGAGAGCGATGTTGAAGGGGCATTGCGTGGTATGGAGACCATGAACGCCGTCCAGGAGACCCTTGGCGACCTATTTCCCGAGCTGGGCGCAGTTCGCCCAGAGCGCTATGACGAGACCAAAGATGCTTTGCGGCAAGTCAAGCCGCAGGTCATCGATGAGTTTGCCAAAACTGAGGGAGAGAAAGATGCATGGGAAAAGGCTTGGCCATTTGACGACTGAATGCGAGGATCTTCTCGCAAACAGTTCCGATCTAAATGGAGAAGCATCTTCATTTAATGTGTCGAGACGAAAGGCGTGTGATCGCGGGAAACGGAGAAGACCTCATCAACTTAAAGGACGTCTCTTGGCTCTTTTCCAACGAGGCTGTGGTGAGGTTGTGGCAATCGTCGAATGCTCTTCGGTCGCACCTCGCTTTCGTTTTCGACCACAGGTGGTTGCTTTTCAGGCCCGGCTTGAGTCATCGAGCACGGAGCTTTGCAAAGCGTAGTTCTTGGATCAGTCTCTTCTGTAGATGAATGGCGGGAATGGACCATAGAATGAGCATGGGCATCCAGCGTGACCGTGTGTGAGGAAAGCTGTGATTTGTGCAGCTGAGATCCAAACTGAATGCGGGGTAACCTAAAGTGCGCGGCTACACTGATCTGGCACCTCTCTCTTTTTATCCCTTTGTCTGGCAGTCTGGCGACCATACAAATCAGATAACATTAGATCGTAGTCGATATCGATTTGTGATTCCCGCATCAAGAGTATCGTGTAAGTTCCATCGGCGATTATGGCCTGGTAATACTGGTATAGAGCGAGTATACGAAGCTCGGTATTAAACAGCCTCTAATTTTCCCTATATAGTTCATTACTACCTTCTCGATTTCCGGGTAATTAAAGCGATCGATTATATAAGTTTCCGTATATTTCTAGATACCTATATTAAGGATTTTAGAGTTAAAGTAACCTTTAATATTACCGGAGACTTTTTTAATTTAGATTCCTAACTTTTAATCTTTACCTATATCTTCCTCTAGCCCCTAATAGTAGATCGCGAAGTAAAGTCGGTGTTTATAAATATAATAGTGAGTTCTAATTATTATAGAGCGATTTACGGACTCCGTATTAAGCGGAGTCCGTGAATTAATTTTATTTAAAAGCGGTATTAAGAGTAAATACTAAGAGAAGGAGTAATTAGAAATAAATATTAACCGAGGAAATTAAAAATAAAGACGGAGCCAAGATAGATATTATAGAAGGGACTAGAAGTAGATACTCGAGTTAGAAGTAAATACTCGAGTTAGAAGTAAATACTCGAGCTAGAATTAAATACCCTATATAAATAGGGTTTAAATAATATAATTAAAAAATAAAAATTTATTAAAGAACGGATTAATCTAGTTAATTATATCCTCTAGGAGAGACGTATTTAGGGTTAAAGTTATAGAGATTTAATTTATAACTTACTTTTATAAATTCGATATATCGTAATCTATTAATATATTATATTTTTATTTATTATTTATAGATACCCCGCTCCGCCCGAAATTTAAATTTAATATAAATAGAGGATTAAGACCCGCGAAAGAATATAAAAATATAAACCGTCCCCGAAGAAAATAATAAATAATTTAATATAAGGAAATTTAAAAAGAAAAAGAGCTCCGTCTCTAGAATTAAATAAAACGGCGCGAATACCTCGACGAATTATTTACTTTAAACCCGGATATCTCGAAAGTATTAAATATTAAAGAATACTTATTATAAATATAAGAATTATTATTAAGAAAGTTTATTATTAAAGAAAATTATATAAAGGGGCTAGTAGAGACCCCGTATTTATATAAAAAGAATTTTAACGAAATAATAAAGAATATAGAAGAAGTAATACGGACGTTATAATATTAAAATTAAAGTACCTTTATAGAGATAAAAGGAGAACGAGGAGAGAAGTAGAAATAAATATTTATTCTATATTTTTAATTTAAGCGGAGTTAGAAATAAAGTAATTAAACCGTATTATCGCTATCTACTAAAGTATATATATAATACTAGTATTTTCTTAGATTTTATAGTTTCTTTTTAGAATCTTCGTAATTTTTAAATTACCTTATTAATTCTTAAATACTATACTACGAGATTATAATTACTATATATAATCGCTCTAAATAGGCCTCTTCGAGGATAATAGTTAGTATTATTAATTTTAATTACTTATTATTATCCCGCGCGATAAAGCGGGAGACGGATAATAGTTATAAAATAATAATTATAAAGAGTTTATCGCGAGAATTAGCGCGGCGTTTACGAAACCTATTATTTTTAATAAATAAAAATACGGCGAATATACCCTCTTTAATACTCTTTCGTTTATTAAAGATAAAGTATAAAGTTTATATTAAAGAGATAACTTCCTCCCCGTTTTACTATTTAAATATATATATAAATAATCGGGGTTAAACGGTACCCGAAAGTAATATATAAAAAATAAAAGATATTTACGCGCTTCCTACTAGTAAAACTAGCGAGATTAATACCGCTAGGGATAACGTCGATCCCCGCGGAGAAAGAATTAATCTAACGATATTATTAAAATTTAATCGACTATTATAACCTTATTTTAAAACTACGTCTTCGTTTATATCGGGTATATTTAATATAGTTAAAAAATAATAACCCGCTAACTACGTTTCGGAATTAGATATATAGATATTTTTCTTTTAATACTAACGGTAGCCGTTTTAAAAGGCCTTAAATAATAATTATTAATTTAAATCGTCTTTTTCCGAGCCGAAGAAAATATAGAAGAAATCTCGTTTAATAATAAAAGAAATTAAATAATATTTAAAAACGGTATTATAAAAAGTCGAGTAAATATATTTAAAAAAGAGGTTATTCTCGTTTATTTAAAAAGAACGCTCCTACGGCCTCTTATATCGATTAAAGATATTTAATTTATAATTTTTATAATCCGAGGTTAATACCGGAGTAACTAGTTTTTTTTTAATATATAATATATCGTTAAAGAGTTAATAATTAAAAAGTACTATTTAATATATCTAGTTTAAGTTAATCGCGTAATATTTAGAAAATAAAATATTCCGTACGTAGTCCTCGATAACCTTAACGTCTACTATTATCTAATCGCGGTATAAATAACGGATTCGTTAATAGTTATTCTCTAACACTAATAACTAGAGTTTATATTATCGTCGCGGTTACCGCCCTTCGCGTAAAGCGCTTTACTTCGTCTTATCTCTCCGCGGCGATTAACTATTTATAACGGGAAAATAACGGAGGGTAAAGAGTTAAAGTTAATAATATAATAATTAAAAAAAACGACCGGAAGGCGACGGTCGATCTTTAAAAATATATTTATTTATTTATATCTTTACCTTCGTCTATCCGTTATAAAGAGTATTAAAATATTAAAATATAAAGTTTTTATATTTATTTAATAGTAGTTCCTTTAGAATTCTTACGGGAGGCTCGAGGTATTTCGTATTTTCGAGAAAGATATAAATAAATAGGATTATATACTCTATCGAGTAAATATAATTGAAGATCCGAGTTTATTAATCGTTAATTATAACTACTAGGAGGACGTCGCTAGCGAGTATTTTAATTTAAATATATATACGGTCTTCCGATAATTATAAAGAATAACGACTTTATAAAATTATAACTATATTAATATCGAATCGTAATTAATCCGTCTTATCGTCTCTAATAATTTATATTTATATATTTTTAATCCGGCGTAAATAACGGGTTATTTCTTTACGTCGTTTATTAGAGAATAATATATATAGAGACGACACTCGTACTTTAAAGTAATATAAATCTAGAAATCGCGTAAAAGTTCTTAGTTATAATACTAGTTATAGATCTACGAAGGGGATTAAGGTATTTAAGCTCTCTACGAACCTCTTTAAAAGTATTTTTAACTATAAGAGGTATCTCTATATATTTTTCGAAAACTTAATAAATTATTTCTACCTTCTCGCGGTATCGTTATATATAATAAAGATCCGAATTTAACGGACGATATCTCTATTATAATATTTCGTAAAGTTTATTATATATTTTTATAAAACGTTCTTAACCTAGAGGCTAAGATCTAATTTTTATTAACGAGTATTTTCTTTAAAGAAAGTTAACTCTTACCTCTAAAATAAAAATTTATTATTTATTATTTATTATCGTCTCCCGTAAAGAATTATCGCGCCGTTTTTAAATAATATCTTCTATATAGGTAAAGTATAGGATACTTGGGATTAAAACGTAGTAACTCCTCTCCTAAATAGAGGCCTCGGGGTACTACGGACCGAGATATTAATATAAAAATATAATATTCGGGATTTAAATATAAGTAACCCTCCGAGTAAAAGAAGTCGAGTAGTATTATAACGTTCTTTTTATTAAATTAGCGCGGGTTATTAAGAAGTTCTTTATAGTAAATTTTATCGAGAGGTATCTTAACTAAACTATAAAATATTCGGCTCTTCTCTCGAAAGATTTATAAATTATTAAATAATAAGTTATTTATAGAGTATATATAAACTTTAAAATACTTTCTAATTCGAGGGTATTTACGAATAACTATTAATCGGACCGTAAACCGAGTTATATATAAAGCCGATAGTATTTATAAGAGATATATAAAAAGTAGGTACGATATTCTCTTTTCTTTAATTCCTTCCCTTTATTATAATATAGTTATTAATTCTTTAAATTATTTATCTTTTTTTATTTATCCCGGTAGGTTCTTTTTTTTCTAAAGTTATTATAGTTTTAAAATCTCTTATTCCTCCTCTTTACTCTTAAATATACTTCGGTCCTATATATATTCTATTCTCGTAAATACTTTAATTTAATATTAACTCCTTTATTATTAACCTAGTATTAATTATTTATCTCTAGTAGAGATTTTAAAATCGAAGAGAGGTATTATAAAATAAACTAGGTATTATTAATTTAGAAACGAATTTATTTATTTTATCTTTATATTATTAATATCCTCGATTTTTTTAAATAGAGATAAACGTATCTTTTATTTATATTATTATCGTAGGCGGTAGTATTATTCTTTTACTCTTTTTTTATTTTATAATTTATTTAACCCGGTTCCTCGAGCCTTATTATATATTAATACGGAAATAGTTCCTACTTTTTACACTCGTAGGGTAATACCGCTTCTTTAAACCGTAGATTTTCGTATAAATATTATTCTAGCTAGTCTACTCGTCGTTAATATCTTTTATATTAATTTCCGGGTATTAATTATAAAGGAAGCGAGTATTTATATAAATTATTTATTATTAATTAATATAATACTAGCCTACTTTAGATTTTACTTTAATTTTATTTACGATATATTAAATATTTTACTAACTACGTACCGTTTATTCTATATATTTATAGGGATTATATTTATCCTTTTTAAATTACTTTACGTTTTAATTTATACGACTAGTAAACCGAGCTTTAAAGTAGGCGAGTTATAATAAATTTTTAAATTAATTATAAATATCTCTATATTTAGTAAAAGTACTTTATTAATTTTCTTTATAAGTAATTATATATATAACTTCGTTACTTCTCTTATTATTATATTTATTTCGATTACTATTATATAAAGTCCTCCTTCGTTATTATTAGGTATTAATAATTATTATTATTTATACTCTTTAAAAATATATCTCTTTTTAATTAAAGTTTCCCCGTATTTACCTAGTTACCTCTAGTTATATATTTATAACTACGTTCGTTTTAAAGTATATTATTATTTTATATCGAAATATAATTATCGGTCGGGGTTACTCGCGAGTTTTAATTATAAAATATAATTATATTATCTAAATAATGATTTTCCCCGCTAGACCCTAGAAAGTTAAAACCGGATAATATATTAATATATAGATTTCGTTAATTAATTCTTTTACTTCCTTATAAAACTACCCGTTTATTATTATATTATAGAAAGACGGATAACCGGCCTCCCTCGAGGTCTTAATAAAACTACGGAGTAATTTTACACGAAGACTCCTAGACTATACCGATAATTATTAAAATAATAATAAATTACGTATAGAGTTATATAACGAATTCGAAAGGAGGGTCTTTAACTTCGTTAAAAATTATTTAAATTGACCCGAATTATTTAATTTCTAGATTATATTTATTAATAGACTCTACGACTCGACCGCTTTTACTAGCGATTATAATAAAGTAGTAATAATCGCTAACGACTTTAATATCGCGGTATAGTTATTATTATTAAAGAAGTTAATATAAGGGTTTAATTATACTAATATACGGACGCGTAATATCTATTTAATATAATAGTTATAAAATCTCGGTTTACCCGCCTTTTATTCCTTTAGTGTTAATATCCTCTAATTTTAATAAATAATAAATACTCGGTGAATTATCTACTTAATAGGGCGTTAAAGGAGAATACTTTAAATTAAAACTATATAAATAAACGGGTATCCTTAGAGTCCGCGATACTTAAGTTAATTAAACTATACTAGTTATTATATATTTCGATTTTCTTCGTTAATACGCGCTTAGATCCGGATCTTTAATATTTAAAAAAAATTAATATATTATTTATCGTAGCGGAGAGATAGACCTTCCTAGTTTATTATATAATTAAATCGGTTCGGGAACTAGCTATAAAATAAGGAGGACTTTAATTACGAGTTTATATATAATCTTTTAAAGAGAACTACGAATTAATATCGTTTATAATTTCTACGAACGAGAGTATTTATAATAAAATATAGAATCTAATTAGGCCGCGTCTTTAAAAGAGTATAAAATTATTAGAACTCGAGTACTAGCCCGCGGAGAGGCGACGATATTTATAACTTTTTATTTAAAGGCCTAAAAGTATCCCGTAATATTTAAATTTATTAAATAATCTCTTTTTAAATAAGAATCTTCGTATTATATAAGAAACTATTAAATATTAAAACTCCGTACTAATAAAATAATATCTAGAATCGCTAGTATCTTCCGTATCTATAACTAGAATTAAACTACTATACTTAATTTATAAAAATAATCTATATATAATATATATTTACTTCTAATTATTTAGATATTTATTTTTAATTTATAGAGTTTAAAGTAAAATATATTATAAAATACTTTTTAAATTTTCTTATCTTCCGCTTCTTTTTTAAATTCTTTAAAATATTTAATAAAGGGAGGTTTATTACTTAAATTTAAAATTATTAAACGAGGTTTAAAAATAATAAAGTCAATAATAAAGAAGTAATAAAGAAGGTTAATTTAAATACCTCGATAACGTCGTCTCTTCCTCTAGTCCTTGAGAACTATAAAAAGAAAAATATTTTTATTAAATTATAGTTTCCCTACCTTAACGATAGCGGGAACGATATTATAATTCTAAAAGTATTAAAAGACGAGAAACTTATTAAGACGTTTTTTATTCGATTTTATTATTACTTTATAACTATTAAATAGGCTAGACCTACGGTTATTAAAGTCGACGATATAAATAATTAGAAACAAATAATTATTAAATAAATAAAGAAACTTAAGGGTTTTATTTAATAAATACCGCCGTTTATTTATAATTAAATTATTAATATTAAAGATATATACGTCGAGAATAGTAATATTATTTTCGTATATAAATAAATAGACGTATCGTTATAGTATATAATGAGTATTTTATAAGATCGTCCGCTAAAAGTTTTCTAGATCGCGGTAATTTACCGAGAGGTAAATATTAATATCGATTAATTTAAAGTTTATTATATTTACGAATAATAAATAGTAAACGGCCTCTTCTATATATACGAAGAGTTTAATCTAACTTATAACGCGCTTAATTATAATATAATTCTATTTAATCTTAATGGAAAAGTAAAGATAAATAAGTTTTATAAAGAGATTAAACGTAGGCGGTTATTAATATATTAAACGAATATCGGCGATTCTTTTATCGAAAAGAGATATTTAAATCTAGATAACGAGTATAATAATATTTATAACCTCGGAGTTATTATAATAAAATTAATAAAATTTATAATATATATCCTAGATATTTAATTTACGAAGTTAAAGGATTTAAATAAATAGAAAAATAATTTTAAAATAAAAGACTTTTTAGTAATAATATAGTATAAGTCCTTAAAAGAGTTAAAATAAATAAGATCTTTAATTAATCTAGATCTAGGAATATATTTTAATATAAATAATAAATATAACTTTCTATTTTAAAAGCCTCTCGGAATATACCTCGCGTTTTATATATTTTATACTTTAAAAGCGGCTAGGTTAAGAGATTAAAATATTTTATCTATAATATAGAGATTTTAGAAATAATATTAATAAATAATATTATTTTATAAAGAGTTAAATATTATTTAAACTCTCCGGAGTTATTATTATATTATTATAAAAAATAATACTATGAATTTATATATTATGAAAATAAATACCGTGAAAACCGGTATTATAAAAATAAGTACTATGAAAGATAATATTATAAAAGTAAATATTATAAAAGATAATATCGTAAAAGGGGGTACCTTAAAAGATAATATTATAAAAATAAATATTATTAATATAAATACTGTAAAAGTAGGTATTATAAAAGATAATACTATAAAAATAAATACTATTAATATAAATACTATAAAAGACGGTATCGTAAAAGTAGATATTATAAAAAATAATATTGTAAAAATAAATACTATTAATATAAATACTGTAAAAGACGGTACCGGGAAAGATTATATTATTAATATAAATTATATAAAAGATAGTATAGTAGGGCTAGTAGTTTAAGAATATTATATTATCGAAGTTCGGCCTTTAACGAGGTGGTAAAGAGAAGAATCGAAAAATAAATATTTAAAAATTAAATATAAATACTAGAGAGGGGTTATAATTAAATATTTAAAAATTAATTATAAAATTAAAAGGGATTTAAAAAAGTAGTAGGAAGTTTAGAAATTTATTAATATTTTTCTACTACCTTCTCGCTTAGATCTTTATTAAAAAATAGTTACGAATTAATTAAAAAACTTACCTACTAAATTATAGTATATAGATTATAACGATTTCGATTATTAAACTCTAAATATTTAAAAGTAAATCTTTATATAAAAGCTCCGGATATACTTTTAAAGTATATATAAAGTATTTTATCTCTTTATAATAACTCTAATCTCTAAATTAATTATTTTTAACTTTTTTAATAACTTCGACTACTTTAATATTAAAGTCCTCTTTAAAATAACTAGAATCGAAATTTCTATTTATCGAATAATTCTTATATATTAAAGTTCTTATATTTATAACGAACTTTTAAAAAATCTAGAGAGTAGACTCCTCTAAATAAATAAATTTATTTAAAATATATATTTATTTTAGAGGGTCTTCTAGTATATATATAAAAAAAGATACTCTTTATAGTTTATAGAAACTCTTTATAATATAGGTAGGTCTTTAAATTAAAATATATCGAAGAGTATTAAAAATACTTCCTAGAAAACGAGTAAGAGTTATTTAAATACTTAACTATAACTCTTATTACACGTGATTTTTAAATAAATAATTTAAAAATAAATACTCTTAAATAGTTTAGGTCTTAACTATACTAGTTAATTAATAAATTTATTAATTATATTTAAAAGATATACGAGTCTTGTAATAATTATATAAAATGGTTATTTATTATAGAAGTAGCGAAATTCTATATATAAACTCTAGATTTTATAAAAACTCTTTAAAAGGCTATTTAGGAAATATAAAATAATAATATATTATATATATTTACGCCCCGTTAAAGGTATTAATATATTATATATATTTATACCCCGTTACCTTTATAATATTATTATTTATCGATACGGGGTTCTAGTTTTAATATCGCGGGGTTTTAATTTTTAATAATTTTATATCGAGTTAATATTCCCTCGTATTATTAAAATCCTTAAAAATTAATTTTATTATTAAATTTAGAATTTAAAAACTATTTAATAATAAACCCCGTAATTATTTTATATTTTTTATATTATTATTAAGCCGTTAACTCTACCTTAACGGTTTTAAATATTATAGTTTTAATTTTTTAAACCTTTTTAAAGAAAAGGTTTATTATTATTATAATATTAAGTTTAACCTCGGGACGTTTAAAAGAATTTAATAATAATAATATTAATTAACCCCCCTTTAACGACCCCCGTCGTAAAAATAATAATAAATTTAAAAATATTATTACCCCCGAAGAGACTTTAAATATATAATTTAAAATTATTAAAGAAGAAAATCGTCGCTTTAAATAATAATAAAAGTTAAGAGTATTATAAATTTAAAATTAAAGATTATATAATCCTATTACTTTTATACCTACTAGCGGAGTATTAACGGAATTTATTATTTATAATAAAAGTTTTTTAATTATTATACCTACTAGTAAAATAATAATATATTTAATTATATTTAATAGGGATATCTTTATTAAGACGAAAATACTACGTTTTAATAAAATACGTTCTTATAAAAGTATAAACGAAGGTAAATATTTATATTAATTTTATAATATAAATATTAAATTTTTAATTAATTTTAAGTATTTTACTACCGATTATTTAAGGATTATATATTATATAAACTCGTTAAAGAGTAACCCTTCGACGTAATAATATAAATACTACGATTTATATAATTTAATTAATATTATATTTAGCTTTTTTAAGAAGTTTCTTTTTAATTTAATAATAAATTTAATTAATCGTTATCTCCTCGTTTATAAAAAGTAGGAGGAAGTTAAATAATAATTTATTTAAAAAGTATTATTATTTAAGGTTTACTTTAAAGAAATAAAAATTTAATTACTTTTATTTTTAAAGGAGTATAAAATAAATTTCTTTTTAATTAAATTTAAATCTAAATTTAAAAATAAGATTTTTAATATTAATAATATATTTATTTAAAGGGAAGAAATTCTTATTTAAATTATTATATAAAAAAAGAATCTAGAGTATATATAATTAATAAACGGTTTTAATTTTAATTCGGGTTTTTATTTAAAGAACCTTAATAAAAGAAAATTTATAATAAACCGAATTATTAAATTTAACGCCGACGATAATATTAAAACGATATATTTAAAGGAGAAGAGTAATAAACGTAAAATTAATATTACTAATTCTTTATATAATAAAATTATTTATTTTTATTACGGGAAGGAAGATTATATTAAACCTAAATATTTTAATAAAAATAATTTAATTATATATATCGGCGCGGTATTAATAAAAAACGATTAAATTTAATTTACGCCTCGGAAGAAGGGTAAGAAAAACGATTAATAAAAATATACTCTTTTATTTTTTTAAGGGTTAAATTACTCTTTAAAATAAAATTAAATAACTTATTATTTTAATTAATTTTAAAGTATAAATTAATTTAATTTTATAATAATTCGTTATTAAAAATAATTTAGAACTTTATAATATTACCTTACTATTAATTGAAATAATTAATAAATAAAGTATATATTATTATAACGCGTATTAATTAAATTATTAAATAGTCGATAATTAAAATTAAGAGTATAAATATAATATTTTATTCTACGCTATAAACCTTAAAGATTTAAATATTATTCTAGGTATATTTAAATTATATTAATTAAAAATATTAATTAATTTTAAGGCGGATTAATAACGGTTTAAAATTAATTCTAATAATTTATAAATTAAGGAATTAATTAAATTTATTGATAATCTTAAAAATAAACTAAATATATTCGCGGTTATATATATTACGGTATCGCGAGGCGAATAAAAAGAACTTCCTAATCTAGAGGTTTTTAAGGAATTTATAAAGTTTTATAATATTTTTTTTAACGAGAAAACGAGTATCTTATTTATTTTTAAATAAAGGGATTATATTATTAAAATAAAAATTAATAAAAAACTATTTTATAAACCTCTTTATAATTTATTTTAAATTAAATTATCGGAGCTTCGACGTTATTTAAAATCCTTATTTTATAAAGACTAGATCCGTTATTTAATTTTTTTAATTAAAGTATTTATTCTTTTTATATTTAAAAAGAATAATAAATTACGTCTTTATATTAATTATCGGGGTTTAAATATAGTAATTATTAAAAATCAATACCCGCTACCCTTAATTACCGAGATATTAAATTATTTATATAGTTTTAAAATCTTTACGAAGTTAAATCTTAAGGATATTTATTATAGAATCCGGATTAAAAAAGGCGATAAATAAAAAACTATTTTCTAAACTCACTATAATTACTTCGAATATTTAATTATACTTTTTAGGCTCGTTAATATACCGGCGATATTTTAAATCTATATTAACCGTACGTTTATAAATTTAATAAATATAATATATATAGTATATTTAGATAATATCCTAATTTATAATATTAATCCGGCGGAGTATTAACGGTATATTAAATAAATATTTAAATAATTACGTTAATTCTAGTTATTTATTAATCTTAAGAAATATTAATTTAATATTAAAATAATCGAGTTCCTAGGCTTTATTATATTTATTAATAAAATAATTATAAACCCGGAACACGTTGAAATTATTAAGGAATAATTTTAATTAAAAATTTATTAAGAGGTATAAGTCTTTTTAGGTTTCGTTAACTTTTATAAATAATTTATTTATAATTATTTTAATATAACTATATTATTTACTAATTTATTTAAGGGTAGTAAAATAAATAAAAAAGTAAATCTATTAAAATAAATAAATAGCGCCGCGGAAATCTTTTAAATTTTATAAAATATATTCGTAAACGCGCCTTTTCTACGTTATTATAATTTAATTAAGTAATTACGTATAAAGACGGATACTTCTAATTTTAACTTTAACTCTATATTATTATAATAGGATAAAAATAATTATTAACGTTTTATAATATTCTAGTTATAGAAATTAAATATAATATTTAAGGCCGCTAGCGTAGAGTTAGTAATTTAATAATAATATAAAAAACGTAAAGTAATTACGGGGTTTATTATTAAGTAGTTTTTAAATCCTAGATTTAATAATAGAATTAATCTCTAAAGATTCTAATAAAACGGGGGAATATTAATTTAATATAGAATTATTAAAAGTTAGAACCCCGCGATATTAATATTAGAACCCCGTATCGATAAATAATAATATTATAAAAATAACGAAGTATAAATATATATAATATACTAGCGCCTTTAACGGGGCGTAAATATATATAATATATTATTATTTTATAATTACCTCCCTCTTTAAACTCTAGTCCCTAGGTATATAAATATCTTAATTAAAAAATATTTATTAAAAAACCTTTAAACCCCTTAAAAGAAATAAGGGAAAAGAGTTATTTAATATAACGACGTTATTATATAATAACCTAAATATAAGACTATATATTTAATCCTTTAATATTTATAATATTAGTTACGGAATAATATTTAATTAAATTACGAAGTTTATTAAAAAACCTTTAAACCCCTTAAGAGAAATAAGAGAAAAGAGTCTTCTAATTTATATTATCGGTCTTATAATATTAGTATATAGTATTAGTCGCGGAGCGACACGAAATTATTTCCTATAATATTATTATATAGTATTAATAGCGGAAGAGTAATACTACTAAACTACCTCTATTATATAGTAGTATTAGTAGTAAATAAATAGTATATTTATAAAGTTATTTTTATAGTATTAATATATAGTAATAATAGTTAAATAAATAATATTTCTTTTATCTCTATAGTATTATTATAGGTAATAATAACGGAGTAAAATAATATATATTATTATTCCTATAACGTTTATAATACTTATAATAAATATAATATATTAGATTATTTCTATAGTATTTATAATATTAGTAGCGGAATAATAGTAATTACCTTTATTATATACTCCTATTATACTATAATAAATACTAGTAATAATATATTATATATAAATAATATAGCCCTAATATTATACCCGGAGATTAATAATAATATAACTATTATAATAATAATAATTATTATTAATAAAAGTAAAGTAGCGGAGCGGAGGCGCGTATTAATATATAATAATATTAAGATATTTAACGCGACGGTTTATTATATAAATAAACTCGCCCGTTTATTATTTTCTCTCTTCGTAACTCCTTTAGTTTTTTTTATATATTATTACTCTAGCTTTATAATAATATCCTAGTATTATAATTAATATATAAATAATACTCTCGTTATATATAACTTTCTTTTAACTTTATAAATAACTCCTATTTACCGATAATATTAATTTATTTATATTAATTTATTTTAAATATAAATATATTAATAAATATAACTAGTCCGCTATTAGCGCGACTACGCGATATTAATTATAATAATAATTTATTATACTTCGTAGTTTCTTTACCGGGTCTACTTTTACTAATTTAATAATAATTATATTCGAGGTATATCCCCTCCTTATATACTCTATTATATTAATTACTACGGAATCGACCGTTATATAAAAATAAATTATAACCGTAAATTTTAAAACGATATATATTAAAAATAAAAGATTCTTATATCTTTCCGAAGGAAAGTAAAGAGGTTTATATATTAATATACCCGTATTAATAATAAAACTTTTAAAGAAGAATATAAATATAAATTAATAAATAAGGAAATTATTTAATAGTATAAAATATATAATAAAATAATAGTAATTAATAAATAAGTTTTTATTATAATTATTAACTTATAAAATTAATTAACGGCGGCGAATTAATATATTAAGGAATTAAAAGCGATAAATAAGATTCTCGAAAAAGAGATTAAAAGTTTCTATTAATATAAACGGGACCTAGAGAGTCCCGAGGAAAATAATATCTTTAAAGATTATATTAAAGAGACTACGTCTTCTTTTAATAATCCCGATAATAATTAAATCTTTCGTATAATATAATAATAATATCGAATTCTTTTTTTTCTTAAATCGGCGCTAGTTAAATTTACTTAAATATATTATTTAATAATATATTCTAGTCGTCTATATAAACTATATTTAAAATAAAAATATTTTTATAAATACGATATCTTATCATTATTATATATAAATAATTTAATAGTAAATTAAATTTAGTTATATTTTAAAACCGTATAATAAGGTTATAAATATAGAGGAGAATATCTATTATATAAATATTAATATAAAAGTAGTAATATTTACTTTTAATACTAGTTCCGTTTATTCCGTTTTATTACTTTATACGACTAGGTAACCTGTTTAATTATATTTATATATTTATATTTACTACCCGTTTATTTAAAGACTTTAATTAATTTATTAATACTAATAAACTTTTCGTTTAATAATTATTAATTATATTCTTCGCCTTAACTAGTTTATTTAATTTTATATTAAATATTTTCTTTATTTTTAATTTTATCGATTACCTTTTTTACCTTTTATAATTTATTATTATTAATAAATTCGGGGGTTTATATAAAAGATTCCGTCGTATTAATATAATCGCGAAGATAATATAATTTAAATAACGATATATAAAAGGTATTATAGATTTTATACGTAGAAAATAATAATAAATAGTAAATTTATACTTTTATTTTATTAATAATTTTAAAGGGCCCTATAAATTTATAGGATAATTTTTTATTTAGGCGCTTTTACTTTAAATTCTTTATTATTAATATAACTAAATCGTTAACCTTATAACTTTATAGTTTATATATTTTATTATACTATTTAATTTAATATTCGGTAATACTTTATAAATACTCTATAACTTTATTCTTTAGAGTTTATAATTATCGTATTTTATTATTTATAATTAGTACTCTTTCTTCCTTAAAGTCGTTCTCGACTTCTTAACGAATTTTAGGATAATAACTATATATATAGAAAAATAATATCGTTTTAATAATAGTACTTTAATTATTATTTATTAAGAATTCTATTATAAATAATAATCTAGTTTAATTACTTTATTTATTATTAATAAATATACGTAAATAATACTCTAGTATTTAATTTTAATACTTTATTTATTTATTCATTCAAGGGTAAAAGATAGTATTTAGGCGTCGTTTAATTTTCGAATAAAAATATATAACTAATTAAAAGACGCTCGTAAAAATAGAGCCTCTATTATTAATAATATTATTAAATATATTATAATAATAAATAATTTTAGAATAAAATACTTCCGTTAATTAAATAGTATCGATCTTAATAATTATAAGTATATATTTAATTATTTTAATAAATCGATTTATAACGATAAAGATAACGTTATAAATAGTACCTCTATATTTATTAGGCGGTAAATTAATTATAAAATCTATAGAAATTTCCTTTTATAATTAAATAATAATAAAAAGCGAATTTAATTCATTATATAAATAATATCGCGGTGCCTTCGTCCGTTAATATATATTATAAATTTTAATATAATTCGTAATTTACTTTAAATTATCCTCCTAGAAAAATTTTCGGGTAAATAATTTATATAATTTCGTAGCGCTAAAATAGCTTATTAAAGAATTATTATAATATTTCTTTATAAATTCTTCCTTTAGAGCTTTATCTCTTAATATATAAAAATAATTATTATATTTTAATAATCCCTCGGAGTTTATAATTTATACTTTATTCTTTATATAATAACGGTCCTTTAATATATTCGCTTTAATTCGAAAAGAGTTTATTTAATTATTATAAATTTATAATTCCCGAATTAATATTTTAATAAATCTTTTAAAATTATTATATATAGTTTTAAATATTACTATAATATCCCGCTTTAGAATTACTACTCTTAATTTTATAATTTAAAAAATAAGGGTTATAACTACTTTTATTTTTTTATTTCTTTTTAATAATTAACCGCTAGTTTAAAGAGTAAATTTATTTTAAAATATTAATAATAATTTAATATTTAACGGCGATACTCCTTTATAATTAAGATACCGCGATAATATATTAATAAAATTTAATTTCCTAGCCCGATAAAAGATTTTAAAGTTATAAATAATTAACCTAAATACCTAACGGGCCTATTTAAAATTTAACTCCTTTTATTTTATAAAATCTTTTAAATTATTATAATTAATTTAGATTTTAATATAATAGAGGCTACCTTTTAAGTAGTATCGTTATTATTTTATTATTACTATAATAACGAGTAATTCTTAATTATAAATTTTATAATTTTATACTAAAGGATTTAATTTCCGTAATTAGAATATTATAAAGTATTAATAATTATTTTTATCCTATTATAATAATATAGAGTTAAGGTTAAAATTAGAAATATCCGTCTCTATATATAATTATTTAATTAAATTATAATAATATAGAAAAGGCGCGTTTACGAATATATTTTATAAAATTTAAAAAGTTTCCGCGGCGCCGTTTATTTATTTTAACGAACTTACTTTTTTATTTATTTTACTATTTTTAAATAAATTAATAAACGGCGTAGTTATACTAGAATAATTATAAATAAATTATTTATAGAAGTTAACGAAGCCTAAAAAGATTTATATCTCTTAATAAGTTTTCGGTTAAGATTATTCCTTAATAATCTTAACGCGTTCTAAGTTTATAATTATTTTATTAATAAATATAATAAAGCCTAGGAACTCGATTATTTCGGTATTAAATTAATACTTCTTAAGGTTAATAAGTAACTAGAATTAATATAATTATTCGAGTATTTATTTAATATACCGTTAATACTCCGCCGGATTAATATTATAAATTAAGATATTATCTAGATATACTACGTATATTATATTTATTAAATTTATAAATATACGATTAATATAAATTTAAAACGTCGCCGGTATATTAACGAGTTTAAAAAGTATAATTAAATATTCGAAGTAATTATAACGAGTTTAGAAAATAATTTTTTATTTATCGCCTTTCTTAATCCGGATCCTATAATAAATATCCTTAAAATTTAATTTTATAAAGATTTTAAAACCGTATAAATAATTTAATATCTCGGTAATTAAAAGTAACGGGTATCGATTTTTAATAATTATTATATTTAAACCCCGATAATTAATATAAAGATATAACTTATTATTCTTTTTAAATATAGAAAGAATAAATACTCCGGTTAAAAAGGTTTAATAACGAATCTAGTTTTTATAAAATAAGAATTCTAAATAATACCGAAGCTCCGATAATTTAATTTAAAATAAATTATAAAAAGATTTATAAGGCGGTTTTTTATTAACTTTTATTTTAATAATATAATCCCTTTATTTAAAAATAAATAAAGTACTCGCTTTCTCGTTGGAAAAAATATTATAAAACTTTATAAATTCCTTAGGAATCTTTAGGTTAAGAAGTTTTTCTTATTCGCCTTACAATATTATAATATATACGATCGCGAATATATTCGGTTTATTTTTAAAATTATTAGTAAATTTAACCGGTTTCTTAATTTATAAATTATTAGAATTAATTTTAAACCGTTATTAATCCGCTTTAAAATTAATTAATATTTTTAATTAACGTAATTTAAATATACCTAGAATAACGTTTAAACTTTTAAAGTTTATAGTATAGAATAAAATATTATATTTATACCCTTAACCTTAATTATCGATTATTTAATAATTTAATTAATACGTATTATAATAATATATATTTTATTTATTAATTACTTTAATTAGTAGTAAAATAATATTATAAAGTTCTAAATTATTTTTAATAACGAATTATTATAAAATTAAATTAATTTATACTCTAGAGTTAATTAAAATAATAAATTATTTAATTTTATTTTAAAGAGTAATTTAACCCTTAAAAAAAATAAAAAAATATATCTTTATTTATCGTTTTTCTTATTTTTTTTCTAAGGCGTAAATTAAACTTAATCGTTTTTCACCGATACCGCGCCGATATATATAATTAAGTTATTTTTATTAAGATATTTAAACCTAAGATAATCTTCTTTCCCGTAATAAAAATAAATAATTTTATTATACGAAGAATTAATAATATTAATTTTACGTTTATTACTTTTCTCCTTTAAATATACTATTTTAATATTATCGTCGATATTAGATTTAATAATTCGGTTTATTATAAATTTTCTTTTATTAAAGTTCTTTAAATAGAAACCCGAATTAAAATTAAAACTATTTATTAATTATATATACTTTAAATTCTTTTCTTATATAATAACCTAGGTAAAAATTTCTTCCCTTTAAATAAATATATTATTAATATTAAAGATCTTATTTTTAAATTTAAATTTAAATTTAATTAAAAAGAAATTTATTTTATACTCCTTTAAAAATAAAGATAATTAAGTTTTTGTTTCTTTAAAATAAGTCTTAAATAACGATATCTTTTAATTAAATTATTATTTAATTTCCTCCTACTTCTCGTAGGCGAGGAGACGGCGATTAATTAAATCTATTATTAAATTAAAAAGGAACTTTTTAAAAAAGTTAAATATAATATTAATTAAATTATATAAATTATAATATTTATATTATTACGTCGAAGGGTTACTCTTTAATAAATTTATATAATATATAATCTTTAAATAATCGGTAGTAAAATACTTAAGATTAATTAGAAATTTAATATTTATATCGCGGAATTAATATAAATATTTACCTTCGCTCGTATCTTTATAAATATATATTTTATTAAAGTATAGCGTTTTCGCTTTAATAAAGATATTCTTATTAAATATAATTAAATTTATTATTATTCTACTAATAGGTATAATAATTAAGGGATCTTTATTATAAATAATAAATTCTATTAATACTCCGTTAATAGGTATAGAAATAGTAGGATTATATAACTCTTAATTTTAAATTTATAATATCTTTAACTTTTATTATTATTTAAGGCGACGATTTTCTTCTTTAATAATTTTAAATTATATATTTAAAATCTCTTCGGGGGTAATAATACCTTTAAATTTATTATTATCTTTACGACGGGGGTCGTCGGAGGGGGATTAATTAATATTATTATTATTAAATTCTTCTAGACGTCCCGAGGTTAAACCCGATATTATAATAATAATAAGTCTTTTCTTTAAAAAGATTTAAAAGATTAAAATTATAATATTTAAAACCGTTAATATAGAGCTAGCGGTTTAATAATAATATAAAAAATATAAAATAATTACGGGGTTTATTATTAAATAATTTTTAAATTTTAAATTTAATAGTAAAATTAATCTCTAAAGATTCTAATAAAACGGGGGAATATTAACTCGATATAAAATTATTAAAAATTAAAACCCCGCGATATTAAAGCTAGAATCCTATATCGATAAATAATAATATTATAAAAATAGCGGAGTGTAGGTATATATAATATACTAGCGCCTTTAACGGGGCGTAGGCGTATATAATATATTATTACTTTATATTAAATCTCTTAAAATAAAACTATAAAACTTATAATTAAAAATTATTTATTATTATAACGGTAATAAAATAATAGTAATATTATTTAAAAAGTAACCTCTATTATATTAAAGTCTAGATTAATTATTATAATTTAAAAGATTTTATAAAATAGAAGAAGTTAAACTTTAGGTAGGCCCGTTAAATATTTAAATTAATTATTTATAACTTTAAGATCTTTTATCGGGCTAGGAAATTAAATTCTATTAATATACCGTCGCGGCGCTTTAATTATAAGGGAGTATCGCCGTTAAATATTAAATTATTATTAATACTTTAGAATAAACTTATTTTTTAGATTAACGGTTAATTATCGGAAGAAAATAAAGAAATAAAAGTAGTTATAACCTCTACTTTTTAAATTATAAAGTTAAGAGTAATAATTCTAAAGCGGGATATTATAATAATATTTAAAACTATATATAATAATCCTAAAAAACCTATTAAAATATTAATTCGGGAATTATAAATCTATAATAATTAAATAAACTCTTTTTAAATTAGAGTAAATACGTTAAAGGACCGTTATTATATAAAGAATAAAGTATAAATTATAAACTCCGAGGGATTATTAAGATATAACGGTCGCTTCTATATATTAAAGAATAAAACTTTAAAGAAAGAATTTATAAAGAGGTATTATAATAATTCTTTAATAAACTACTTTATTATTATAAAATTATATAAATTATTTACCCGAAAATTCTTCTAGGAGCGTAGTTTAAAGTAAATTACGAATTATATTAAAATTTACGATATATATTAACGGATAAAGGCGCCGCGATATCGTTTATATAACGAATTAAATTCGCTTCTTATTATTATTTAACTATAAAAGAAAATTTCTATAGATTTTATAACTAGTTTATCGCCTAGTAAATATAGAGGTATTATTTATAATATTATCTTTATTATTATAAATCGATTTATTAAAATAATTAAATATATATTTATAATTATTAAGATCGATACCGTTTAATTAGCGGAAGTATTTTATTTTAAAATTATTTATTATTATAATATACTTAATAGTATTATTAGTAATAAAGGCTTTATTTTTACGAGCGCTTTCTAGTCGGTTATATATTTTTATTCGAAAATTAAATAATATTTAAATATTACTTTTTACCCTTAAACGGATAAATAAATAAAGTATTAAAATTAAATACTAGAGTATTATTTACGTATATTTATTAATAATAAATTAATTAATTAAACTAGATTATTACTTATAATAGAATTCTTAATAAATAATAATTAAAGTACCGCCGTCGAAACGACGTCGTTCTTCTATATATATAATTATTATCTTAAAATCCGTTAAAAGATCGAGGACGACTTTAAGAAAAAAAAAGTACTAATTATAAATAATAAAGTACGATAATTATAAATTTTAAAGAATAAAATTATAGAGCGCTTATAAAGCGCTACCGAATATTAAATTAAATAATATAATAAAATATATAAATTATAAAGTTATAAAGTTAGCGATTTAATTATATTAATAATAAAGAATTGAAAGTAAAAGTATTTAAATAAGAAATTATTCTATAAATTTATAGAGCCCTTTAAAATTATTAATAAAATAAAAGTATAAATTTACCGCCTATTATTACTTTCTATATATAGAATCTATAATACCTTTTATATATCGTTATTTAAATTATATTATCTTCGCGATTATATTAATATAGCGGAATCTTTTATATAAACCCCCGAATTTATTAATAATAATAAATTATAGGAGGTAAAAGAGGTAATTAATAAAGTTAAAAATAAAGAAAATATCTAGTATAAAGTTAAATAAACTAGTTAAGGCGAAGAATATAATTAATAATTATTAGACGAAGAGTTTATTAATATTAATAAATTAATTAAAGCCTTTAAATAGGCGGGTAATAAATATAAATATATAAATATAATTAAAGAGGTTATTTAATTATATAAAGTAATAAAGCGGAGTAAACGAAATCGATATTAAAAGTAAATATTACTATTTTTATATTAATATTTATATAACGGACGTTCTCCTTTATATTTATAATTTTATTATATAGTTTTAAAGTAAAACTAAATTCGATTTATTATTAAAACTATTTATATATAATAACGATAAGATATTATATTTATAAAAATACTTTTACTTTAAATATAATTTATATAAATACCTAGAATATACTATTAAATAATATATTTAAATAAGTTTAATTAGCGCCGATTTAAGAAAAAAAATTCGATATCGTTATTATATTATATAAAATATTTAGTTTCTATCGGAATTTTTAGAAAAAGACGTAATATCTTTAATATAATCCTTTAAATCCTATTTATATTAGCGGAGACTTTTAATTTTTTTTTCGAGAATTTTATTTATCGCCTTTAATTCCTTAATATATTAATTCGCCGCCGTTAATTAATTCTATAAGTTAACGATTATAATAAAAGTTTATTTATTAATTATTATTATTTTACTATATACTTTACGTTACTAGGTAATTTATTTATTTATTAATTTATATTTACGTTTTTCTTTAAGAGTTTTATTATTATTACGGGTATATTAATATATAAACCTCTTTACCTTCCTTTAGAAAGATTTAAGGATTTATTATTATTAATATATACCGTTTTAAAATTTACGGTTATAATTTACTTTTATATAATAATTAATTCCGTAGTAATTAATATAATAAAATATATAAGGAGGGGATGTACCTCGAATATAATTATTATTAAAATAATAAAAGTAGACCCGGTAAGGGAGCGATAAAGTATAATAAATTATTATTATAATTAATATTATATAGTCGCGCTAATAACGGATTAATTATATTTACTAGTATATTTATATCTAAAATAAATTAATATAAATAAATTAATATTATCGGTAAATAGGCGTTATTTATAAAGTTAAAAGA
>JAABUS010002236.1_pt1 | contig 37457 bp, 32 predicted proteins | sample 5560161 | NCBI WGS metagenome assembly JAABUS01 (sample SAMN10711885, study PRJNA513376) | rock metagenome | isolation source: Antarctica rocks | place: Antarctica: Victoria Land, Trio Nunatak nord | collected 2016-01-04
TGCAGGTGTGTCTGGATCGCTGTTTGGCGGAATTTTGATGAAGAGAACTGGGAAGTATTACTGGCTCACAGTGAGTGCATACTCTTTGTTGGCATTATGTAAGTGAAAAACGATATAGACCGGGAAAGGCCATTGAGGGTCCCTCTGTTGTCTGTTGTACAGACTTCAACCCCCTAGTCATCTCAAATTCGCTGTTGTTCGATTCCTCTTGGCTAATAGCGCCTAGCAATCGTACCGATACTACTGTCAACTGGTTTAGTTGTCAATAATACTTATGGCATCTCAGTCGGCCTAGCGATGGGCGGATTCGGGAATGGAATCGGGGTCACCACGTCCCTCATCGGGGTAATAGCCAACGCCTCGCCACAAGACCAAGCAGTCGCCACAGCTTGTTCCTACCTCTTCCGCTCTCTAGGCTCTGTCGTAGGCCTATCACTATCCGCCACAGTCGTCCAACAATCCTTGAGGAACCAACTTCAAGACAAATTGAACAGTGGCAAGGACGCCGAAGACATTGTCAAACGAGTACGAGAAAGCTTGGACTACATCAGAACGCTGGATCCAGACGTGCGAGAGGTTGTGAGGCAGTGCTATGGAAGCGCTACGAGATATGGGTTCGGATTGATGTTGGGAATAGTATCCTTTGCGATGCTCAGCAGTTGTACGTATTCCTTACCGAGCGTGTTCTAGTGGAAGTGGCTGATAATCGATTTAATAGGGTTCATAAGAGAGAAGAAGCTAAGTAGATGAGATTGGATGAGAAATGATTTCTCCGACATATAGACGTTAACATATCGAAGACTGTGTGAGTAACGTTTTCGAGTGACTTGGGGTATTGGGCATTTCCTCCGACCAGTCCCAAGGTTGTCACTTACCTAGCCATGGAATCGGCTTGTCGCAACGACATACCTCCACACGTACCGACTCGATCATACTAAACAACACTTCGAGCCGACATGACCCCATTTAGCGACCTGGCTACACCAGAAAATCCCCTATAAAAACCCCAACAACATCCACAAACGTTCCCTCGACTTCTGAACCTCCCCCATCACATCAGTATCAACCTCGACACACCCCCGTCCGTAACAAAACTCACTCCACACGCACCCATCCCAAAATTCTCCAAACGCAAACCCCTACCACAAACCCAACCCCTTCCCCTCCCCCTCCCCCTCCCCCGCGGACACCAAAAACATCACACGCCCAACCACCTCCATCCCAACTAATCAATACCCCCCATCACCCCTACACAACTCCAGCACTCTCGTTCTTCACACACGAAGATCCCTTTTGACAAAATATCTCGCTAGTAGCTTTTATTTGTTTTGTTAGCATGACGAAACTGAGATTCGCAGAAGTGGGGTGGTAGGATGGCTGACAAGGGGTGGGGGGGAGAGGGACGGAGGGCGAGGGGGGGAAGAGGGAGAGGGATGGGGGACTCCTTAGAATGAGAATCGTTTCCAGAAACGTTACTCTACACGGCATCTTTGAATATCAACAAGGGGGAGAGGAGAAAGACTTACTCTTCAATATGTCTCTTCACTGAGACCAATCCCACACAGCCTCTCGCACACCTCTTTTTGAAAAAAGGAGTCAGTGGCAACACTGTTGTAATCCCTCACACCCTCTATTTCCTCGTCAAGGGAATGAATTCTACTAGAGCAAACCCCTTTCTCGCAATAACCGTATATACATCCCATCCCAACCACCATCCCCCTTTCCATGCCCAGCACAGCCCCGGGTACGTGCAATGCATTCTAGATTCATAACATCATCGTCATAACGCTGCCCAGCGCACCAGAGCAACCATTGTAAATTTTCCCCTCGCTGACCTTCAGTTCCAAAACTCCCTTGCTCGATGCTGAAGGTAATTCCAACCAATACCCCCGACACAAAGCCCCGAATGCCCCTCTACTTTCGTCCAAACCCCCGTATGCTCATCTGCCCTCACCGTCGAATGCTCCGAACCGTCCGTCACGCAGTCCATGCAAACCCGCGGTTCAGGCGCCCGCCTTTGTATCTTCACCTTCGCCATCCGCGACTGGTTCTGGGTCTTGTAACTTCAAGCGCGTATACTCGACCTGCGACCCTCCAAATTGATGCCAGCAGCTACTCGCGGTAAATATGGAGTTGTTTAGGCTCGGGTAGAGTCTATAGAGGGAAAGAGTAAAAGATGGGGACATTAAGACTTACTTTGGCGCCTGAAGGATGTACCGTCCCATTGCCTCTCGAAACCTCGTCTTGTAATCCCTAGGACTCGTGACTGTCGGTCGATTCTTGCCTCGATCCTTGATCCACGACTCTAATTTCTTATCCCATGTGTATGTGCGAATGCAATCAATAACTCCCACCACCAGCTCTTTCCGATTCTCGTCAATCGCAATCATGAGCGAGTAGTCCATGACATTCTGCTTTTGCAAAAACAGAGTATCGTTGAATACGGTCGCTCGCAGTAGATTCTTAGCATGTTCCCGTGCGAAAAGAGGAGACTCGTAGATGAATTCGACCATGTTTTCGTCGAGCAAAACCTCGTTCTGTTCGCCCGTGGACTGGATGCGGCGGTTGCGCATAGAACCTTTGAGGTCGAATATGCGGGTTGGCGACCGGTCGTAGAAAAGATTTTCCATGACGACAAGGAACCAATTGAATTCAACGCCTGTGGCAGGGTTCTTGATGATAACTTGGTAGAAGCCGAGCATTTTGGCGATGCAAGAGGGAAGGTCATGAAAGAAGTATTCTGACACAAAGCGAAAATATGCGGGAGCGAATCGGAGGAAGGCTTGAGTCTCAATTGGTGACAATGATTTCAACACGAAACGGTCGTCGAGGGTCTTCAGGAAGACAGACTTCGTCTTACCACCTTTCGAGTCCCATTTCAGGCAGCGAGAGACGGACTCCACAAATCTATCCGCGATACCGCATTTTCTGCGAAGAGCATCGAATTGTTCGGTGTAAAAGACTTTGCATAGCATCTTGGCCGAGCCTTCTTGGAATTGGTACTTGAGATGTGTGCCTACTGGTCTTAGGAGAGCCTGCTCCACCTTGTTTTGTTCATCAGACTCCAGATTGTAGGGACTCTTCTGATTTCCGCCATCGAGAGCTTCCGCATCTGCAGCAATACTCTGCAATTTCCCACAGTAGTCCTCGGAACTCAAGGTAAAGGCGATCAGCGAGCTTGGCTCATCCTCTCGAACAATAATGTCAGAGTCTGCAAAAACGTGATCAGATGCGTTGAGAGGGTAATCCAACGGCTGCCAACCGCTGGCGGATCTCTCCGCCCAAAAGTTGGTCAGCATTTTCATCAATGAGCTTTTTTCATGCTTAGGTAAGTCAAGCTTCAAATCCAATTGCGCTTCAGTGGGAGAAAGCGCGTGGTGGTCATTTTCCGTTCCAACATTGATGTCATCTGGTAGAGAATGCTCTCCCTTATCGGGACCTCCTTCACCCTCTACGTCAGACTCCGCATGACTCTCAGGATGGTTATTTTCATCAGTCTCGATTGTCTCTGCTGTGGTATCCTCGGTACGGAATCCGTCACCTCGGGTATACGACTCGGTGCTCGCACTCATATCGGTTGTACTAGAGCTCTCTGCATTGGTCCTTGGTGATGGTTCTGTCGCTAAAATTTCCTCATCGGATGCTTCCCGCTCTTCGACAGCTTCACGCACGTTCCTGTAGATTTCAACAATCGGTTTTGATGCGGCCAGCGGATATGCTCTGGCTTGCCTGCTTTTCGAGGCACGCAGTCGTCGCTCTCGAATCCGCTCCTTCTCAAATTCGCGACTTAGCTGCTCGAAGTGCTTAGCTAGCGTAGAGACTTGTGAGTCTTTCTTCCTGGCGGCAATCGACCGCGGTATCATGGAATGAGTAGAGACGCCGCTGGGTTTGATCACTCCAAGACTAACACGATCGGAGAGCTTCTTTTCTCCAACTTTCGACAAGCTAGCCGGTACCGCGGTGGTCACATGGTCGCCTTGTTGTTTCACATGCCTGTCGTTATCTTGTACCTGATTGAATCGCATTGAATTTTGATTGTTGCTGCTCATCGTTTCCCTCCGAATTTGCGCTGGCTGCGTTTGCGCACGTACAAGAGGCGGAGATATGTTGGTATTGTTACGGCGAAAGCTAATCTCAGATGGTCTCGGAATTCCAGAGCTTTTACTCTGCTCTATAACGGCGAAATCTTTTGAAGTCGACTCGGCAATGACAGCCTCAGTACTCACAGCAGCCTTGCTGGCTGCTGGAATGAATGATGAATGAGACTCCCCGCAGGGATCGAGTTTTGGATTCTCCCTTGTCGGATCATGCGCGGCCACTTCTGAAAACTCTGAGGACATTGCAAGATCCAAGTGGCGAACATCCTCTCTTTCGAGATCATGAAAGGAAATCTGCATTTCCTTCGGACCGCCTGTGGGCACTGATGTAACTGGAGCGCTTTGGTTATGGTGCTCTTGGCCCACTTCAGTACTTTCTGGACTGGAAACATTTTTCTCAACAACCAATGCCAACAGATCGTGTGCTTTCTCTGGTGACATTTTACGCGTCAGTGGTGGCAACGCTGGTCCAATATCAAGAGGAGTCTTCTCGTTCAATAGTTCATCAGAGGTTGAAGTACCGCTACCTTCATCGGTCGATGTAAGAGATGTAGTGGATTCGTCTCGATCCAGAAATATCTTCTTTAGCTGAAGAGTCGCAAGTCGGCGAATATCTTTCTCGGAAGGGAAGAAGTTATGATCAAAATCCGCAAAAGCATTATCCCACTCCGCCACCTTCTCCTGTGTGATGCTTATTGCTCGATTCAGTGGTATGATTTCGTAGTGCTTCGAATTCATGTACATTTCTTGTAGCTTTCGGATCAGAAACCGATGCTCGTCGGAGGCACGCTTCAAGAGCTCTTCGGTTTTTTGTTTGCAGGTATCCATCTTCCCTGGTACAACGGTTTCGACCCTGATACTTTTAATCCTAGCCTTGACAGATATCATGTACCGATTGAGGCGGTCCTCAATCTTGGTGAATAACTCGTTCTTAAATCGTAAGTCATTCTCAACCTTCCAAGTAATCCTAACTCTAGGCACAATGATCTCAAGAAGATTGATAGGGTCGTAATGTAACCGAAGTGCTATGTCTTTGAACCCAAAATATCGAAGATGGTTTCGATGAAGGTCGTGAGGACAAATACCAGCTCGAGCACGAAGACCACTACTCCAGAAGGACAGCTCTAAATACTTGCCGAAAGAGTACTTCCAGGTACTTTCGGACATGGGCATTACTTGAGTTTCTTTGCTACATATTCTGCAACAACTCCACATTAGAATCGTGTCCTGAAGTCCTCGAAGCTTGCATGGATAGCGTTCGACAAAGACACTGAGCTGAGCTTCGCCATGAACATATTGCCGATGATGGTCCAACATTTTCCGCTCACACCCATTAGCTGTACACACAGTGTTGGCCTGGAGACACAGATCTTCCACATATTGTCCTAATGTACAGTCTGCTTCAAAATCTTCATCTGTTTCATGTTCGTTGTAAAAGGCCAGAGCAAGCAGATCCGGTCCTGAGCATGGTACGGTGGTCACTGTGCAGACAACACTGTACAGAACTGCGATATTTTGGTGAGCGTAAGGGTCAAAAAGGTCAGCATTGCCAGCGATGTACAGCTCCCACTGTTTGCTCTGTGTCTGGTAGTTGTGAAGAGCTCTATCGTACTCGGCGTCGTGAAGTGCATGTAGTACCTCGCGGACCTTCTTCGATGTAGCTTGAACTTCTTCGTGTATCATTTCTGGCTTTATGAGGTCAAACTTCTGCGGCTCTGTTGTCGCATCTAACCTTTGCACTTCTAGAATATCTTGATCACGAAGGCGTTTAAGGTACGTCAGGCGTCGTTCTTCTTCCCTGGCTTTCATGAGGAGGTAAGGCTGCATGAACTTTACGAATGGAGAAGCAGAGAGTATTTTTGTTTTATGCTCTTCTACCATATCTCCGTAGAACGTTGGCATCGGAACATCGTCAGGTAGAGAAATTTCATCCGGAACATTCGAGTTCTTTTCGGACTCTTTGGTGCTTGATCTAGGGTTTCCTAACTTCTCCAAATTCAATACACCAGAAGAGGTTTGATTGGGACTGGGGCCATTTTCTTGCAACCGGTTACTTGCCCCAGCTACGGCATCGGTGGGAGAACATGGGCCAGCACTAGCTGCTTGAGACTGTACCTGATCGCCTCCACCTAGGGAAAGTGATCCAGCTCCAGTAGTGGACGGTATCAAGGCAAACTCATCCCTCATGAGGCACGTTTCCAGTTTCAGATTATAGACAACATAGATCATAAAATCGGTGATCCGCTTAACCTTTGCAAGCGTCGCGTTGCTGGCACCCCGGAGTATAATTGTGCAACCAAGCTCCTTGGTGCAGCCGGATAAAAACATATAAGTCTTCTTTCTCCCTCCATGCACGTAGGTCTTCAAGTGAAAGTCCGAGCATGTTCCTGCCTGAGCAGGCTTGATGGCTAACTTGTCAATGGAAGATATGATTCTTGTGCGGGCACATCGAGAGACAGCTGCTAAGACCGAAAGTTTCACATTATATGCAGTGGCAATGTTCGCTTGCTCCAGAAATTCGAGTGCAAGTCCTGAGACATTTCGTTCTACTAGCAGAAGCTGAGGGCGTAGGGCAACAATTCGATTCACAAGGTTTTGTAGAAACTCTCGCTCTTGCCGAATGACAGGTTCAAGGCTCATAAAATGTTGCTGATGGCGTGCATACTCAAGTGGAAACGTTAAAATTAGGATGTTAGGATGAGAGAGGGTTCGCGGCATAGATTTCAAAGCTAGATTCTTCGTAAAGACAAGGCCAGAAACGTATGAAGTATCCCCAGGGCGGCTTCCCGGGATTTTTTTCAGCTTAACGTAGTGTCGGATGTCTATATCGTCGCCGTTTTGCACATCAGGATTAACGTCATCAGTAGCCTGGAGTAAAATGGGGATCAGAGCCTTTTCCCAGCTCGCAATAGCTGGTATATCTGCGTCTTGCAGGAGCTGGCGAAGCAGTTTGCGCACATGATGAAGACTTGCATTGTTCAACTCGACTGCTGGTGCCGAGGCTCCTCTCATTGAGGAAGATCGTATCATTCGTGACCCTGAAACTGTATTGTTTGACGAGTTTGATTGCGCAAAAGCGGAGCTGTTCGGGCTTTCATGAAAGTGTGAGCTGAAAGCTGGTAGAACGGTACTAGCTCTATAGCCCCTAGGCGATGGCCGCAAGTACACACTGTTACCAAACCCCAGGTTCCGTCTTTTGGCCATGCGAGGATGATTTGCTGCTCTTGAGCTGCTCAGGCTGTTGTTGTCAGTGTCGCGACTAGCAAAATTGACCCCACTTATGCTCTTGTCACCAAGTCGTGAACGCCCTTTCTTGGAGGATGCAAGAAGGCCGGCAAAGCCACCTCTCTCACTTTCAAAACTCCGGGAAAGTCCTTCGCCACTCAAAGCAGCCATTATACTCATCTGCTCATTGTCACTGGACCCTTCATCAGACAAGTATGGAGCCAGATCTGGGTCGATAATGTTGTCATCGTGAAACGCAGTCAGTCTACTCTGATGCCATTTACTTTCAATGGGTTTCTGATGAAATGGAGCATTATCTTCAGTAACAGTTTTGAAACCACGTTGGTTCAAATAACGAGAGTTATGTCGTCTATGACCCGCAGAGTATGGCCTGCTGGATAAGGAAGATTTCAATGACCGGGATGAAGATGGACGTAAAAGTGGTCGCCCCACGTCAGTCTCTACTGTTATCTTACTGGACTCCCCACCAGCCTTTCTGGTTGCAGGAATTGCCATGATTGGAACAGTGAGATCTGGATGTTTTGGGCTTCGGCTAATCTCTGCTGCAGAAGTAGGACTGAGTTTTGGAACAGGACTTCCAAGGACATCGCTTGCTCCAGTCGATCCGTGCCTTGGTCTAAGTCCCACGGCTGAGAGGTTACCATCATCTGAGAATTCGGAGGAGTCACCATATCCATTAATTATTCCTTCGCAAGGTTTGCAGACCCGCAAAGACCCTGGTTGCCCAAAATGTGCACCTGGAAGGAGAGACGTGCACTTGGCGTCAAATATCTGGCCACATGTCCTACAGTGATGCTTCCTCCGAAATGTCGAAAATGGATCGCCGCAGTAGAAGCAATCTCTGGCATTTTCATCTTTCATCCAGTATTCTTTATTCAGAATCTTACTCTTGATCTGAGAAAACACATTCATAGTTCTCGCGTCACTATCAGGCTGTTTAGAGACCGAACTTTTAGTCTGCGGGTTGCTCCCAACGCGATTTGCTGTTGTCTTTGCTGTTTGCAGAGAGCTTGATGAAGGCGGGATCGGGCTTGAAAGTGATGCACTGCCTGCAGTCTCAGAGGACGACGCTCGAGAGAGACTCAGATCCGGAGGTGGAGAGTTGCTAGTTTGTGGTGCTACTGGGACCTTCAGCGAAGGGAGCTCTAAAGTTTGATAATTGCTATCCTTAGCAAGTTCTACGATCGAATTACTATCGGGCGCTATTGTAAATTCACTTAAGGGGTTACTCTGAGCTCCAGTAGTGGTGGCTAGGATGGATCTTTCGTTAACGGCTCTGCTTGCACTAGAAAGGCGCTGTAGCACAGGATTTCCACCCTTGCTGGCGCTCTCACTTCCCGAAATTCGAGATGAAGTACCGTCTTCTGTTGTTGATCTGCTTGAGCGAGCCACCCTCGAATTCTGAGTTAAACTTTGATCACCGGAAAGTTTAGAGGCCATTTTAGCACGATCAGGGACAGCCTTAGGTATGTTTAGACTTAAACCTCCTAGATTGGGTGCATCTGACCAATGACCTTCCACATCATTTGACCACTGTGTAGCTGTACGGTTTTTGCCAGCGGACCCCATCTCCTCCGCCCAGAAACTTGCACTTGGTTCTGGCGGCACCATTCCACTGCCATTTGCGCCCTTGGTAGCTGTGTCGCTATGTAAGCCTCGCTCTTTGACGGCAGTTACGTTGACTTCGGCGACGGCGGGACTAGCAGCAGTCGACAACGTGGCTTGCTTTAAAGGGCCAAGAGAAGACTTTTGGATTGTATCTAGAGCCAGATGGGACTTGGAAGATGTGCTGGTGCTCCCTAATGAGACTTTCGACAACCTTGCATGTCGTCCAGAATCTTTGGCAACCGCATCATGTGCGGCGCTTTCAAGTGGAGGTTGTTGGCTTAATTCGCTCCTACCATCTGTGTTCGAGGCAGGGGCTGAAGAACTGGCATACTTTGCAGGATCGGAGGAATCTCCCTGAGTCGGCGCTGGACTAGGAAGTGCAGATATCGAGCTCTCGAGGGACACGTCGTCGACAGTTTTGTCGTCTTTCGAGAGTACCATTACGTCCCTTGCATTCCCTACAGATGTTTTGATCCTGTTGTAGAGTCCGCTTAGACCGCCATGCAGCTCGCTTGCAATACTCTTTCCCTCTGCGCCCGAAGATAACGATGGAGCCGCGGTGTATTCGTTGAAAGTTGTGAGAGCCTCGCTCTGGCAAGCGGCATTATGTATCTGGTCTAAAGCCTGTGCAAGCGTCTCTTTATCGACTTTGGAAGGGCTGGATATGGAGGCTAGTGACCCACGGCGAGAACGTCGGAGTTGGGGAAGGAAAAGAGAGGAGGCAGAGGGGCTTTCACCCTCCGGCGTAGGCTTGGCAGTCATATCTCAAACGTCCAAACACAGTAATCATTATCGTGGAAAGGCTGAGAAACGAGTGGATTAGCCTCCAAAGAATCTCAAGATACGAGCCCACTGTGTACCCATTCACTTCTAACGTAACGAAAGCCAGGGAACTCTAGAAACGAACATGCCAGACCCTCCTAAATCCCGTGTGGTGATGAATGTATCTTGACTCATTGCTGTACAAGCAGAGCAGCAAATAACTGAAGACGATCCGCTCGCTTTGAAGATGAGAAGGCCGAAGGAAGCACGTCGAAGGTTTTGAGTACAAATCTTATTCAATACTGCAGAAGCTCCGGTACGACCTGTATGTCACTTGTACCCTCCCGCGCTTAACGGCTAAGTCCGCCCCGCCGGTATCATAATCAACCACGCCGTAATTTACACTCCACCATCACAATTCACACATCTTGCTGTCTATCACCGCTATTCTAATCGCGTGAACAGCTTCCCTCGAACGCTTTTCAGGTCAAGTTCGGAGGAAAATCATCTTGTCTGGATGGGTCTGGAGTGAGGCAATGTTAAGCGGGCAAAGAGCTGGGGTTGAACGCTGTCCTGCATTGTTCGCCGGGGAGCCCCAAAATCGCAAGAGATGCCAGCTGGACAGGGCAGACTTACGCTGTGTTTGTTCGATAAAGATATAGGCAAACCGAAAATATATTAAAATGGATCTCCTACGCGAATGGCTTGCTCCTACAATGACACGCGAGATCGGCGCAATGATGCAATTAAAAACCGGCGCCTCTGACATGTCTCACTCGGCGGATGGGATGACTTACTCGGACGATGGTAGCAACCTCAGGGCGAGTTGCTCCAAACCCGGCGTAGTTCAGATTACAAAGGTGAGAATATTATTCTCGGAATCAAGCACCATAACAACTCTAATCTGAAGTGTCGTTCAGTTCTACACCTTCGAAGGTCCAATCAAAGTGGCAATCTCTGACTCGTTTACGTTTATGAGAGCTACGATTGCATCCTCGGCCGCCGCGAAGTATGCAGCTATTACAAAGAAACGGGTCACTAAAGATACTCTTGGGGGACTTATTCAGATTCGAAATTTCGAGATAGTTGCAACCCACCTGGGATCCAGGTCAGAGAGAGCGACGATTTTAATAAACGATTTCGAGAGGATTGGATGTGAAGGATCCGGTGGATTTGGTTGCCCTCGACCTCTTGAGTCTTTACCCGAAATAGCGGAACTCCTGGACCAGTTGAAGACGATCAGAGGACGAGAAAATCAGGGGATCCAGCTACGATCGAGACTTGAAAGCGCATCAGAAGGATCGTTTGCTCGTTCGCAGCTTGGTGTCGAAGGTTCTGAGATTGACTCTCCCGTGACGAGTCAGATGATGTTTGCAACGCAGGTACCTTCTCGCTTCTCCGAACGTCCGCTCGTGACAGGTGGTGAAGTGCAGCCGGAAACTGTATCAGAATCTGCGAGAAATAAGGTAAAGGACACAGCTAATGAAAACGCTATTGCGGATATGCCACAGAGACAAGGTCATCCGTCAGTGAATGCAAAAGCGAATGCAAAAGCAAAGGCAAATGGAAAACCGAGCGTGAATACTCGAGAGAATCTTCTAAGGTTACTTGCTCCGAGACAGCCTGTACCACGCCCTGTACCTAAGCAAACCATGACTAAGAAGCCTACTACTGCACCGTTACCTAACTCAGGGAATATGTATCAGGACATCCATCCGGAACTCAAAAATCCGTTGGTATCAGAAGCAGCCATTGGGGGAGTCGGTTTTACAACGCCTCCCAACCATATCCAGGATATCGATAAAGAGGTCCACGGACCGAAAGTTACAAGCATTCTACCGCTTGCTACTCAATCAATCGGCGAGCTCACATCTCGGGCTAGAGCCACTGAGGGCTCCCTCACTATCCATGTCGGGACTTCTGCGAGGAAAAACCATGAGATGAATCCGTCTGAACAAGCGGTGATTGGCCCGATTTTTGACCATCTACCAAAGGTATGTGGGATCTCTCTAAAGCACGTATCAATGCTTATTTACAACCAGTCATTCAAACGGATTCGTAGCAACGACACAAAGATTCCAAAGGACCAGCAGGGTCTGCTCGATCGAGCGGACTGTAAGTTACCCCCAATTACATCTCACTTATGCGAATAGATGATAGGCTTTATGAAAGATCACATTGACACTCAAAGAGTATGCTGACGGTTTTCCTATCAGGTTGGCTTCCTGCGGAGCCCGGTCAAAGAGGTCCCGTTGCGAACGTTCCTCTTCCGACTTTACAGGCTATAAATTGTCAGGCTGAACGTACTGCACATCGATTATCAATATCCCAGGATCATCAACGACAAGGAGAAGCTGTTGACGCTGAGACTTCGGTCGCGGACCACTTATCTCCAGGACTTGGGGAGGTTAGCAAAGCCGACTCTGATTCTGAGATGCCCCTCTCGTCAGCGGAATGGCCACCCACGTCTCCATTCGAGCAGCCTAGTGACGAGCTTCCTCCTGACAGCAGTATGGAAAGTATCGAATATCCTGTCGATGAAAACAGCGGCGATGTAAACAAGTCCGATCATGTTCCACCAAAACGAAGGCTGTCTATAACCTCGATGTCGTCCACTGCAACAAGGTCTACGCGGAGAAATCCTAAGCGAATTTCAAAGGCGCTTCAGGGTACAGCTCGATCATCACCCAGCCTGGTGTCTGCATCAGCTGATGAGAAGGCCAAACGTTTTAAATGCCAAGAATCCGGATGCGATAAAGCATATACTGGTGCTAGTGGGCTCCGATATCATATGGAGGTTAGCAGATGGCGCGCCGAGTATGGCTTGTACTAAAGTTTATAGCACTTCCATACCGCAGCGAAGTCAAACGGTGCTCCAAAATCCAAATCCCGCGGAAAGGTTGGGCGAAAATGGTACATCTGTGTTACATGCCAAAGTCACTTTGACACAGAAGAAGAGATCTCTTATCACGAGACTCTCGACTCATGTTTCACGCCGCAGCCAGGATCTCTGCAGAGTCATCCAGGAGTTGGCATTGGTCAATTCACTTCGAACGAACCATCCATGGCGAATACTGTGCAAATTGATGCAGTTATTGGCCTTAAGGAAGGCACGCAGCGGGACGGCACAAGTTCAGTGGTAAGGAAAATGGGGGAGTCATGGCCTAAGTCACCTAGGGGAATTTACGTATCGCCATACGCCTCGCCTCGCCTCGCCTCGCGCCTTGGTGGAAATTCAAGAAGCAGTTCAAATTCTATATCTGCCCAGGGTATTGAGCCAACACCCAGCCTCCCCCTTGCCACATCCCCTCGTCTCGACACAGCAGTGCCTCATCCTGATGCGAAATGGTCAAAGAGTGTCAGATCAGCCGCATCAAGCGTTGACTCAGATCTGGAGACTACAATTCCTCATGCGCTCAATGAAGCGAATGATCTTCAGGCTAATAGTGCCCCGGTGCAGCGCTTTCCATCTACCGCGACCCAGCCAGAAGAACCGTTTACACAAGTCAAGCGGACTCCTTATACTAACGGACATCTACACAACAAAGCGAATGTACACACCGTGAATTATATATCATCGAAGGGACGAACGAATGATTCGTCTTTCACGATTTCAACTAAGCGAAACGGACAGGAATTCCCTTCACACCCTTCTACTCCGCGAATTCCTAGCACCAAGTCCGTAGCTGATCAAGATGATAGCATGGACACTGCTGAAGACTACCCTGCGCATCAAAAAGAGAACTCAACCATGAGTGATAAAATGATGGTTGCTCAACAAATTCGACCGGAAGCTGATGCTCAATCTCAGAACAGTTACAGTATGAGCCCAATGAAAAAGCAAAAAGTCTCTGCCGTCAAGAGCCCTCTACTGCAATCTACCTCTGAATCAACACCATCGGAGCCCTCTCCTCACAGAGATGGACCCCGGTCACTGACAAATCAAAGCGGCCTTGAATTGAAACGTAGATCATACGAACCGGCATTACTTTCTCCGAATGTTGCTAAGCGTCGAAAACATTTCAAAGCTTCTACTGCCTTTCAATTTAGTCAAGATGTTGAGGTCGCGCAAGATCCTTCGATCTTAGCCCGAGCGTATCGTCAAGAATTTCTAGCCTCGAGAAAAAGCTCCACGTCAGAGCAAAGTGATCTCGATAGGAGAACGCTAAGTACCCCGGAAAAAATCTCAGAGTTAGTCAATCAGCACAACAATCAGACTATCGATGTTCGAGATGGAAATATAGTGTCCAAGCTGGAGGTCAATGAGACATTGACTAATGTCGATGCTTCATCGTCAGCTCTGAATCCGCTAGAAAACATCCCACCACTAATGAGCGAAGGCAAAAATCGGTCTACAATAATCGGGAATGACGAAGATGTGTTGATGACCATAGAGAACCAGGATGTTGCAGTCAGTGCTGTTTCTTTGACATCAGAAGCGCAATATAGCAATGTCTCGGGTGCTGTTCAAGGAGTTCTTAATAACCAGGATAACGATGGTAACAACACTCTCAATGCCTCGGAAGCACAGGAGGAACCAGATCTAGCTAGTGAATCTGCCGCAACAAAAGCCAACGATGATCGAGTGTGCAATACCGACGAACTCGCTTCTTTACCACCAGGCGTAGGTCATGAACAAGCAGACCTCGATTTAAAATCGGTCGGCAGTGATATTGGAGAAAATGCTGAGACCTGCGAAGAGACAGCATCACCTGGAGCGCAAGATGGTCAAGGCTTTCACAATCAGGCGAATGCATCTTTATCGTCAGGTGAACAGTCTGAACTTCACTCAAACAAGTCCTCTTTGCTGGAGAGCTCAACACTTGCTCCAGTGGTAGTAGAAGGAGATGGACCCGAAGGAGAAGCGGACGTACTCATGGCCAACGCCGAGCCAGAAATTTCTACAGAGATACACAATGCGGTTCCTCCACAAGATAATCCTGTAAGCCAATCGCCACCCATGGCTCCGGCCACTGTTTTCGAACGATTCAAGACCACTTACCCTGATTACGTGGGAAATGAAGAGCGCTTTATTGCCATTTGTAAGAAGGTCAACGCCCTCATTCAACAGGATCGTATGGAGCACCCTTCTCTGTGGGATGATTTTATCATTAGACATATGACGGAATATCCAAAATACCTTCAGCGTTGTGCTCTGGACGCAGAGGATCCTTTACCATATGAGCGTTTCTATCGTAATGAGATTGATGAGCCAAATTTCACCAAACGGGTTGTTACGCCCAAGAACCTGAGGGAGATCTTGGGCATTGGTGGTCAAGGAGATATCGTGACGCCACAGCAGCAGCATCATCTGCCTCAACGACCTGAAAGCATAGCTCACATGGATGTTTCTCCAAGGCGAAGTGTAAAAAGCCCAACGAGGCCCGTCTCGGTCGCTGTAAGCACCCCCAAACCACCTTCACCGCAAGCCACCGTCGATCTTACCAACCATAGCGATGATCCGGAGCCTGTACAGTCTCCGAGGAAGAGACCACGTTTACTGCCCTGGATGTCGTCCAGCCCCGATGGCGTACATTCTCCCCTGACTCCCAGGCCCAGCTTGAGGAATGCCGCTGAAAATTTGTCATCGCCGCCCAGGACTTCCAAGTTAAAATCTCAGCCCAGCCGCGATGGTCTCTATGATTCACCCAAGCCTGGCTCAAGAGCTGCTTTCTTATCAACTTCCCCGAGGACATCGATCAGGCTCAAAGCTCAGTCCGGCGCCAAAATTGCCGAAGCCATACCTAAAGGCACAGACGACGACAAGTCCTCGCCGAGCATCTCCAAACCCAATGCCGAAACTCCGCAGCCCGAAAACGGCATTCCGAAAGACTGGTGGAAAGATGACAATACCCCTTACAAGAAATTCGCAAAAGCGTACCTAGCGATACGTCCCGGGAAGGGCAATCACTTTGCCATGTGTGCTTTGAAGGATGCAGGCGCAATAGGCAATGACTCTAGCAAGAGTGATTCGAAGGACGCCGCCGCGAACACGAGTGGTCGTACTAAGAGCTCGAAACGAAACCGCGCGGGTCGGGGTGCTGGTCGGTAGCGGTTGCATTGGCGCTTTTTGATGCAGACGCTTTGATTGTTGTTTCGAGTCTAGCGATGATTGATATCAGTATTTCAGCGTTGGTGTAATTAGCAATCGGTATTTCAGCGTTGGTGTAATTAGCAATATGTCGTATGGTTAGTAAATAAATTTTGATTCTCGATACGCTATGATTCGCCATCCTCCCCCATCCTTCCTTAACTCCCCCACCCCCTCCCCCTCCCTACCTCACTCACACCTCCATCCAGCCCCACCACCCCCCATCTCCAACGCCCCTCCCCCCCTCCCAAACTCGATAAACCACAAACCGTGCGTAGTATATATACTCTGTCCCCACCTCTTTCCCCCACCAAAAAAACTCTTTCCCCAACCTCTTTCCCCACCTCTTCCCCCCCATCAACACACCCCCCTCATCAACCCTCACCCCATCCAAAAACCCCCCCCAAAAACACAGAAAACACAAAAACACACCCCCAAAAACAAAAAAATGAACGATGCAAGGATCGAACTTGCGACCTTCTCCGCACAAATATTTCCCTTGGGGGGAATTTCTGGGTTTTGTGGTTGTAAAGGAGACATAATAACCACTATACTAATCGTCCTTTTCGTGGAAATTGGAGATGGTTGTTTATTAATATAATAAGATTGTGGGGGGAAGGGGGGGGGGATGGGGGTGGGATGGGGGTGGGATGGGAGGTGGAGGTGGGGATGGGAGGTGCGGGAGGTGGAGCTGGAAAAGAGGGTTACAAGGATTCGAGGGTGGGGGAGGGGTTGCTGCTGTGGTGGGTGGGATGGGATGGGATGGGATGGGGATTCTACCGGTTTAGAGGAGTTGGAGGGGGTCGGGATGATGGGATACTTGATGAATAGTTAAGAATGATGGGGGGGAAAGTATACAAGAAGATTTTATTTCGAGTATATATCGCTCGGCTATACATCTCAGCTCATTGTCTCGTAAATTACCCACCCCAGTATATACTCCAGCTTGAAAGCGAGGAAAGAAGGCCCGAAACGCCGATGCAATGCCGCTGAAGAGTACTGTCGACCATGACGCTTTCTGTTGACAAGAAATTCTATACTTGCTCACTTGCTCACTCGCTGCGCTCGCTACGCTCCCTCATGTCGGAAAGGTTCATATGCCGTGCGTTGCGGCCCCATATTCTGCATCGGCATCCCATGCAGCGGCGCCTGGTAACGGGGCGCGTTCCCAGAGTGACCCATGTAGGGGCTCTCGACTCTTTCGTAGTTGTACGGCGCGTTTTTCCTGCCTTTCCTTCCGCCGTCATTGTACCCTTTGATCCTGTCGCTCCGCCCACTGCAGCAACACGAGCTAATCATCCAGAAGAAGCCCGAAGCGAGCGAGAAGGCTACGGCTAGCCAGACCCAGATGTAAATGGTTCTACCAATATTGGCGTGAATCTGGTACTCCTTGAGCGCGGTGTTGAAGGAGGCGACGAGGGTGGAGTAGAGGATCGTAGATGTGAGGGCGAAGCCGATGAGGAAAAGGGAACTGATGCTGCTGACGATGGTGGTGGCGACGCTGCCGAGGCGGGAGAAGAGCGCGGTGAAGCCGGCGAGGATTTCGACGATGGTGGAGATGACGGCGACGACGTAGCAGATGAACATCCATTTGGCGACGGCTTTGTACGTGTCTAGCCCGGCTTTGAGCTCCTTGCTAAAGAGCTTATCCGCGACCGTGTTGTTCAATTTCCATACCTCGACGGGGTTGAACCAGAATTCATTTTGGTGCGGGGAGCAGAATGTCACCTCGTCGTTAAATTGGCCGCTGGAGTTCTTGCCGAAGTCGCCTGAGCAGTAATTCCACAGACTTATGTGGTAGAAGTCTTTAATTCCTAAAGCGGTGGCGGTGGGGCTGGAGCTGCCGTTGATGATATTGATGTTGGGGATATTGTTTGCAACGGGGTTGGAGGGAAGATTGAGGATAGAGGAGTTGACTTGAATTTGGGATGTATTTGCGCGGAAGAAGTAGAGGTTGTTCATCCCAGCGTTATGTTGATTCGTGCCGCCGAGACCGACGATGATGAGGCAGACAAGGGAGGCGATGGTGCCTACCATGGGTAGGAAGATACATGCGAAGCGGCCTGCTTTACCCATGATGGCTGCGGTGTTGTATATCAGGGGGTAGCGAAAGTTGGGAGAAGGTTGAGCGAAAGACTGAGCAAGTTGGTTGTTATGAACTGAATATGTACGATGGAAAAGAAGACAGTTCGGTGGGGAGAGGTTGTTTATATTCTGTACTGCGAGCTGAAGTGGTAGCCCGCTGGGCAAAGGATTCGTAAGGTGGTGGCAGTGTTACTGTGTTTGGACGTTTCACGTGTTAGGAGCATGCTAGTTCCCGTTCTGCCCTACAACAGTAGGCGATTGAGCAGGGGGCTCCCTTCGCTTACGGATTACACCCAACCACTCACTCGATCCCAAGCGTGTCAACAAAAGACCATTTCCCATTCTCACGTGGTATATGCCGTAACTTCTCACATCAACAAGACCAGATCTCGAAAAGGTTTTGTTTGCTGTGTTGTCCTGGTCTGAATGGATACGGGTGCGCCACGGAAGCATGCCTTCGGCCTCCCACAGCAAAGTGAGAAAAGCTGCCGTCTGCCGCCGAATCCTCTACTGTTCTCTTGTATGGACCCATGCCTGTGATGCTTTGCGGGATAGATCGATAGTGCAGCACTCGTTGACCACTACTACTTCATAGTATTGCTCTCAGTCTGCTCCATCTTATTCCGTACTATCAACAACAACAACAAGCCAGCGAAGCCTCAAATGGCCCCAGCCCCATCTGCTAAGCGAGGTATTAGGCCCCGGGGCAGGCTGCTAAATTTAGAAATGCCAAAAACGTTCCAACGGCGCTCACTTCGAGGTTGAGCCACCCCAAGTATTATTCCTAAACATATTTTTCCAAATCTCCCCAGTTGATAGTCAAATTCAGCGTCTAATACTGTACATCGTCTCTCAACCATGGGGCTTTCTTTCTCATCAAAGCCCATCTCGTTGTTTATCTCAAGCCACATGCCGCAATACATTCCGCTGAGAAGTTGGTAAAAATCCTTCGACTCGACGCTATATATTACGCGATGCCGACTACTGAGCTGAGCTGATATATGTAGTACTGCCAGGCGTCACATGGAGAAGAGAGATTTCCTCTACCTGCATCGATGTATATTTGTCATCGCTTCTGCTCTCACCACGCTGTCGCTATAATCCACACTTTATGGGAGATGGGAGAAACCAACTTATGGTGTCGAGGGTTAAAAAACAAGAAATAGCCGTTCTCTTCCTCCATATATCGAGTACCACGTGCAAACCACATACGCCAGGAAAACATCATCAGAGTCCTCATACAAAGTTTATCTCTCCCCTTCCCATGAATCATAATCATCACCCACCACCCCACCACCCAAACCACAACCCCCCTCCCGTTTCCCAAGACCACAACCCCCCGTCAAAACCAACACCCCACCTCACCTCACCCCTCACGCGCCCCCTACCAACCCCTCCAAAACCCCATTAAACGCCCTCACCCTCTCCAACCACCCCCCTCCTCCCCTCCCACTCACATCCCCCGCCACCCTCCTCGCCAGCACCTCAAAGCCACCCATCCCAACGTTCTCGCTCTCATCCCAACCCATCTCCCTCCCCGTCTTAACGGCCTTCTCGATGTTGGCGAGGAGGGCGTTGAGCGCATCTTCCTTGCGCGCTTTTTCGCGGGCTTCGTCAAGTTCCTGCTTGCGGAGCGCGATGGCGGCCCTCTCGCTTTGGAGAGCAGCGAGTTCAGCCCTCAGTTCCTTTTCCTCGCGGGTAGCGAGGCGGACGCGGGTGGCTAGGGTGGTGTTTGTGTCGAGGGTCTGGGTGAGGTCGAAGAGGCGGGATCCGAGCTCCTCGCTGTAGATGTCGGTGGTGCGTTGTTTGCGCTTCCGTTCTAGAGATGTGGGGGAGGAGGAGGTGGTGCTGTCGGGTTTGGAGAGGAGTTCGCGGCAGAATTGGGAGATGATGTCGACGGCGTTGGGAGTTTTGAGGGGAGCGGGTTGGGGGATGTTGAGGGAGGTGGAGGAGGGGGGGAGGGGGTGGGAGAGGCGGTAGACGGTTATGGGGATGGAGTTTTTGGGGGGCGGTTTGGTGCGGGGTTTGGATGGGGGGTGGTGTTTTGGCTTTGAAATTTGGGTGAGGTTGGGCGCGGTAGTGGGTGGTGGTGCTGTTGGCATGGTGGCTTTCCTGGGTCTGCCTGGCTTTTGGCTCTGGGTTTGAGGCTCGTCCTGGGGTTCTTCGTCGACAGTCGGCAAGGGTTTTCTGGGCGCCCTCGGCCGGCCCTTCTTGCGAGTAGGTAGATCGGTAGATTCAATTGGATCAGTGCTTCTGTTCTCTTCGATATTATCCTGCTCTACCCTTTTCGGTTCCGACAGTGGCTTCCTGCGCCTTCCCTTTACTTGGGCTGGCATAGTAGCAGCCTTCGCCTTGGAAATGGACGTTTGGGTATCAAACGAGTCTTGAACTTGGATAGTGCTTGCACCTGTTGACTTCTTTCGAGGCTTTTGCACTTGACCAATAGATTTCCTTTTCTTTCTCTTCTTGGGTCTCGTAGGTTGCTCTTCTACTGCTGCAATCGGATTCTCTTCCTCAACTACGCTGCCCACAGGCTCCTCAAAGCTCGGTGCATGCTGAGCACTAGTTTCAAGTCCCGCAACTTCTGTCGGCTCCTGGATATCAGGTCCTGTCGACTCTGGAACCTCAGTCTGAGAGTCTAGCTCTCTTACTAGCTGTTTGCCTGGTGATGTTACGATTTCGCCCTGCGCAAGTGGTTGCAGGTCTTCGGCTGACGCTGTTACTTCAACGTGCCCCTGAATTGGATCTTGTTGCCTCCCTGTGGATGCCAGCTTAATGCGCTTTCTTGTCGAATTTTGCCCAATAGACTTGCGTTTCTTCCTCCTTTTCTGCGGCGCTTCTGTAGGCGCTCTTTCGAGCGGACTACCCTCTGGCTGCGCCAAAGCATTTGTAGGGTTTGGAATTGCTTTAGGCCGGCCCCTGGAGGGTTTGGTCGATTTCGGAGGATCCTGTGATTTCTCGATTGCATCTCCGCCTGTTTTTCGCTTCTTCGTTACGGTTCCTTCGCCGTCACTCTGAGTTGGATACGAGTTCGGCACCACATTCACATCCCCCCCTTCCAAGGCATCTTTTTTCGACGGTCTTCCCCTCTTCTTCCCAGTTGTCGTGATAGGAGTCTTTCGCGAGGACGGGCGTGGCTTCAGCTGTTCAGGTGCCGGGGTTCGCCGCGATGACCGCTGTGGGAGCAGATCCGGTTGCGGTGTTTTTCGAGACCTTCCAGATCTCTTAGGCTTCAGCGGAGGATTTACTCCTGGTAACACAATGTTGAACTCAAGGTCCTTGATTTCCCGGGTTCTAGATCAATGTTAAACCAATCCTCGTGTCATATATCAGTGGTACTTACCCTGCGCCCCGCTGGCGCATCAGTCGTCGTTCTTCTCGACCTAATGCATGTTAGACTTGAGAAGTGAGAAGAGTAAGCAAGAGCGACGTACTAGCCATTGCAAAAAGAATCGAGAGCTAACACATTGACCGAGAACGAACAGTTGACGCGTTGTGAGCACGGAGGAGCAGCAGCGGGGTTACATAAGCGAGCGGAGCGGGCAACGAAGCTTGCAGACGATTTCCCTCCCAAATATCCATTCGTACCTCCGTACACTTGCTCTTCACACAAGAACAACACTGCTAGTATATCCGTGGCCCTCCTTTCAGCTGAACATTAACGCCAATGGGCTGGATCTGGGGCAAAGACAAAGATGACAACACCAACAACAACCCCCTCCGCGACCTCGACCCAAGTCTACGGGACTTCCTCGAAAAAGAATCTCCCGTGAAATATACTACATCCCCACCGCAACCTCCTCCCCCGTCAGAATTGCTTCCCCCTCCCCAAGAAGTCTCAACCCCCTCCTCTACCTCCGAATCCACAACGCCCGCCGTTCCTCGCCAATCCCTCTACCCCGATGGCCGCTACGCTCACCTCTGGAAAAACTACCGTCCCCTCTCCGACATTGAAAACGCCACCAAAACCGACCAAGAAAAACTCCTAGATGTCTTAGAAGGCTACAAGAGGAGAAAAGCGGAGATTGCGCGGGCGGCGCTGGAGAATTGCGCTTTCGAGCAGGATGCTGTCAACGAATGCTTCACAAGCGGCGGCTGGGGAAAGAGAATGACAATGTGCCGAGCAGAAAACAAGAAGTTCGAAAGATGTTATCTAATGCAATTCCGATTCCTCAAAGCCCTCGGCTACCTCTCCACCTACGACCGCCCCCCCGCCGTCGACGAAGAAATCCAAATGCACGCCGACACCCTATTCCACCGCATGCTCTCCCAAGAAAAAGCCATCGAGGCAGCCCGCGCAGCAGATCTCCCCATCCCCACTTTCCCGCCCATAATCTCTCCCGTCGCCTCTACCGCCCCCAACCCAAACACCCACCTCCCCGCCTTGGACGGCCGCGACAGGCTCAAGCCAGAGGCTAGAGCGGTGCTGAATGAGAGGTTGAAGAAGATGACGCCGGAAGAAAGGGCGCTGGAAGAGCACGCGGTGGCGGTTGAGGCGCAGGCGACGGAGGTGCTCGGGAGGCAGATTGGGGAGATCTATGAGGATCAGGAGAAGCATCGGAAGGAGAGGAGGGAGAAGGGGACGGCGACGATTGGAGATACGATTGCGGGGTTCTTTGGGTTTTGATCATGTCGGTTCTTCATAGGTGAGGTAAGGGTTTCTGTGATGCATGGTACGAGCGTTGGACTTGGTGAAATGCGGTTTCCAAGATTCTAGGTGATTATATTGAGCAACCTCTGAGGCATGAAAACATATGTAAAAGCTTTGTGCAACGGAGCCCTGGCGCTTAGAGGCCGGAAGTATGGTATTCAGAAGAGCTCGACCGAGCAAAGTCCGATGCTTTAGGGCCCAAAATGATGAACTCCATCCAAAAGCAAACGCCATGGCAATGCTACATGTCAGAAGGTATTAACAATTACGGCCAACCTTGTTGTGCTGACTGGTTTTGTTGTCCAGGCCGCGGAAAGACTGGTATTGTGGGCATCTCCTCCAGACCTCCCATCGAGCCCTGATTCGCCTGCCAGCCTTGGCCGGTTTGCTGACTTACGGATTGGCTTTGTCGGAAGGGGTTGGTGCTGCCTGTGAGATTGGGAACTAGTGGTGAGGATATTGGAGTTTGCTGTTGAGGTGCCAAGGCATTACGGGCAAATGGGTTGGTGCCCGTTCGCATAGGTTGCAGGGGTTGGGCGGCTTGTAATTGTTGCTGTTGAGGCGGCGGAGAGTTAAATGGTGTGCTCTGAGGTGGTTGTGAAGTGAATGGTGAGCCCTGGTTCGGCGGTTGTGAAATGAATGTTGAGCCTTGAAGCTCAGATATAGGCTGAGTAGATAAGTTGCGTGCGAATGGATTGGAGGACTGGCCGTTGGGTATAGAGGGTATCGAAGGCGAATTTGTGAATACAGTACTTGATCCTTTATCTTGAGGCATCGTCGATTTCCTAAATGGGTTCGTTGGCTGAGACTGCAGTCCTGGACTGAATGGCGACTGCTGTTGAGGTTGCTGGATTATACCAAACGGCTGCTGGGTGTGGGGCTGTTGGCCATTGCTAAATGGCAGTTGTTGTTGAGGGTGCTGCCCCGTGCTAAATGCCTGCTGTTGCTGGAGCTGCTGCCCTGTACTAAAAGACTGCTGCGGTTGAACGAATCCATTGCCATCAATCTGTGGCGTAATTGAAATTTGCTGTTGAGAATAGGGTTGTTGAGCGTAATCGCTAATGCCAGATACGCTCACGTTCGGTTGTACAGGCTGCTGTGTCTGCGTTTGGCCGAAAGGATTCCCATTTGAAAATAAGCTGACATTCTGTTGCTGTACTTGCCCGTTTTGGGCGAAAATGCTGGGTTGTTGTACTTGTGGTGCTTGTTGAGGGTATTGGGATACTGGGAAACTCGAGGTTTTCCCAGTCATCGATTGGGGGTTTTGCTCAATCGACTCGAAGAAATCAATAAGATCTGGCGCCGGCGCTTTAGGCGCTTGTTTGACTGGGGCCGCCGCTGGAGTTTTTGGTTCTGGAAAACTTTGGCTAGGCATACTTTTGTTGAGCTCAAATTTTGCGAATTCCTCAGAGGGACCTGTGGCTCCATTTCGTACAGCTTTCTTACTATCCCTCTTAGCGTCTTGCTGTGCTAGGTATTGCCGTCGGTTGATCTCGAAGTCTGGATCATTGAGGTATTCTTCCAGCGAAGCTGTCAAGCTTGTAGGAGCGTGCTTGAGCTTCGGTATGTCTAAACGGGTAGCATGTTCGTACTGCCTTGCTGTGCTGAGGTATTCGACAACCTGGTTTGTTTGTTTGCTAAACATTTTGTAAATTGACAACGCCCGCTCAGCGTCATATTTTGACATCTCGAAGTAGTGTTCTGCAAAGACGAATCAGCTATTTGCCACGATTAGTACAAGCAACAATTCGCACCTAGAACATTTATTGTGCCCTCGTTCATGTTATGAAACAAGGTTAGTAGGTCCATAGTCAGTAGGCGGAATGCGGTCAGGGTAATCTCGTTTTCGGGCTCGTTGTTGAGAAGCTAAAGCAAAATAAGCAGCTGGATCAGTTAAACACGACGAACCATTCATGCAGTTATTACCTACATCACATTTAAGTAAGGCCGCTATCTGACTTTGCACCGTTTCTGTCTCCCTTAATAGACCTTTGTCCACTATCTGCCTCTTCAGCCTACCATGGCCTTCTCTTACCCAATCAATCCTCGTATCGCGGTATGCCTTTGCTCTTCCGAGCAAATATGCGTAGTAATGCCTTATGTTGCTGCCTTGGACCTGTACTATCGATCCACGATGCGTCAGTAAGACGCCAAACAAACTCCCTAAGGCATGATAGGGACCGTTTCGATACCCGGTGCGTTTCCTCCATCCTATTGCCAATCCCATCACATCTGCGATAGCCTTGGCATAGACTCACCATCAGAGAAGTTGCTTATTGCCAGTTTTGACGGCGAATCCGCCAAAAACTTGAGCGTCACATTCGGCTCTCCTTCTCGTATCATGAGATGCACTATGATGAGCGACTTAAAGACTATAGTCCACGTTGAATCGCGCAGCCTGTTTTGCAAAGCTCGAAATATCTCCGCAACCCCAGCTTCCCCAGCATGCGTTGCGACTAGGATATGCTCGACGTATTTTGATTTGGGCGCAGCAAGCTGTTACCACAATATCAGTGGTTATCGTTTCAAAAGAAGCCCAAGCGTCCATACCTTTATCTTCGTCCCACCCTTGACGGACTTCTCAAAAGCACCTGTCATGGCTGCGGTTGAAGTTGGAAATTACTGCTCAGTTGTGTTTGCGCCTGCCTCTCACAGGGCGCAATTCCGGGATTCTTTAAGCTCTGATAGAACGGTAGTTGTATTCAGTCATTCATGCCTGCCACTGAAACCGTCCAGTAAAACGCCATTGCGGATGTTGTACCAAAATCACCGTAAAGATATTTGCGCCTGCCAGGGAAGCACCAGAAGCTCGGACTGTGACACTGCAGAATATTCCGGAGCAACTACTTAAGCCAAGCTGTCATATGAGCCCACGACAGTAATGCCCTAGGGATGAGGCAGTAACAATACTTCGTTATTCAATAGCTTCGGCAGGCGATAAAGCGGAATAGGCTTGCTAGGGAAAGTCTTGGGAAAACATTCATCATCGTCGTATACAAAAACATAGGTACGCGTAGTACGGTATTTAAGGTAATTTTGGTGGGGTTCGACTCTTGTTACTCGATACCCACGATACCTTCCTTGATAATGAAAAAAGCGCGATAGTTTCCATTGACCTTTCATTCTCTATATTTCTACTATCATCACTTATGTTTTTAACTTAGTATGCAGCCTCTTGAATATATGCAGCTTTTTGAGCCATTACTGCGGACGGCTTCAAAAGTTCGGGGCATTATCGAGAATATTCAGGACGACGATATAATCCATATAATCCGCTTCTCATAACACTTATGTTGGGGAAGGGAGGACGGATAGAACAAGAAAAACCCTCAAATCGAGCTCGCACAATCCTCTAATCATGTACTGAGCTTCTCAAACAGCATGCGGTGCGAAAAGCTCGTCGGCCATTTCCGCGATGCCCTTTGGCTTCCGACCAAGCAGTTTTTCCAATAATGGATCGACCACACCCGTTTCACCATCCTCCATTGCCCTGAAATACGAGGCCCAATTGGTCATGGACGGATACTGTTCTGGGGCCACGCTCTGATGTGCCTGGTGATAAGCAATCGCTTCCTCGGCCGGCAAGATGCGAACATTGACTTTGCGTCCAGTGTGCTCCCTAAGCAGTGTGGCGATGTCGTGGATACTGTCCGCGCGAGGTCCAGTGAGACAGATGGATTGATTCTGATACTGCTCCTACACAGCTGTCTGAGCATATTGGTATGGTTGCGGGCTAACACCTATGTTCTTTTAAAACAAAGCAAACGGGTTTCTCACTGCCTTCGCCACAACAGCCGCTGTCCCTTCCGACAGCTCCTGACGCCCCGTCCAAGCCATCGGTCCATCCCCAGCGACAACCATATCAATCGGGTTCATGGTATCGTCCACCTGGATCAATCCGGCAAAATGGTTCCAAATCTCGGCGTAAATCCCCTCCCTCACAATCGTCCATGTCATCCCGGAAGCTTTCAAATACGCAACGGACTGGATATGCGGCTGCATCACCTCGGCTTTGCTCTTCTCGCCCGTCTCCCCGCCAAACATCAATGACGTATATATCACGTGTTTCATACCAACTTTTTTCGCGGCGTCGATGGCCGCTTTGTGGAGTTCCACTCGCTCCATGCCAATGGATGGGAAAGTGACGAGGAATAAGATGTCGGCGCCCTTGTACGAAGACTCAAGGGTTGAGGGCTTCTTCATGTCGCCGTGGCGGATGGGAATGCCAGCTTCTTTGGCGGAAGATGGTACGGTGGCGGGGTTGGAGGCGGAGATGATGAGTTGGGAGGGGGGAATGAGATTCTTGGAGAGGATATACTTGAGGACGCCGCCGCCGAGTTGGCCTGAGGTGCCGGTTAGGACGAGCATTGTTGTTCAGGTAAGTTACTGGGCTCGGCGAGTTGTTATTCGCGACAAGTTTCGGAACGAGTGTTCAATTCGAGCAGATGTTGTTCACTGAAATGCTCAACTGATAAACGCAGAATATGATCACTAAGCAGCCCCGCATACAATAGTTGATGATATTTCGAAACAATAATTGCCTAAAGACGCGAAGGTACACTAATCATCTGACAGGCGTCTTGCTGTACGACACAGCAATGGAAACACCGATTCATTGCCTACAAGATCACTGTTAATAAACATGTGCGTCTCCGAGGCATCCGAACGCTCTTGGAATGTTATCATACGTATGTAACTTTGCCTTCATCTACAAAGTGTGTATACCATTGAGGTGTGTAAGCGAAGCGCATCATATAAGAAGGCTCTTTAAAGGCGTAATTGTTGTCACCAGCTATTGAAGAGAGAGCCCTAGATTGCAAACACCAACAGAACGATGCGCTGTACTTCCTCTAAGCTTCTGATGCGCGCCATCAATCAAGGCTCTCCGATTGATCGCTCCACTTCTTGAGGTCGTGATTTTCACAGCCTTGGACAAGGGTTTAATCAAAAGATGGAGTTCGGCAGGCAAGTGGCAGGCAAGCTGCGTTGATCGATTTGCCAGACGCCTTGTAGGATGATGAAAGCTTTGGGGACTGTCTATCAACAGTCGTTATGCCCTGACGGCTCTAATTTGATTCTTGTCCGCGTACAACATTGATAAACTCTTCGGTCTTTTGTGTAAGAGAAACACTGATCGAGGCGATACTTGAATCTGTTTACGCGAAAGTGTCATGAACTTCTTATCGATCACAGTATATGATGGATATAAAATCACAGTCTTTACAAGCGGATCATCTCAAATATCATAGGCTCATGTCTCTGTCGCGCGAGGTCGACCTCTAGCTAAAAGCCTGGCCTTCTCCATTTTCTGATCTACCAAGCGCAACTTTTCCGACCATTGTGCCGGATTCAATCATCCTGTGCGCCTCCTTGATGCCTTCAGCAGTCAACCTCAAGCGCCGCGTGAGGTGACACTTGATCTTGCCAGCATCAATATATTCTGCCAGCTCTTCGAGCATCTCATGATGAGCTTCTGACTGGTCACCATGATATGGCTTGCTTCCCAACCAACACCAAGCAAAGGTCAGCGACTTTGACAGGAACTGAGTTCCATAGAAATTGACATCAGCTTGGACAATCGAACAGACTTTTCCTAGCGGGGCCACTATGTCCGCGCACACGTCCAAGTACTGAGCAGTTGAATGGGTGATATATATGTATCTGTCCAGTATCTTAGCAATGTCATCGAACCAGGTTTCTTCCCGACTTACTTGATCGGCACATCAAGTTGCAAGTCTTGGACCTGCTGCTTCAAATTTTCTCGGTGATTGATGACATGCGTGGCGCCCATGTTCTTGCTGAAATCTACAGTCTCTGGTCTGGAGGCTGTCGTGATGACGACAGGCAGATCAAGCACCCATCTGGCAATTTGCGACGCCATGGCTCCAACTCCTCCAGCTCCATTGATGATCAGCAGACCGACGTTCTCTCCTTTCTTGATTTCGAGCCTTTCGATCAACGACTCGTATGCCGTACCATACGTCAGAGGCATTGCGGCTGCCTCGACAAAGTCCAAACTTTTTGGCTTAAGCGCGACGTCGCGCTCGTCCACAAGCTGATATTCAGAGTACGTGCCTTGGCGCGTTGTCCGGCTAACATAGAAGACCTCATCCCCGGGCTTAGACAGACATTGCGGACCGACTTCGAGCACTGTCCCTGCGCCATCGTATCCAATAATGTGGAAAGGTGTTGGCACGAACTTGTAGTAATCCGGAGCATCATCATATGTGCCATTCCTGATTTTGGTGTCAATCGGGTTGACTGAGCAAGCTTCGACCCTAACAAGAAGGTCTCGCCCTTGGGGGCTTCCTGGCTTTGGCACTTGCCGCGATTCGAGGTTCCCTATGGGACCATACTTCTCAACGCCGATAGCTCTCATGGTTGCCGTGATAGCAACTAGTTATTGTGAAAAGAAACTTCGCAAAGGTGTTGTTGGACTATGGCTGTAAATCCTGACCTGGGATTCCGAGCGAAAAGACTTCTTGTATCATCAAGACTTCTCGAAACACATGACTTCTCTCGCCACGCCTGTGGATCACACCTCGGCCAGCATCAATCCCCTTGGAGCTTTCTTCTCTACGACATTACTAATCAAGATCTACGCAGGACTGCTGGCGACGTGGTACTAGCGAACCGAGGCGAGTGGATACAAATAGCTCGGTCAATGCATGTTTACTCATATTCGGTCCGAGGACTCCCAGCTCTTCTACACTCGCTGTACCATGTCAATAGGTCATGACCCATATCAGCATCTCGCACTCGTTCACGCCTTTTCCGCTTACAGCCGTGATCAACAGCCTACCTATCCAGCGTCGATAACTTCATCATTCAAGGTTGGGAGTTTGCAAATTTTACAACACGAAAGCAAAGATCCACTCCCAATTTCTTGATAACATTTTCGATAGTCCAAGCCCGGGACTAAAAGAGATCCTTTTTCAGCCCTTCAGCACATTCGCCGCACCCCACAAACTTCCCGGATTCAACCTCGCTGGATACGCCTTCAGCATGCTATAATACAACTCGTCGACCGACCCCGTTTCCTGCACCGTCAACTCTAGATCCGCAAAGTACCTCCTAGTCTCCTCAATCACCCTCGGCCCATCGTCATCTTTCGTCGGATCCTTGTGTCCACTTACGACCCACCTTGGCTTCAACGCTTCAATAATACCCAACGCCTTCATCCAGTCATTACGTAACGCCTTCGTCTTACTCTCCCCAAGGTAAGGATGCACGTTGTTGTATGTCGAGTCGCCCGTAACAGCCAACCCGATACTCGGCACCCACAGCGTGGTAGTATGATCAGTATCGGTATGCCCCGTCCTTACCACCATTAGCTTCTCGCCCTCGAGCTCAATCTCATCCCCATATAGCGCTTCAGGCACGATCAGCTCCTCCGACACCTCGGCCCGAAAGAGCCTGTTGAAGAACGCCGTGCTCGGATCACGCTCCCGCTCCACTTCCTTCTCCATCGCCGCCACAGCCTCCTCGCTCGCTACGGCCTTGGCGTCCGGGAATACCGCGAGCAAGACGCTCAGCCCGAAATAGTGGTCGCCATGTGGGTGCGTTATGTAGATGTACTTGAGCGCCTTGCCCGTCGAGGCGACCTGCTCGGCCACTCGACGTGCGGCCTCGGTCGTCAGCGGGACATCGACAAGGATGGCGTCGTGGTCGCCGTAGATGAGTGTGTAGCTCGTGGGCACAGTTTCCAATTCCTCGAGACCTGGCGGTGTGGTGCGCGTCAGACTGGCTCGGCTGCTACTGTAGACTATGAATTGCAGAGGCATTATATGTGTATATGTCGAAAAGACTCGGCCTTGTTTTGATAAAATTTGAACGACGTCTCTTTCTCTTTGCGCTGCATACAGAAATCATCCCTAACCCTCCCTTATACCTTTCTTTCAAGACCCTCGCCATGCAGCAAGCACAACGCTAGAACAACCCCAGCAACGCCTCGGCTTCAGAGATGCAAATCATGTTCGAAAAAGCCTCCCAAAATGTAATCAATTTACTTAGAAAAGCGTTGCAGAAACGATTTTCGTTAGATCGCGCAGTGCGAATGAAATGTAACATGATGACCTCGCAGCAAGCCTCGGCATGATTGTTCACCCTTTTCGTCAGCTCGGTGGAAAGAATAAGTAATCAACAACGGTACTCCCACATAATTAGTGACGACTACCTTAAATGGATCTGGTCGATCTAGCGAGGCAAAAGTATTGGAGTAAATGGTTTGGTAAGGAGCAGCTGTGACGGGGATGAAGAGGACCTTGTCCGTGGAAATCATTGTTGGTTTTGAATGGTAAGTTGTTTACAATGTAGAATGATGTGATTCATATTTAGGACCGCGCAAAGAGTACATAGTCTCCTATTACCTAGAGGAAAAAATCGAGGGTGAGAAACTTTTCAAGGACAGCCCGAATTGATTCAAAACGGTTAGGAATGCTCGTAGGTTTGTAAAGTTGCTTCCATCGGCAACGTTCCTCCAAAAGTTCATTGCCGTGTCTAAAATGACCTAGGCTTTACTCAACGTAGAAAACAGCTTTGCTTAGAAGATGTTGACTTTGCTGTTTGTTATTTCCGAACTTCTGTGATCGTAGAAAATGAATGAAAGCAAAGATGTGAGCCTGGATGCAATGCATGCCTATCCAGATTGGCAGGCTGAAACACAATACACTGGGGGAGTTGGGACAATGTCGAGTCTGTTGTTCGGATAGGGAGTTATCTGGGCAAAGGGGCATAAGGCGGTCAGACTCAGGCGGCCTCTGAGATGTAATGCTGTTGGCTCCGGTTGACCTTCAGCACGGGAAATTTTGCTACGGAATGATCAGATCGTGAAAAGGCAGGTTGCGAAGAGGTAAGGTAGAGCAGATTGCCTTCTAGGGGGTTCGATGCAGGTGATCAAGTGTAGTCCGAGGTCATCAGGACACCCATCATACCTTCCCCGTTGAGAGGTCCTGCCCAAAGCATTACTCTGTGCTTTCGTCTTGGTTATCCACCGGCTTGTTATTATATAGTTGGCTTTGGCGGAAAGACTATTGCGTTGTTGTTACATCTCTCCACCTATCCTAAAGGCGCTTGCAGCCACCAGATGATAGATTGTTGACAGCGCTTTCTCATTCTTCCGCTTGGCTATCGTGAAACTCAGTAGTGCTTAGACCAAATCTCTAGTGCGCCTGCGGATTCCACCTTGTACGTGTTCGCTTGATTGTATACTATGAAGAGGAACGTAGGACCTCCGCTGAGAGGAATATTGTTGGATTTGATTATGTACATGTTGGAATGCATACCGTATTCATCCTCCTAGGTAGAACCCGCGCTTAATCATACCAACATCTCGACCCACGCTCATTTCTAGAAACCTTCCAAGTTTGATGATCAGAGATGCCTTCATCGCGTCCGCTGAAGTAACAAGGAGTGTGTGCCGAACGCCTATTTCACTCTCCCCCCAGCGCCCAACGTGCAAGCCACTTGAGCCCAATTAAGGGAGAGCTGCCAGTCGGGTTAGGAGGGATCTCTGTCATATGGTACACTCTAGGCTTTCATCATCTGTATAGGTATTAGCTTCGGATATGGAAGAGGGATATCTGTGATTGACTAACTTGTTCAAAACTTGGAAGGATGAAGAGAGAAGGTCGGCGGCATGGAATTATCTGTTGACATAAGGAATAAATTACGGTAATTTTGTTAGCGTCAATATCTCTTTACAATGAAGTCTCTTAGTCTTATGCAAACAATATTTCCGGAAATCTACTGCAGCCGTCTGAAGGCATAGTGGCTGTCGGTCTCCGTGATGCTTCCAAAGCCTTTTGCTAAGGCTCACCGAATAGACCGATCTGCGCGATGTAGCTACGTTGAGGTGTCCAGGTTCTTCCGTCCCTTGAGTGCAAATAACCCTCTGATTGGGGGACGCCGGGCTTTGCACGAGAAAGTGGTGCCCGAAGAGCTTCCATTCCTTCACTCATTCAAGAGCTCTAGTCAGTCGCTATCTTTCGTTCCACGTCAAATCGTTAATGTATCATGGAGCGCGAGAGCTGGCTAAATTGATGATGTACAAGTTGATTATCCCAAAGCAACGCATGAGATCAACGGACAGCTCTCTACAATACATAAACAGCGAAAGTCCACTCCTTCGGTTGATGATGAAGTTGTCCTTCATGGATACATTGGAAAGAAGACAATACTATCGAAAAACCTATTGTTTTTTTGGCTTCACAGCAAAGACCTCGACTACAGAATCCAAGCAATCTCCAGTGATAAATCTGAAGATAAATCTCAGGTATACAACGTGGCGCATGAGACATTAAAAAGTCTTCCAACAAATACACCCGTCGTTATTCGAGGCAGGCTTAAAGATAAGGCGCCTGCCAAACCCGACACATTCCAACAGAACACAAAGGTTGACGATGTCGAGATTAAGCTTGTAGACTTACAAAGTCTGAATGAATTTCCGTCCGCCGCCATTGCGACAGAATTTCAACGTAATCAGCGACATCTTCAAATTCGACATGATAAGGATCTCCGAGATGCGCTTATATTTCGAGCGAAGGCTGCAAATGCTTGTAGGTATGCACTTACTGGGCTTAACTTCGTTGAAGTGGAAACACCGCTCCTTTTCAAGTCGACTCCTGAAGGCGCAAGGGAATTCATTGTACCAACCAGACAGAAAGGTTTGGCTTATGCACTACCTCAAAGTCCTCAGCAATTCAAACAAATACTTATGGCTAGTGGGATTCCGAAGTACTTCCAGATGGCAAAGTGCTTTCGTGATGAAGACTTAAGGGCTGACAGGCAGCCAGAATTCACTCAGGTAGGCGATGTGAAATTAGAGTTGTTCTATATATTCCGAAACTGATTGAAACAACAGCTGGATCTCGAAATGGCATTTGCTACAGGAAATGATGTCATGGGTAGCATCGGAGTCGTTGTCAGGGACTTGTGGAAGAAGCTACTTAATTTTGATTTACCGCAACCTTTTCCCAAAATGACATATAGGGAAGCCATGTCAGGATATGGTTCTGATAAGCCAGATTTGCGGATCGGAACGAAACCCTTCTCACAAATTGAGCATCTATTACCTGCAGATCTCATCAGCAAGATAAGTCCACTCAAGGACCCCATCATTGAAGCAATGTTATTACCATTGAGCAAGTTTGTGACTCCTAAGGAAACCCACAACTTCATCCGTCAATTCTTAGACTCACCTGAAGCGGCACCGTTCCGTGATAATTTGGAAGGGGCTCCAGGAGTTTTTGTATATGACTCCAAGAAACCGCTTTCAGGGCTGCAGGCATTCGGATTCGAAGCTGCAGAAAGCATAGAAAATCTGTTTGATGCTAAAGATGCGGATCTTATCATCTTGCAGGCCAGGAAAAATAGCCCGTTTGAAGGTGGTTCAACTCCGCTGGGCAATCTGCGACTTGCGCTTGGCAAAGCCGCAGTAGGTACAAAGCTTTTGAACATTTCGGAAGGCTTCAAGCCTGTTTGGATAACCGACTTTCCTCTTTTCTCTCCATCAAACGAATCAGAACCCGGTCAGGGTGGAAGTGCTGGCATGGCTTCCACCCATCATCCTTTCACGTCACCCAAAACCTCGGAAGACGTTGATTTGCTCCAGACTGACCCCTCAAAAGTTATTGGCGAGCATTATGATTTAGTGATGAACGGCGTTGAATTAGGTGGTGGTAGTCGGCGCATCCACAATGCTGGGGTGCAGGAATTCGTTATGAAGGAAGTTCTCAAAATGCCGCCCGAGCGACTGGCAGAGTTCTCGCATCTTCAAGAAGTACTCCGAGCGGGTTGTCCACCTCACGCTGGTATCGCACTTGGATTCGACAGGTTGGTCGCCGTTATGCTGGGCAAAGACTCTGTGAGGGACGTTATTGCATTTCCAAAAAATGGGAAAGGCGAGGATATGTTAGTCAGGAGTCCTTCACCGATGAGCGAAGAGGTGCTTCAAACTTATCATCTCAAGCTTCGGGACTGATCTAGACCTGGCTGATTGCTCTCATATTTGTACCATATTGTATAACAAGGTAGACAATAATAGAAAGCGCAATGTAAACATTTCCTCTTTATGAACTCCCTACGACTATGCTCAAAACGTAATCCATGTGCAACTGAGCGCTGTGTCATGGGCTCATGGCGGACAATAGCGAGCGGTAAGAATAGCGTTAGGGTTATTTTGGACGTCAACGAATGTCTCCATTCGGCTCCTCTGTGCAGCACGACAAACAATGCCTCTCTCGATTCCGGTACTGTCGCACACTTTACTACCATCTCCCCTCTCACAGTCCTCCTTCTCCCAGTTTGGAACTGTCATCGAAAGCCCCCTTCCCCCAAAGATTCATTCCGTACCTTCAACCCTCCCTGTTTCCCATCTAGAAGTCGTACGTGCGAACCAAAACACCGCACTCAAATTTACGAATGTAACCAGTATGCGAAACGAGTACTTCCAATCACCAAGCAAAGATCCTGGCAAAGCCGTCATGAACATATTCTCTTGCTTTCCGCGATCCCTCTCCACCTCATCTTTTAGTAGCTCCCAGGTCTTCAACGTCCGCATCCTCGAGCGCCACCCCTACACCACACAGACTTTCATCCCCATCAACATGTCTTCGACTGAACCCTCCACGAAATACCTGGTCATCGTCGCCCCGACCTTGTCCCCAACGGAGGCTTTCCCTAATCTTGGTCCTCCGGATCTGAGCAACCTGAGGGCTTTTGTTGCACATGGTGCGCAAGCTGTTACTTACGGGACTGGGACATGGCACGCGCCCATGGTGGTGCTAGGGGAGAAAAGAGTTGATTTCGTGGTGGTTCAGTTTGCGAATGGAGTACCGGAGGATGATTGCCAGGAAGTGGAGTTGGAGGGGCAAGGGGTCGGGGTAGCTGGGAGAGGGGAACGGGCGAAGCTATAAATGGAAGGAACGGAATCCTGCACTGCATCCTTGGTACTGCAGTTAAAGTGTTCTTCAGGAGATTCGCTTGGGACAGCACGAGGCTACGGATACATCACCAGAGGGCTCGAGGAGAGAAGAGCATGGCTTTGACGCTCTAATGGGCCACGAAGAGCCACGGCAGTGGATAAGAAGAGGATGTATTGAGACAGACCTGCCAGACGATCAAGCAGGCAAGGACGCAACTTCAATCTTATCTGCCAAAGCCACGAGTAACATTTGCGGGCAAACATAATCTATATAAGGGCAACACCACAGCACCGCTGAGAGTTTAAATACAGGGGATCGAAGTTGAATTATCATCTGATCTAAGTATTGGCTGCCTTGAAGAGCGAACGTCTTCAAGCAGATCCGCAAATTGGAAGTAGATCCTGAGAAAGAGCTACACAGATTGATCGGACTGCGCTTTCTCTTCGACAAAGCTCTAGACTCATCCTATGAATTACTAGAATCGGGACAGGCCTGAAGATGCGCGACAGCCTAATTTGGAAGTAAAAGTTGTAAAACCAGGACGCTGTGCTCGTATCAGTGGAAACTTCGTTCATCAGTGGATCAAAACACTTGGTGCTCAAGTGTCTGACATCTTCTTAACATCAACTGTGTTTCCTACCTCTCTACGACACCGGCAGGCGCCCCAACAAATTGCGCACCTACTTCCAGTAACAACACTTAACATAATTTCTTCTTCTTCTTCTATCAAGCTGTGTCTGCAGTATCCTGATCTTTTCGAATTGAGTAAATGTCAGACCTGCCCAATATCTACTCTCAAAACACCAACAGCTGTGACGAAGAGGACCCAGAGTTCCTTTTCATGGCTGACGTAATTCAACATGTCAGGTATGGTTCAAGCCTTATCAAGAAGCTCATCATCTAATCCATTTTACTGCAGGAAGAGCGAACTGGATCAGGAAGAATCTAATGAACGGAGTTTGATCACTACAGAAGACGTAGCCAGCTCATACGAAAATGCTTTGATCAACCAAGGCCGCTTGCGTAAATCAGCTGTTGAGCTCAGAACGTTGATGCATCAATATTCTATACTTGAAAACGAACGTGGAAGCTTGCCCTTCGATGCTGAATTCCATAGGTCTCAACTCAACCCCCCCCCCAAAGCTTGTGGTTCTGACCCTTAGTGATGCAGAGAGATGAAGGCATACGTTGAAAGACTCGAGCAGTTCGATAATTACATCAGCAAATGCCTTGTAGACGATGACGAAATTGCCGATATGCACAGAAGAAATGCCCGGGTAACTGTGCTACTCAAGAGCATTGCGGCCAAAGAGGAGAGGCGGAGTACCCCACTTGGAACCTTCGACAGGCTGGTTCGCATCCCCTGGTCGATTAACTATCCACTTTGTCTGCTGGACAGTGCCGTAAACCGACATGTACGCACGGTCTACGATATTGCAGTGGGCATACAGACAGCGGGCATTATCAGCAAACTGTTGCGGTGGCCTTTTCATGGAGGGTGGCCATGGCAGTGGACCCCGGACTTTCCTTTGATGGTTTTTTTCGTAGGTAATTGGGGTGTACACCTCTTTGCGTTTGCAGTAGGACATAGGGACCTATCCACTGCTTTTGTCCTATTGCAGCTCGCGTCTTTCTTGGTATATATTTGGAGGCAGGTCTTCCCGAATTGGTGGGACTATCATTGGGAGTTGAGCTTTGGCTTCCCTGTTGGATTTCTGTGCTACATGGTCTGGCATTGTCTGTGTCGTAGAAAGACTTTTTAAGAAATCCTCGGCTATCAGATTACTATCGTTGAGTAGTCGCTAAGCGGCTCGGGGTGGACTTCGGATGGTTTGAATAGTGGACATAGCTTGATTCGCAAATTCGTAATTCGTTCCGTACAAGGGCTTTTCGAGGAGTCTTGGGCTCAAGGCAATAGCTAGAATGTGATTGGGGGCTGCACAATACTTCTGAGGAAGCTCATCGATAACGTATTGAATAGCTTCTCTTAAAGG
>JAABUS010002239.1_pt1 | contig 37414 bp, 33 predicted proteins | sample 5560161 | NCBI WGS metagenome assembly JAABUS01 (sample SAMN10711885, study PRJNA513376) | rock metagenome | isolation source: Antarctica rocks | place: Antarctica: Victoria Land, Trio Nunatak nord | collected 2016-01-04
AGGCCGAGATGCGCGGCCGCGACTTGGTCTCCGGGCTGCCGAAGGCGGTCCGCGTCAACGACGAGCAAGTGCGCTACGCCATGCACCGCTCCGTCGATACGATCGTCGAGTCGATCAAGACGACAATCGAGGAAACGCCGCCGGAACTGGTGGCCGATATCCTGGACCGCGGCGTCGTGCTTTGCGGCGGCGGCGCGCTCTTGCGCGGTCTCGACAAGCTGATCGCCGAGCAGACGAAGATTCCCGTCTACATCGCCGACGAACCATTGACCTGCGTCGCCCGTGGTACCGGCCTCGTGCTGGAGGAGCTCGAAGTCTTCAAAGACGTGATGGTACCGGCTGACTACGCCAAACCCCCGACTTCGTGAAACGCGATCGTCCCGCCCTGGCCGTCTTTGTCCTGATCGGCGTGGCCGTGTTGTTATTGAGTTTGGTGGGGCTGCTCAGGCCGCTGGAGAATCTGGTAGCCTTCGTATTGAAGCCGGTGACGAAGGTGTTTCATCTGGATGATTCCAACCAAGCAAACCAGGAAGTCGCGGACTTGAAGGACCAGGTGGCGACCCTGCAAGGTCAGTTGGCGCAGCGTGAGGAGGCGCGACTGCAAAACGACGCCCTGCGAGCGCAACTCGGCTTTGCCCAGGCGAATAACTACAGGCTCGCACAAGGCCGCGTAGTCGGCCAGGACCCGACGAACTACCAGCAGGTAGTGACGATCGACCGCGGCTCTTCCGGGGGCATCAGCAAGGGGATGGTGGCCGTCTCCGGCGGTCTGCTCGTCGGTAAGGTCATCGACACCACCACCTCGACCGCGAAGGTCTACTTAATCACCGACTTCAACTCGGCGGTCCCGGCACTCGACCAGCAGACCCGCGCGTCGGGTGTCGTCCAGGGTACCCGCGGCTACGGACTGACGCTGGAGATGGTCCAGCAGACCGACCAGCTGAAGAGCGGGGACACGCTAGTCACCTCCGGCTTCGGCGGCGACTACCCGGCCGGGCTGGTCGTCGGCGTGATCGGCGACATCAAGCGGCGCGACACCGACGTCTTCCAGACCGCCCAGGTCCGGCCCGCCGTCGATTTCCGCAAACTCGAAAGCGTCTATATCATCCTCGGTACCACGTGAGGCGGCTGGGCGAGATTCTGATGCTGTTGTTCGCGGTAGGCGCCCAGGTTACGCTATGGCCCCAGTTGACGGCGCGCGTCCTACCCGCCCTGGTCTTGGTCATAGTGCTGCTTTGGGGCTACGCCGACGGCGTGACCGCCGGCTTCCGTACCGCCGCGGTCGGGGGGCTCATCTTGGATCTCTACCACCAGCAACGTTTCGGCTTGTTTACGACGGCCCTGGTCATCGCCTACGCCGTGACGCTCGTATTGCGGGCTCCAGGGGACGAGTCCACCCTGGCAGAGCGCCTGTCCGGGATTGTCTTGGCCGCGGCTGCTTATGAACTAGTGGTTCTCGTCTGGATTAAGGCTACCACCGGCCATTTTCCGTTTTTTGAAGAATTACTGCACGTCGCTACACTGAACGTAGCAGCGACGATTGTCGTTTTCGCTCTCTGTCAGCCTCTGCTGGCGATTATTAAGCCCCCATATTCCCCACACCATGCGCGATCCCTTTGATACCGGCAGTCACCTCAATATAGACTTCGACACCTCGCACGAAGCAGCCGAGGCATGGCAAGACGCCCTGAAGCATGACGGCGACACCACCGACGTCGCCACCGAGCGTCGGGCCCGGCCGGCGCGCGTCAAATTCTTCTATGTCGCGATGCTCGGCGTGATCGTACTATTAGCCGGTCGCCTGACGACGCTGCAAATTTTCAACTCCGACCAGAACCGGGCCCTGGCAGAGGGCAACCGCATCCGGGAAACCCTGGTACCGGCACCGCGGGGCGTGATTTACGACGGCGCGCACGCGTTGGTGGCGCGCAACATACCGAACTTCGAGGTGCTGATCACGCCTTCGGAACTGCCGAAGAAGGCAGAGGATCGAACGGCGGTGTACACCACCCTGGCGGCGCTCCTCAAGAAGACGCCGCCGGAAATCCAGACGACCGCGGAAGCGAAAGGGTTGCGCTACGGACAAGAAATCTTGATCACCGACAAGCTCGATCGCGACACCTCGATCCTCGTCTCCACTAAGACATCGGAGCTGCCGGGAGTCCACACCCAGGACAACCCCCAGCGCCTCTATGACCGTGGGGGGACCTACGCGCACCTCCTCGGCTACACTGGCCGCGTCTCGGAGGATGACCTGAAGCTCAATCCTGACTTCAAATCGGCCGACTACGTCGGTAAGTCGGGCCTGGAATCGGAGTACGAAAACACCTTGCGCGGCACGGCCGGCAAGCGGCGTGTCGAAGTAGACGCCTCGGGGCAGGCGATCAAGGAGCTACAATCGACCGACGCCCAGCCGGGCAAAAATATTGTTCTTTCCATTGACCCCGAACTGCAAAACACCATGACCACGGCGGTGGAAACCGGCATGCGTTCGACAATCAAGGGCAATCGAGCTACCGGTGGCTCGGCGATCGCGCTCAATCCGAAGAACGGGGAAGTGCTGGGGATGGTATCGTTGCCGAGCTTCGATCCGAACAAATTCGTTGAAGGCATTGACCAAAAATCGTACTCGGCGTTGGCCGACGATAAGCAAAAGCCCCTCTTCAACCGTCCGATTTCCGGTGAGTACCCGCCGGGTTCCACCTTCAAGCTGGTCACCGCTACGGGGGCATTGGCCGAGGGAGCGGTAGCACCGGGTACCTACGTCGCCTCTCCGCCGGAACTCGTCATCGACGGCTTCCGCTTCCCGGACTGGGATCCGGCCGGTCACGGCAGCGTCAACGCCGTCAGCGCCCTAGCCCAATCCTCGGACGTCTATTTCTATAAGGTCTCCGGCGGCACCAAAGACCAGAAAGGAGTCGGTGAGGACAAGCTCGCGCACTACATGCGGCAGTATAACCTCGGCGAGAAGTCAGGTATCGACCTGCCGGAAGAGCGTGCCGGCTTGGTACCGACCCCGAAGTACAAGGAGGACACCTTCCAGGAGCCCTGGTACATCGGCGACACCTACCACATGGGCATCGGCCAGGGATTCGTCTTAACGACGCCGCTCCAGGTCGCTAACTACACGGCCGCGGTGGCGATGAACGGCATCGCCTACAAGCCGCACCTCGTCCGCGCCACCGAAAACGCCGACAATCCGGCCGATCAGCAGGTCAAACAGCCCGAGCAGTTGATCAACCTGAAGGTCGAGCCACAGGTGCTGAAGACCGTCCAAGAGGGTATGCGCGAAGCGGTCCAAAGTAGCAAGGGCACCGCCAAGCAACTGAAGGACCTGCCGATCGACATCTGCGGCAAGACCGGCTCCGCCGAGTTCGCCAACGAAACCGCCGCCCATGCCTGGTTTACCGCCTACGCGCCTTGTAATGATCCCCAGATCGTGGTGACGGTGATGATCGAAGGGGGTGGTGAGGGCGCCGATGTGGCCGTCCCCGCCGCGCGGACGATCCTGGCCCAGTATTTCAAAGTCCCGGCCGCACCCTCGGTGCCGGTCGCGGGCTTCAACGAGAGCCGTATCGGCCGTCCGGGCGACTGAGACCGCGTACGGCTGAAACGACGTACCGTCGATAATTAATTTGGAACAATTACGATGACCCAGGCCCTGCCTCCATCCGCGAACAAGATGAGGCCCGACCTCGCGAAGGCGGTCCTGCAAAAAACGCCTCACCTGGCGGTGAACCGAATGGAGCAGTCCGATGCCTGCTAAGATCCTTGATGGCAACCAGATCGCCGCCGAACGCCGCGTTCGACTAGTCCAGGAAGTGACGTCCGAGCTGACCCTCGGTGTCATCGTGGCGACTGGCAATCCGGCTGTCCTCGCCTACGACGCGGCCAAACGCCGCGCCGCGGAAGAGGTAGGTATGGCCTTCGTGCTGCGGGATCTGGGCCCGACCGCCAGCCGAGATGATCTCCTGGAAGCCTGTGCTGACTTCGATGCCGATCCGACCATCACCGGCTACCTCGTGCAGACCCCGCTGCCGTCCGGCATCGACCGCCGCGACATCTTTGCCGCCATCCATCCGAACAAGGACGCTGATGGCTTAGCCCCGGCTAATTTAGCGAACCTGTTCATCGACCGTGCCGCCATCGTGCCGGCGACGCCGAAAGGGATCTTGAGTCTGCTGGAACACACCGGTGTGACGATCAGCGGGGCCGCCGTGACGGTCATCGGTAAGAGTCTACTAGTCGGCCAGCCGGTGGCGACGCTGTTGTCCCACCGCGGCGCTACCGTGACGAGCTGCGATAAGGCTACCGTGGATTTGGCGAGCCACACCACAGGCGCCGACATCCTCATCGTCGCCGCCGGCCACCCCGGTTTGGTGAACGGGGAGATGGTCAAGGATGGTGCCGTCGTCATCGATGTCGGCATCACCCGGGTCGATGGCAATCTGACCGGAGACGTGGACTTCGCCGCGGCTGCTGCCAAGGCAGCCTGGATCACGCCGGTGCCCGGCGGCGTCGGGCCGATGACGGTCGTCTCGCTCCTCGAGAACGTCGTCGCCCTGAGCAAGCTTCCACATAAAATTCATTGACACCGCGGTGCCTGACTGGTAAAGTTTGGGCCACCCTCGCAGAGGGCCTTTTTATCCCCCAAGGAGGTATTCCGAATGGCTGACCAGCAGACGATTCTGACCAAAGCAGGCTTGGACAAGCTCCAGGCTGAGTTAGCGGATCTCAAAGAAACAAAGCGGCCGCTAATCGTCAAGCGCATCGAAGAAGCCTTGGCGTATGGTGATCTCAGCGAAAATTCCGAGTACGACGACGCCAAGAACGAGCAAGCGTTCGTCGAAGGACGTATCTCCCAGCTCGATGAAATGCTCGCTACCGCCAAGATTGTCTCTTCGAATGCGGGCGACCACGGCAAGGTGACCGTCGGCACAATCGTCAAAGTGAAACACAACGGCTCGAGTTCGACCTTCACGATCGTCGGTCCGGCCGAAGCCGATCCGGCCGGAGGTTTGATTTCGAACGAATCGCCGCTCGGGCAGGCGCTCCTCGGCAAGGAAGTGAACGAAAAAGCGGTCGCCGAGACGCCGAAGGGCCAAGTCGAGTACACCATCGTCTCGATTGGCGCCAAGTAGTCCCGGATCTCAATCGTATGCACGGGTCTCCACGGCCGATGAGGCATAGATCTCATCGAGTTTGTCGTCCAGAGGAGTCCGAGCGACGAGGTAGCTGAGGAGCGCGTACCGCTCACAGATTCCTCGTACTCGCTCGGAATATGTAGGGTGGAAGTTTCCTTAAACCCGTCGTCACCTCAAACCCATCGTCATTCTTGGCCGTAGGCCGAGAACCCTTCCATTCCCGTCATCCCCGAAACGAGTTCGGGGCAGGCTCTGAACTCGTTTCAGGATCTATTGTCAGGTCCTCCGTATGGCCTTCCCCGCGCTGGAGTAAGGCCTGCCTGCGTGCGATAATGAATCGGTGAAAAACCAACCCCAGGACGACAATCCGCAAGGCGTCTACGAGACGCGCCTGCAGAAGCTGGCGGCCCTACGCAAGGCGGGAATCGACCCGTACCCGTCAAAGAGCAACCGGACGCACGAACTGCGCAGGGTACGCGCTGACTTCGCGAAACTGGAGAAGGCGGGTAAGCCCCTGACGGCGGCCGGCCGCATCATGACCTTCCGCCGGCATGGCGGTATTTCCTTCGCGAACCTGCGGGACGGCACGGACGAGCTCCAGATCGCCTTCCAGGAGGACGTCCTCGGCAAGCGCTACGCGGACCTGGACCTTGATCTGGGCGACTTCCTCGAAGTAACCGGGGAGCCGTTCGTCACCAGACGGGGAGAGCAGAGCCTCTCGGTTTCCGACTACCGCCTGCTCACCAAATCACTACGCCCCTTGCCGGAGAAGTGGCACGGCCTGAAGGACGCGGAGGAACGCTACCGCAAGCGCTACCTCGACATGCTGGCAAACCCCGAAGTGCGGGAAAAGCTGACCGTCCGCGCCAAGCTGGTGCGGGCTACCCGCGATTTCCTGCATCAGAAAGACTTCATCGAGATCGAGAATCCCGTCTTGGAGACAGTCGCTTCCGGGGCGGCCGCCAAACCGTTCCAGACGCACATCAACGCCTACGACATGGATCTCTACCTCCGCATCGCAATCGGCGAATTATGGCAGAAGCGATCATTAGTCGGCGGCTTCGAGAAGGTCTTCGAGATCGGCCGCGCTTTCCGCAACGAGGGGGTCGACTACGCCCACAACCCTGATTTTACGATGCTCGAGTACTACTGGGCCTACGCCGACTGGGAAGACAACATGAAGTTGCATGAGGAACTGGTCCCGGCCATCATCAAAGGGGCCATCGGGTCGTCGAAAGTGCCGTACGAAGACACCGAGATCGATTTCACCGCCCCGTACCCACGCGTCACCTTCCGGGAGGCGATCAAGCAAGGCTCCGGCATCGACATCGAACAGGAGAATGACGCTGCCAAACTCGCCACGGCGATGAAGGCCCAGGGCTACGACGTCGACACCAAGGAAAACTACCGCCAGCTGCTCGACGGACTCTTCAAGGCTTCGTTCCGCCTGCAGCAGATCCAGCCGATCTTCGTGACGAACTATCCGGAGGTCCTGAAACCGCTGGCCAAGAAGTCGACCGCACACCCCGGCACCACCGAGAGCTTCCAGCTCGTCGTCGCCACCTATGAACTTTCTAATTCCTACTCGGAACTCAACGATCCCACCGACCAACGCGAGCGCTTCGCAGAGCAACTCAAGCTCGCCAAGGGCGGGGACGACGAGGCGATGAATCTCGACGAGGACTTCATCGAGGCGCTCGAGTACGGCATGCCGCCGGCGACCGGGACCGGCATCGGCATCGACCGCCTGGCCGCCCTCCTGACCGGTTCGCATTCGTTGCGTGAAGTAACCGCCTACCCGCTGATGAAACCGCGGAGAGAAAGTGATTGACATCAAGCTCATTCGCGAAGAACCGGACCGCATCAAAGCGGAGCTCGAGGCGCGTGGCATTGGCATCGACTTTGACCGTCTGGTGAAGCTGGACGAAGAACGCCGGTCTTACCAAGCCAAGATCGACGAGAGCCGTGCCAAACAGAATACGGCCAATCAGGGAATCGCGGCGGCCGAGGGTGCGGAGAAGCAGACGAAGATCACCCAGATGAAGGAGTTATCCGACCAGGTGAAGCAGCTGGAGACGGAAAAGCATACGGTCGACCGCGAATTCCAGAAGCTCTACCTGATCCTGCCGAACTTCCACCACCACTCCGTGCCGATCGGCAAAGACGAGACGAAAAACGTGGTTCACAAGACCGTCGGGGAGGGAAGGATCCCCGGTCAAGCCGGGGATGACGTACAGAGAGAGGGAATTGGGGATGGTAAGGAAACCACGAAAGAGACTCCCCCTCAAGACCAGCCCCGAACTCGATCCGGGGCCCGGGATGACGCCCGGGTAAAGCCGCATTATGAAATTCCGGCCATCGCGCCGCTAATCGACGCCGAACGCGGCGCCAAGGTCTCCGGCTCGCGCTTTTGGTACCTGAAAGGGGAGCTGGTCGAGCTAGAGTTCGCCTTGATCCGCTACACGCTTGATTTCTATAAAGCCAAGGGCTATCTGCCGATGCGGCCACCGAGTTTGGTTCGTGGAGAAGCAATGGTGGGTACCGGATTCTTTCCGGCGGACGCGAACGAAATTTATAAAATAGATGAGGGAAGAGAGGAATTACTCCTAACCGAAGATGGGGAGGTAACCACTCAGGAGAGCAGCCAGCCTATCGTCGCCCAGACAGAGGCGTTGTTCCTCTCCGGCACCGCCGAAGTGGCGCTCGCCAGCTACCACGCCAGTGAGACGCTCCCCACCGACGACTTGCCGATCAAATACATCGGCTTTTCACCAGCCTACCGCCGCGAGGCCGGCACCTACGGCAAAGACACCAAGGGGATACTAAGAGGGCACGAATTCGATAAATTAGAACTCTTCCAATTCGCCCACCCCGACAAATCCTGGGAGATCCATGAGCAGATGCAAGCAGACGCCGAGGAGTTCTGGTCGAGCCTCGGCATTCCGTTCCAGGTGCTCCTGATGTGTACCGGCGACATCGGCGCCCCAAACGCCAAGAAATACGACTTGGAAGCCTGGTTGCCGGGCGAAGGCAAATACCGCGAACTAGGTTCGAACTCCCATGACACCGATTTCCAAGCACGACGCCTGAAGATCCACTACGGTTCTGAGCAAAAAGCCGCCGGGCTCGTCCATACGCTGAACAATACCGCGGTGGCCATCGGCCGGGCGATCATCGCGATCACGGAGAATTATCAACGCGAAGATGGTACCGTGGACATGCCTACGGCTTTGCACCCGTATTTACCATTCAAGAAAATTGTGGAAGGAGACTAGCACATGCTGATCCAAATCAAAGCCGTCAACCTCGAACTGACTGATTCCGTCGACACCTACGTCCGCGAAAAACTGCCGAAGCTGGGGAAGTACCTGGCGCCGCACCAAGACGAGGCAGCGGTCGCCGACGTGATGTTAATGTACGCCCCGCACGACACCAAAGACACCAAGGACAAGTGCCACATCACGGTATCCGGACTGGGCCACGGCCTGAGCTTCCATGCCGAAGCCGAGGAGCCGGAGATGCACGTGGCGATCGACGCCTGCGTCTCTAAGATGGAGGAGCAGCTCCGGCGCGAGAAGGACAAGCGGAAGGATCATATCTCGCGAGCCAACCTGCAAGCCAAGGAACTGCCGGTCGAAGAGCTGATGGAAACCGAACCGGTGCAGCCGGAAATCGGTGAGGACGACGACAAATAATGTTAGTGCCTGTCCGTTATTCTTCGAGTCCCGGCTCGCAGGCCGTGATACACTCCGCGAGAAGTTCTCGCGGTAGGCAAATTTCTTCTTCGAATCGTGGCTCCGGGTCCGGGATAAACTCTGCGAGAAGTTCTCGGCCGGTGGCCTCGAACAAGAAGGCGTTCTCGACACCTATCGGTCATCGTTCGCCTCCCGCCTTGAGGGCTGGTATAAACCTCCTGAGAGGTTCTCGCGATTCGCAGGCTTCTTCTTCGAGCGAAGCGAGAAGTTCGCAGCTAGCAATCCCCTTACACGCTGGGAGCGCCTGAGATGGCAGTTGGGTTCCTCAAGAAGTTCGGCGGGTCCGGTGACGGCCCGGCCCGTAAACTGCGTCCCATCGCCGCCCGCGTCAACGCCTTGGCCGACGAGTACGGCAAGCTGACTGACGCCGGTCTCCAGAAAAAGACCGTTGAATTCAAAGAGCGGGCCGACCGCGGCGAGTCACTTGACTCCCTGCTGCCGGAGGCCTTCGCCAACGTCCGCGAGGCGGCGACGCGGACGATCAAGGAGCGGCACTTCGACGTCCAGCTGATGGGCGGCGCGGCGCTCCATAGCGGGAGCATCGCCGAAATGAAGACGGGGGAGGGCAAGACCCTCACCTCGACGCTGCCGGTCTATCTGAACGCACTCTCCGGCAAGGGCGCCCACGTCGTCACGGTCAACGAGTACTTGGCCCGACGCGACACGGAGTGGATGGGCCAGATTTACCAAAAGCTCGGCGTGACGGTCGGCAATATCTACCACGACCAGCCGACGGAGGAAAAACGCGCGGCCTACGCCGCCGACATCACTTACGGCACCAACAACGAGTACGGCTTCGACTACCTGCGCGACAACATGGTGCCGACCCTCGACGCCGTCGTGCAACGTCATCTCAACTTCGCGATCGTCGACGAGGTCGACTCGATCCTGATCGACGAAGCGCGTACACCGCTGATCATCTCCGGCCCGGCGGCCGAGTCGGGAGACCTCTACCGGAAGTTCGCCGAACTCGTGCCGAAGCTGCAAAAGGAGACAGACTACACCGTCGACGAAAAACGCCGTTCGGCGATCTTGACCGACGACGGCATCAAGAAAATAGAAGGCTTCCTGGGAATCGGGAACATCTACGAAGCCGGCGGCGCGACGATGGTCCACCACCTCGAACAAGCCCTCCAAGCCCACGCCCTCTTCCACCGCGACAAGGAATACGTCGTGCAGGAGGGGCAGGTCGTGATCGTTGATGAGTTCACCGGACGGCTGATGCCGGGACGCCGTTTCTCCGAAGGACTCCACCAGGCGATTGAGGCCAAGGAAAACGTCGTGGTACAGCAAGAATCGAAGACGATGGCGACGATTACCTTCCAGAATTACTTCCGTCTCTATGACAAGCTCTCCGGCATGACCGGCACCGCCGAGACGGAAAAAGAGGAGTTTCAGCAGATTTACCGGCTGGACGTCATCCCGATCCCAACGCACAAACAGCTTGTTCGGAGCGACATGAACGACCTGATTTATAAGTCCGAGGATGCCAAGTTTACGGCGATTGCGGGCTCCGTCAAGACGCGGCACGAGGCCGGGCAGCCGGTCTTACTCGGCACGATCGCCGTCGAGAAATCGGAAAAACTGGCCACCTACTTAAAGAAAGCGGGTATCAAGCACGAAGTCCTGAACGCCAAGAACAACGAGCGGGAGGCGGAAATCATCGCCAACGCCGGCCAAAAGGGCGCGGTAACGGTTTCCACCAACATGGCCGGGCGTGGTACCGATATCAAACTCGGTGACGGAGTCGAAGCCCTCGGCGGCCTCCACGTAATCGGTTCCGAACGTCACGAGTCACGCCGCATCGACAACCAGTTGCGTGGCCGCTCCGGCCGCCAGGGCGACCCGGGCTCGACCCAGTTCTTCGTCTCGCTCGATGACGACTTGATGCGCATCTTCGCCGGCGACCGCATCCGCTCGATCATGGAGCGTCTGAAAGTTCCTGAGGATCAGCCGATCGAGGCGAAGCTGATCACCCGCTCGCTGGAAACGGCACAGAAGAAGGTCGAAGGCCACAACTTCGACATCCGCAAGCATGTCGTGCAATACGACGACGTCATGAATGCGCACCGAGAGGTGATTTACGCTAGGCGCCGTAAGACACTCGAGAAGGAAGATATCAAGCAAGACATCCTCGACATGTTCACGGCCGAAGTCGACCTGACCCTGGCGCTGCACGCCGGCGGCGAGGATTCCGGCACCTGGGAGTACGACAAGATCGCTGAGAATGTCGCCGCGATCGTCTCGACCGACGAGAAGTTCGCCGAGTCGATCAGGAGCGTCAAATCACGTGATGAACTGCGTCAGGGCCTCCTCGACATGATCGGCCGCGCCTATACCTCCAAAGAGGAGGAGCAAGGCGAGGCCAACATACGGCAGCTCGAGCGCGCCGTGATGCTGCGCACCGTCGACACGTTCTGGGTGAACCACCTGGATGCGATGGAACACCTGCGCGAAGGAATCAACCTGCGCGGTTACGGCCAGCGCGACCCGTTGATCGAATACAAGCGAGAAGCCTTCCAACTCTTCGAAGAACTGCTCGGGGCGATTAATACCGACATCACCCGGACGATATTCAAGGTCAGCCTGGTGACCGAGCAACAGGAAGGACCGACTGAGCTGGAACAAGCGGCTCAGAACGTCGATACAACCAAAGCGGTCGGCGAAAAACGTGCCCGTACGAAGAAGGCCAAAATCGGCCGGCCTGAACCCGGAGAGATCCCACTGCCACCTGACCCGCCAGCGGAAGCCGTCAACCAGGCCCCGCAGGTCCAAGCCAGTCCGAACGTCACCGTTTCCGGCGGCAGTACCGTCACCGTGAAGACCCGCGACGCTCACCAAGCACCTCCACCAGCCGAGAAGCAGGATAAGATCGGCCGTAATGACCCCTGCCCGTGCGGCTCCGACCTCAAGTACAAGAAGTGCGGCCTGGTCAATGCGCCGGAACACCAGACGCCACTGACCAAGAACTGATTACTTTCGATTTTCGCCGTACTCTGCCTTCCTGAGAGCCCATTCCACCCAACGAGGCCAATTATTCTTCGAGGCGAAGCCGAGAAGCCCTCACTTCATTCGAACCATAAGGGTCAGGGGTGCTCCGATTACCAAAGACACGACAAGATACACGTAAGAAAAGACGACGGGGCCAGTCCTCCCCGGCTACTTCCACTGTGTTGCCCATAAGCAACACTATTAAGCTCGCGTGTTGCCTAAAAGCAACATACTGCCCGTGGGTCAAAATGAGCTTCCGTCGCTTTTGGCGAAATCACATTAATTATCAGCTCGGTACGTATCTGCAACACCAACGCTGGAAACTCAGCTGGTCACAAGATGGTTTGTCTAACCGATCAACGCTCACCGCCTTTCCGCAGAGATACAGGGGTTGAGTTCTGAGGACTCGTACATTATCCCCTTGATTCGCCAGCCGGCGTTACCTACGATGCTAGCGTGAAGCTATCCGATGCCGACATCACGACGCGCCTGGCCGACCTCGACGGTTGGCAGGCCACCGGCAAGGCCATCACCAAGACCTTCCCGTGTGATGACTTCGCGCACGCGCTGGACTTCGTCACCCACGTCGGCGACCTGGCCGAGGAACACGACCACCACCCCGACATCGACATCCGCTACGACAAAGTAACGCTGACCTTATCGACTCATTCCGAAGGGGGAGTGACCGAACAAGACCTGCGCCTGGCAGGCGAAATCGACGCCCTTTCGTGACGACCTACCGCTTCTGCCCGCAATGTGCCAAACCACTCGAAGACCGGCAGGGTGGCAACGGTCAGGGCAATCCTGCCTGCCCGGACGGCCACTTCGTCCATTACGACAACCCGGTGCCGACGGCCAACGCCCTGATCGAACAGGACGGCACCTACTTGATCCTGCGGCGTGCCGACGAGCCGAAGAAGGGCGAATGGAACCTGCCGGGCGGTTTCATGGAGTCTGGGGAGTCCGCGCCGGATACGATCATCCGCGAAGTCAAAGAAGAGGCGAACCTGGAGGTCGAACCCGTCGAATTCTTAGGCAGCTTTCCGTCAGTGTACGGCGATAAGTCGATTTCCAGCACGTTTTTCATCTGTCGTCTCGCCGGCGGCAACCTGTCCTTATCGCCGGAAAGCAGCGAGGCGGCCTGGGTAACGCTCACGGACATGCCCGAACTGGCGATGGCGGATGACCAAGCGGCGATCGCGGAACTGAGGAAGCGGCGATGAGCGAGCGGACGGTGGTCATCGACGGCGGCGCCCGCGGCCACGCGATCGCCCGTCAGCACCTCGAAGATCCGGAGGTAAGCGAAGCGGTAGTCAGCCCGGGCAATCCCGGCATGCGGCGCATCGCCGAGTTAGCGGGGTATCCGCTCACCGTCGATAACCGCACCACCCTGACCGTGGCCGAGACGGTGCTCCAGGTAGCCCGCGACGGTGACATAATCGAGATCGCCCAAGATGATGCCGCCGCCTGCGGGATGGCTAACCTCTTGGGGGAGCGCGGGCATCTCGTCTGCGGGCCGTCGCGCGAGGCGTCGCGAATCGAGTGGCACAAAGGGTTCGCCCGGGAGGAAATGCATCGGCTCGGCCTGCCCAGCCCGGAATTCAAGCTGTTCACCTTAGGGGAAACCGACGAGGCAACCGCCTACGCCCGGGACATCTGGCAACGCTATCCCGGACGAGCGGTGTGGTTCAAGGCGGCCGGCCTGTGCGGCGGCAAAGGAGCCTTGAAATGTCGAAACGAGGCAGAGATTACTATCGCCCTGACTGAATTAGTCGAGCTCGGCGACGCCGGTCAGGAATTCGTCGTAGAACTGGGTTTGGAAGGCCCGGAAGCCTCGCTGTTCAGTCTGGTGGACGGGACGACGTTCCGCAGCTTCCGCACTGCCCAAGACTACAAACGTGCGTACGACGGCGACCGCGGGGGCCAGACCGGCGGCATGGGTGCCTTCGCGCCGTCGGACCTGTCCGCAGAGAAAATCCGGTATGTGGAAGAGTACATCATCGCGCCGCTCCTGGAGGGGCTACGGGAGCGAGGGACGCCGTTCGTCGGCACCCTCTACACCGGCATCATCGACGACCCCGAGCTGGGAATCCAAATCATCGAGTTCAACGCCCGCCCTGGCGACCCTGAGGCACAGGCGTTGGTACCTGGCCTCAAGAATTATCACCAGGCGGTCAGGGCCGCCGCCGAAGGCAGGCTGATCGACGTGCCGCTGGAAGAAGACGACCGCTGTCGGGTGTACGTCGTCGGGGCAGCCAAGGGATACCCCGAGGATGGCTCCGCGGCGATCGGCAAACGGGTCTTTGGGATAGAGGATCTGATCGAACGGCCGGGCATCGAGGTCTTCAGTGCCGGGCTTGCGCTTGATGATAAGGGTAATTTCGTGGCGGGGACCGGCGGTCGGTTGTTCGGCGTCCTAGCCGAAGGGCGCACGGTCATGGAGGCGCGAGGTAGGGTAATGGAAGCGATGCGCGGCGTGGCGGTCGCCGGCGGCCACCTCCACTTTCGGCGCCAGATCGCCCTCGACTGCTTGGAAAATACCGAAAATGGACGTATAGCGGTAAGTAGTTACCCGTCTGGCTGACCGGTAGCAAATCTTTCTCTATACTTGAGAGAGCTACCACACACGGGCCTGTAGCTCAGTTGGCCAGAGTGCCGCATTCGCATTGCGGAGGTCGCCGGTTCGACTCCGGCCAGGTCCACCATAGAAACAAAGACGTTTGCTAAATGACCAAGAAGTTTCATTGTTGACTTAGTATTTAATTAGTGCTACCATCACAAGCCATAAAGAGGAGTCCACATGTCAGTCGATGGTCCTGGAGTAGATACGGAGTCAGCAGAGTATCGGGCAGCGGTAGAAGCCCGCAGCGCTACCTTGCTCGCTGAGCGGGTCGGCACCGTTATCGAAGGGCATCCCGGTTTATTGCGGTATGACAAAGACAATCAAACACTGGAAAACAGGCGTGGTGGGGAATTGGCAATACGGATGAATTGGGGACCAACCGGCGCTTCGGAAGGGCAAGCTCGCGGTGTATTTGTCCCGACGGTCGAACAGTGTGAAATCATGGCAACGGTGGCTGAAGTGGTACTACCTCCTCAGGGCGAACACGAATTCGATGACCGTGCGGAAGCACGTTTCGGTGTACCGAACGGTGCAGGCACCCGTCAGCATGACAAAATCATCGTCACCACAGATGCCTTGGGCCATTGGCTCAAGACACAAAAAGAAGTTCTGCCTGCCGGCAGCCACTTCACGGATTTAGCTGGTGGCACCCCATACGAGCTCATCGTTAGCCTGTGTGATTTTGAAAAAGGCTCTAAGGCCGAACTGGTTACGGTGGCGTAAGGCTAATCGATCAAGACCGCTTACCACGAGGGGCCTTGGTTCGAATAGCGTCTGCTCGTCCCGCGATTGAAACAGGCTTTCGCTTTACCCGTTCATTCAGGAAAGCGGGTTTATTTGCTACACGGGTTGTCTCCCCTGACGGCTGAGTTACTTTTGGACATAGAGATGGAAAGTGAAGCTTAAGGTGCATTTTGGGCAGTTGAAACCACTGGTTTCTGACATGGTTACGGCAGGAATCAATAATCATCTACAAGGATGTGGAAGTGTGTCGGAAAAACTTTCAGTACGACAACTCTAATCAAGTCAAGAAAGCGGGGCAGCCGCTATAGTCAAACTTAATTAAATCTAAGTCTGCCGTACTATTGACCGACAGGTTAGTTACCTCTTTACAGAACGTTCCGGCCAACTCCTACTCAGTCACCGGCGCTAGTCCTTTAAACGTGCTGAGGTAAAACGACATAACCCCAGCTTACCAGCGCGGTCGTAGCTAACTAAATTTATTGACAATAAAGATGTTTTCAAGTATGCTGACGGGCTCCGGATGCTACAATAGTCTCCGTGGCACGCTCATTTACAGCAGGTTGTAATGGTCAAGGTAAGCAGCGTCGCGGATATTTTTTACGTATCCGAGACGCTGCTTACCTGAAGTATCACCTAGGGTCAACAGCATCCCTGTCCATCCGTAGAGAAGGAGACCTCATGAAGTGCCGTCTCATCATCGATGAAGTTACATCCGACAGCAGGCGCTACAACGTCAACCGCTCCATCAGCACCGGTCCGCCCTGCAACTTCACCTATCCGCTCAGCGAAGACGAGGGCAAGATCGAGAACGTCGGAGACGTGGGACAGTCGCTCGTCCGCCGCGTTCTCGACATTCACGGAGTCGAAGAAGTGACCCTCAAGCCCTACCAGCTGACCGTCTACATCGGCGCCGCGTTCGGGTGGAAAGACATCGAGCCATCCATCATCGACGCCTTCCGCGTGCTCCTGAACGAGCCCGAGATCCAGATCCTGGAGAGAGAAGTACGAACCACCACCAACGAGACGGTGATCACCTCGCTTGGCGAGCGTCCCGACCCCCTCGCCAAGCTCGCCTTCGAAGACGACATCACCGAGCCCGAGGCCTGACCACACACAACCTGCTGCGCGGGGCTTTCCTTTAGACGAACACCACCGTCACCTACAAAGGAAAGTCCCAATCAGCATACCGGTAATCACCTGGTTCAACTCCCGCTCGGAAGTCTTGACGCCAGAGCTTTGAGATCTTCCCATCTCATCTGAGTAGAGGGATATTGGTAAAATCTCAAGCAACCCTCAGCGACTGGTTTAACTCCCAACCAATAATCCCATGCCTGAGCTCTGAGGCGCCCAGGTAGACCCTTCGCTAGCGTTATAGTTAACTGGGTGCATGGCCCTTTCTCACTATCATCAGAATTACGGCAAGAGGTTAAGTACCCAACGCCGTGCCGAAATTAAAGAGCGAGAATTACGACAAATCTTTACGGCGATTCATTTCACCACGCACGCTAAGATAGGACGGGTGGCTGTCCTTGGGTGCGCCGACAGGCGACATGTTAGGGTGCACCAGCGGATATTCGAGAATTGCCTGTCCCGGCCCGTGCAAGTAACAACATTCGACATTACCACCGAGCACTTAGCCGGGGAGAAGGGCGTGGTTAGGCACGACGTAACTAAGCCGATACCGGGAGGACCCTACGACATAACATTTGGTCACGTCTTATTGAAATTCATTGCGACTGACAATCAGTGGTCCGTACTCCAGAACTCCTACAACGCGTTACGGAGTCCTGGCCTCGCCATACACGTTTTCGATGAGGAAGATCTAGACAGCGGCAGTGCCAGGCAGCCTGATGGCCGTTACTCCGTACCCCTTGCCAAGTGGGAGCAGAAGCTAGTCGCTGCTGGCATCAAGTATAAAGCCACCCGATGGCACAGCACGGTTCCAGACGCGCCCGGGGTCAGGGGCGCTTCCGGCGGAGCTTTGATACTACTAAAGTAAGGGCTGCTAGCGGACAGGCTATCGTTGATTACGATTCCTCCGGCCAGGTAAAGACGTCTTATTTATTGACAACTGAGTGTTTTTCTGCTAGCATAGATAGCTTACCCAACAGAGACCGCGAGTCTCCCTCGCGCCTCTCCGTAAGCCGAAACCAAACCCCGAAACAGCCGGGGTTTTTCTTATACCTATATCTTTTCTTTTACCCCTATGCACTTACTTCCGACCCTCTACCTCGCCAGCCTGACCTACGCCGTCAGTGCCGTCGCGCTGGGGCAGGGAACGATCGGACTCTCCGCGGTCCTCAGTAGCCTGGCCATCGTCGTCAGCGCCTCAATGTACTTTCGCTTCGCTTTACAACGCGTGTGATATGCCGGCCCGTAGGCGCTGCGTGCCAGCGTCTACGGGCCATCAGATCTTGGTGACCGGTGCTTGCCCGCGTGCAGGGCTACAGAAAAAAGCGGTTCATAGCCGCTTTTTTCTGTAGCCTAGAGACGCCAAGGTCTTGACAAATCAACCCATATATCGTATGCTAATTCACTCTCTTCATGACTAACCTTCAGCTAATCACTTGACATGGCCGACTTACAAACCATCATGCGCATCACCTGGGACGAGCTCAAACGGCAGCTCCCCGTCGAGCAAGCGCTACGACACGCCCTGGATGCCTTAAGCGAACGGGAGAGCGACGTACTCAGTCGTCGCTACGGCTTGCGCGACGGACACCCACAGACGTTACAGCAAATCGGCGAGCAGTATGGTGTCACCCGTGAACGGGTCCGGCAAATCGAAAACCAGGGCTTGAAAAAGTTTGCCACTCAACTGAAAACCCCGCCGCTCGCGGACATCGTCACGCTGACACTCGGCATGATCCGGGACCAAGGCGGCGTCATCGACCGGGATATCCTGTGCGAAGAATTCCTACCGCAGTCACAGCGGACACAGACCGGGAAGCACGCCCTGTCCTTCCTGATCGCCCAGCTACCCGACATCGTACTGGTTCCGGAGAACAAGCACCTGCACGCTTTCTACGCACGAAGTGCCGCCCATGCCAAGGCTGTCGCGCGAATCGAACCCGCGCTGGTGGTTGAACTTGAAAAGGCCAAGGAACCGCAAAGCGCGTCGGCGTTGGTGGACGCGGTCATCACGCGGCCAGCCGCCGCCGGAGTCAGCTACCTGATCGACCGGCCGTTCGTCGAAGGAACGTTGGAAATCGGCAAGCGGTTCGTGATGGCCACCGAGACGACCTGGGGACTGGCCAGCTGGTCCGATATCAATCCTCGTAATATCCGTGAAAAGACTTTGTATGTCCTTAAAGATGGGGGCACGCCACTCCACTTCCAGGACATTACGGACACTATTCGTGACGCCAAGTTCGACCAGAAGCGGGTGACCGTCCAAGCCGTCCACAACGAACTGATCAACGGCCCGGAATTCATTTTGATCGGGCGAGGAATCTATGCCTTGGCCGAATGGGGCTATCTTAGCGGCACGGTCGCCGACGTCATCCAGACAATCCTCAAGGAATCCGAGGTACCGATGGACCGCGAGGCGATCATCAAAGCGGTCCTCAAGCAGCGTCACGTCTCACGGAACACGATCCTGATTAACCTGCAAGAAAAGTCTTTGTTCGACCGTGTCGATAAGCACACCTATCAGCTCACGCCCGTCCGCACCGAGGCCAAGGCGGGGGAGCCCGTCCAACCAGGTCATCCGGGCAGGGGGTAGCGGATGGAAACCGTCCTAAACTTGCTCCTGGCGGTACTCACCTGGACGTGGTGGATTATCGTGCCGCTCCTCTTATTCCTCGGCGTCCAGGCCTATCGCCGCCGAACCTGGGTCTCCAGTCAGCGCTACGTACTCCTGCAGGTCTCCGTACCCAAGGAGAACGACAAGGCGCCGGTGGCCGCCGAACAGATGTTCGCCGCCCTCCACGGCATCCGCCGTGACGCACGTGCTCTCTTTTTCGAGGGGGCGACCCAGGATCACATCGGTTTCGAGATTGCCGCGACCGGCGGGCGCATCAACTTCTACGCCTACGTCCCAGAGGGTCAAAAGTCGTTCGCGGAAGGCCAGATCTATGCCCAGTATCCGAAAGCGGAAATCAAGGTCGTACCGGACTACGTCACCGAGCAAGCCTACGGCGGCAAGGTGGCCGCCGGTACCGAGCTGAAACTGACCGCCAAGGACGTCTACCCGATTAAGACCTTTTTGAACTTCGAAGACGTCGACCCGCTTTCGGGCATCACCGCCGTGATGGGGGACTTGAACGATGACGAATCCGTCTGGATTCAGATTCTCGGCCGCCCGGCCAGTGACTCTTGGCGACGCCGCTCGGAAGCGGAACTGAAGCGACTGCAGGGCGGGGGATCGAGCCTCGGCGCCGGCAGTATCTTTGGCGCCTTCGGCCGTTTCATCGGCGAACTCTTCCAGGCGGCGGCGGCCTCGCCGACCGATCCGAAGAAACCGACGCAAACCGCGCAGCCGGTACAAGTCGACGAAGCCTTATCGTCCGGACTCAAGGAAAAGGGCGCGAAACTCGGCTATGAAGCGAAGATTCGCGTCGTCGCCCTGGCGGGGGACACGCCGGCCGCCCGCAGTCGGCTGAACGCCGCCGTCGGCGCCTTCAAACAGTACAATACTACCAACTTGAACGGCTTCACCGCCGGCAAGATTTCCGTTAAGACGCCGGAAGTCCTGGCTGGCTACCGCGGCCGGTCGTTCGTCGGCAAGGGTCCGATCCTCAACATCGAGGAGATGGCCTCGATCTTCCACCTGCCGAACACCTCGGTCGAAACCCCGACGATCGCCTGGACGACCAGCTCGAAAGGGGAACCGCCGGAGAACCTGCCGATCGTCGAAGAACATAAGGATTTGACGGTGTTTGCCGAAACGAACTTCCGTAACCGGACGCATCGTTTCGGCATCAAGCCGGATGACCGGCGACGCCACGTCTACGTGATCGGGAAGACCGGCATGGGTAAGACGCACATGCTGCAGACGATGGTCCTCTCCGACATGGCCGCCAACCGCGGCCTGGCCGTCGTCGACCCGCACGGTGACTTCATCGAGACCGTCCTTGACCATATCCCCAGCGAACGCGCCGACGACGTGATTGTCTTCAATCCGGCCGACCGTGCCCACCCGATCGCCTTCAACATCATGGAAAAGGTCGACCGAGACGCGAAGCCTTTGGTCGCCTCCGGAATCGTCGGCGTCTTCGAGAAAATCTACGGCCACTCCTGGGGACCACGCCTGGAGCACATCCTGCGTAACACGATCCTCGCCCTCCTTGATTATCCCGACTCGACCCTGCTCGACGTACCGCGCCTGCTCGCCGACCAGAAGTTCCGCGATAAGGTCATCCCGCACATCGAAGACATCGTCGTCCGCGAGTTCTGGACGAACGAATTTGCCAACTATACCGACCGTCAGCGAGTGGAGGCGATCGCGCCGATCCAGAACAAGGTCGGGCAGTTCCTTTCCTCGACCCTGATTCGCAACATCGTCGGCCAGAAACACACCGCGATCAACCTCCGTCAGGTGATGGACGAAGGAAAGATCCTCCTGATCAAGCTCTCGAAGGGGGAGCTGGGAGAAGACGCCTCCGCCCTCCTCGGCGCGATGTTGATTACCAAGATCCAGCTGGCGGCGATGAGCCGGGCCGACGTGGCCGAAGAAACACGCCGGGATTTCTATCTGTACGTTGACGAATTCCAGAACTTCGCGACGGAAAGCTTCGCAACCATTCTCTCGGAGGCGCGCAAATACCGCCTAAACCTGGCGATCGCCCACCAGTACGTCGCGCAGATGCCGGAAGAAGTCCGCGACGCTGTCTTCGGCAACATCGGCACGATGATCTCGTTCCGCGTCGGCGCTACGGACGCCGCCTGGCTGGTCAAGGAATTCGAGCCGGTCTTCCTGGAGACGGATATCGTCAACTTGGATAAGTACCACGTCTATCTGAAGCTGGCCGTCGACGGCGTCACCAACGAGGCGTTCTCGGCCAAGACGATCCCGCTGCCGAGCGAGCAAACGTCCTACCGTGACCAGGTGATTCAGCAGACCCGAGAATGGTACGCCTCGCCACGCGACGAGGTCGAAGCCAGCTTCGTCGCGACGGACGCCGTCGGCATCGCCGCCGGGGCAGGCAGCGCGGACGACGACAAGAAACGGCGGTTCCAGTCGTATCTGGACAAGGAACGGACCTTCGCCGAGCGGGGGAGCGCGGAACAGTCGGCACCGTCAGTAACCAGACCGACACCGGCGACGGACAAATCACCAATCCACTCGAGACAGCAGTCGTCACCGCAAACTAAACCAGCCCCCAAACCGGCCCCGGACGAAAAAAGCTCAGAAGCAGGATCGAGTCGATCGACCCACCAGCCGGCCCGGCCGGCCGCCACGCCTACCTCGGTAGCGCCGTCGCCCACGCCTGCGAAATCGGTCGAATCGCCGCAAGCGGAAGAACCAGCCGTTAGGAATGACCGTCAAGCGGACCGTTTGCCGCGGGCGGCTCATAAGACCACGCCGAAGCCGCCTCAGACGGGTGCCGCCGGGAACCAGGCGCGCGATGATAACAACACCAAACAATCGACCTCAAACCCGCCGCCGGCACCGGTGATGTCTACGAAAGAGCAAGCACCCAAGGCTCAGCCGATTGAAGCCCCCGAACCGGCGCCTGTCGAGCCTCTATCAGGAAGAGTTGAGAAAACCACACCCGAAAGCGGCACGGTCACGCCCGACCAACTCGAAGAAGAAGTCGTCATTAAATTCTAATAAAGGAATTAATGGTAGATAGGCCGGACAGTGAACATTGGCTCAGGCTGGTTACTGAGGAGCCGATCGACGAGGTTGAACCTGCTGAGAAAACGTCGGCTAAGGAATCCGAACCGCAGCCAGACTGGACCGAACGTCTGAAAACCTTCCGAGACGGCCTTGATAAGCCGTTCGAGAAATTTGCCTCCGATGTCCGACTGGGTCTCCTGGGGCAGCGCCTACCCCTTGATTTCATTGATGCAAATAAGCAAACGGTCTATCTATATTTGGATTGCCCGGACCCCACTGACCTTGATGAATACGGCCCACCGACCCCTGACGATTATCGCGAGGACGGTAGTCTTCGTTTCCGCGGCTTGATCAGGCTGTACTACGGTGACGAACGATACGCCTGGCTGGTATCCTTCAGCCCGGAGGAAGATAAAGCGATTCTTCGTGACGGCACGCTGTGGGTCGACCCCGACGAGGCAGATGAATTCGTCTTCCTGCCAGGAGATGAGATCGAAGAACCTGAGCTATTGGATATGTTAATAGAGGGGGCGCGGGAAGGAAGGCCGGTCAGGATGAGTTAGAGTCGCAAAAGTTATGTTGTGCGACGTATATCGCGTACCTCTTGTAGTTTCCTTCCTACTCTCACGAGTTGTTCCTGCAAACGTTCCTGTTGCACCTCTTCGACCCAGGCCTGATGCGAAGCTTCCGCTAGAAATGCAATCTCCTGCGCATCGCTGATTCGGTCAAGGAGAATCCAGAGTCCCTCCTCATCTTCTTGATTAAGTTCTTGGCAGCCTTCCTCACAGTGGTCGACGAGTAAATCTAAGAACTCCGACCGCCCGACTTTCAAGGCAGCGCGTACAACCTCGCGCTTAACCTCATAGAAGATAATCGTTTGCGCTTCTTCCTCTGATGCCCTTTTCGCTTCCCCATACTGCAAAAGCCTGATTGCTTTCTGTGCAGTCTGATAATTCTCTAGTAATGCCTGGAAGCAAGAATGGACTGTTTCATTGGCAATCATCACTTCGCTGACCCCGTGCACTGCTTCTCCTGTCTTGGATAAACCGGCGTGTGTTAGTTCAAGAGATTCAATCTCTTGAACATCTCTCTGGATATCTCCAGAACTTATCCCAGCCATTAGTCCTCCGCTATTTTATGCCAAGTGGTATCAAGCAAAAAATATCTTAACTATCAATTTACCCACTAGCTCTCCACGTTAGTAACGCATTATATTAACACATCAGCGAACATACACCCTGCCCGGTACGCGTAGGTCGGCGTACTGGGCGGGTTTGGCCGTCTTCACCGCCTCCACCAGTCCGGAAACCTGCGAGCCGACCGGACGAGTAGTATCAAAAAGCGCGTACCACCCCTGGTCGGTCACGGCTTGCACCTCGAAGGTCGTCTCCGGGATGCGAAAGGTGACGATTTTCAGTCCCCCGCCTTGCGCCTGCTGGCTGATTTGCGTCAGGGCACGGATTAGACCGGCCCCGGCGACCGGTTTGCCGATCGTCACCGACAGATTGGTCAGGTCCTCGATGCTCAGAAGGTCCGTTCGCGGCGGCGTGGTGTCGTACGCCATACCGACGGCGTCGATCAGGTACGACTGGTTGCCGCTCTTCCAGACCGCGCTCGCCTGCCGTTCCGCGACTTCGATCGTCAGTCCGTGCGGCCATTTTTTCCGTACTGTGACCGCAGAAACAGTATGGAACCGGTCTTTTACGACGGCCGAGACGTGCGCGGGATCCGCCAAAAGAAGACTGTCTACCGTGACGCTGCCGTTTCGCGTCAGAGCGGCGTCTTTGGCGATCTCTCCCACCTCCGCCGCCGAGACGTTTTTCGTTCCCTGGACGTTCACCGACGTGACCTTAAGGAGCGGTGAAAACAGCGCCACGTAAATAATTCCGACCGCAACCACCAGGAGGAGGAGGGCATATCCGGCCAGGCGGCCGCTAATCAGCGAAGGACTCCGCCGGGGCCGGTAGCTTTGGCGGGACGCGATCGTGCGCCGGCGTCGTTTGACTGGTCGTTTACGTGCCATCTGCTCTCCAGTCTACCGTAGGACTCACCGCCACTCTGCTTTTTACGGCATGAGTTCGTCCGGCTAAGGGCGACGCCTTGACGGGGCGTCGCCCTCGGGAGGTCAATCCGCGTCGCAGGAGACGAGTTATCGTCGCGGCCAACACTGCTACCACTCCCCGACCCAGTAAATCGCTTCCGTCAGCGTGCGGCCTAGCTTCACTTTGACACGGTTTTTCATCCGCTGCGCCAGCTCGTAGACGTCGTGACTGGTCGCGCCCTGGTCGTTACTGATGTAGTTCGGATCCTTGGCGGAGATGACCGCCCCGCCGACGCGCTCGCCGGCCATGCCAAGCTGACGCACGCAGTCGCTCGCTTCCGCATCGGCAAAGACGGCGACGTGCGGCACCCGACCGGGTCGTCCGCGGAGTTTCGCTTGGGTCGCGGTCAGCATGGCGTGATTCAAGGCTTCACGATTCTTTTCTTCGACGCGGAAGGTGCAAGCCAGGACGGTGTAGTCACCGTCCATCGTCACAAAGGCGTCCCGCTTGAGCTCCTGAACACTCCCTTTGTCCACCAGGCTGACGTTCTCCAGGCGGTCGATCAGCGGCTCAAGCCGAGGTGGACGGGATTTCAGCAAGCCGCCGAGGCTACCGGGCTCGCTCACTAGTTGCTCGAAGCCGCCGTACCCCGCCGCCGCCAGCGTCTGGATCACCTCGGAGATAGCGACCCCCGTACCGCAGCTGGCTACCCCGGCCCCGATATCGACGAAGGAAATCCGGTTCTTGATCACCAGACCCCGCACCCCATGGTCGCTGACGACCGTCCGGGAGCCCTGGCCGATCACGGTGACATTGATACCATTCCGGGCGGCGGCCTGCAGGAGCTGCTGAAAGGCGGTGGGGTCGCTGACCTCCCCGTAGAAATCCGCATTGCCGCCGCTCTTGATCGTCGTACATCCGGCTACTGGTACATTAACGGATAAACCGTGGCGGGAAATGAACGCCGGATCCTTCATACGCTCATCCCAACCGGTCCGCCAGCTCTGGGGCTAGCTCGTCGAAGCCGTCGACGGTCATCGACAATACCGTATCGCCGGGCCGTGCAGCGGCGGTCATCGCCTCGAGTAAGCTAGTGCGGTCATCGAACGCCGCGACGTGCGGCCCGGCCTGCGAGGCGATGTCCTGACTGCTTACCGTACCGGCCAGATGAGCTTCACGTGCCGCCTGAATCGGCGCGATAAAGGCGACGTCGGCAGCCTTGAAAGCCCCGTGATACTCACTGATCAATTCTTTTGTTCGTGAGTACGTATGCGGCCGGAAAACCGCCAGCACGCGCCCTGGAAAGTGGAGTTTGGCCGCCTCGATCGTCGTCGCCACCTCCGTCGGGTGGTGGGCATAATCATCAATCACCCGGACCGGAGCGTGGGGGGCAGTCAGGCACTGGAACCGCCGGTAGGCGCCTTTAAATGTCTTCATCGCCTCGGCTACCGTATCGAAGGAAATACCTTCGCCGAGCGCCACCCCGGCCGCGGCGATGCTGTTGAGAATATTGTGTTTACCGTATAACGGAACCTCGAGCGTCCCGTAGGTATCGTCGTTGCGCTGCAAGGAAAACCCTAGGCCGTCCGGAGTGAATTTGACGGCCTTGCCGCGGTGCCAGTCGGTGTTACCCCGGTCGTTACGATGATCGCCGCTATAGAGTTCCCGCCGTTCCCCGGCCAGTTTGGCGACGTCCACGGGCACCTGCTTCGCATACAGCAGGCGTCCATCCTCCGGCAACCCCCGTACCACGTCCGCGAACCGGCGCGTGATGTCCTCGATATTTTCGAAGAAGTCAGGATGATCCATCTCAATCGACGTAATCACCAGAACATCAGGATGGTAGAAAGCGAATTTAGAGCGGTCGTCGAGCTGGGAGGCGCGATACTCGTCACCTTCGATGACGGCGACCGTGGAGTTCTTCAAGCGGACGCTGGAGACGAAGTTGTGCGGCTTGATGCCGATCAGGTAGTCAGGATTCCGACCGGCGACTTCGAAAATCCAGGTAATCAGTGAGGTGATCGTCGTTTTGCCGTGCGTCCCGCTGACGACGATCGTCCGCGCGTCCTTGGTGAGTTCACCGACGAACTGCGCGAACGAGGTGATCGGTATCCCCTGTCGCTGAGCCTCTCGTACTTCCGGGTCGTCGGTCCGGGTGTGCCCGCTGATAATCACCCGGTCCACTCCCTTCAGGTGCCCCGGATCGGCGGTGTCATACCAGGTGACTCCCTGTTCGTCGAGCCACTCCGTTCCCGGCGGTCCGGCCCCTGGGTCACTGCCGGTGACCTCGTAGCCCAGCTCGCGGGCGGCCAGGGCGACGCCGCGCATCGCATGACCGGTGATACCGAGGAAGTGGAGGCGCTCAGGCTTCATGTGCCGCCCCTATTTTCCCACACCCGCTTCCCTGTCTCAGTTCGGGAAATTAGGACCGAACTCAAGAGGTCCTTCTGAAGAGCGTCCCGCGATGACGGGTAGGCCTTGACGCTACTCACGTCCCCTCCCGGTCTGCCAGATAAGTTCCGCTACCTTTTCCGCCGCATCCAGCGTGGCGAGTTTCCGCACGTTCCGCCCGAGCTCCGCCCGGCGTTGTGGGTTATGCAGAAGTTGTTTGGCCAGCCGGGCCAAGCCCTCGCCCGTCAAGTCCTCCTGACGGACGGACACCGCGGCATCGCGTTCCGTGAAGTACGCCGCGTTCTTTTCCTGATGATCGGAGACGGCCGCCGGTAGCGGGACGAGGATCGCCGGCTTGCCGACGGCGGCGACATTGGCCGTCAATCCCGCGCCGGCTCGGGCGACGATCAGGTCGGCCGCGGCATAGAGGTCGAACAGGTCAGGATCCTCGAGGTAGCCCCGCACGTGATAGCGCTTCCGCGCGGCTGCGGACAACCCTTCCTGGGCCGCGATGATCTCGTCGACATTCCGATTCCCGACCTGATGCACGACTTGGAACTCATCAAGTAGGTGGGGTAATGCCTCCAGGACGACCCGATTGAGCGGCTGCGCACCCTGTGAACCGCCGACGACCAGCAGCAGCGGCGTCTGCGGTTCCAGTTTGAAGGTACGCCGCGCGTTGGCCGCCTTGCCGCTAATCGTTTCGGGCTTGATTGGGTTGCCGGTAAAGACGAGCTTCGCCGCCGGTAAGCCGCTGATCGTCTCTGTCGGGTGGGACACGGCGATCACGCTGGCCGTTTTCGCCCCCAGGCGATTCGATAAGCCTGGCCTGGCGTCTGATTCGTGGAGCACGACCGGTATCCGTAGCAAGCGAGCTGCCCGGATCACCGGGACGGTCACGAAACCCCCTTTGCCGAAGACGACGTCGGGCTTGAACCGCCGGAGGATACGCAGAGACTGCAGGAAGCCGTACGCCACCTTGAAGGGATCAATGAAGTTTTGCCAGGCGAAGTAGCGACGTAGTTTTCCGGTAACGATCGCCACGAAAGGCAACCCATCCGCTTCGACCAAGCGCCGATCGAGCGGCGCCTGACTGCCGACGTAGAGGATGTCCGCGCCGCGCCTTCTAAGCCGTGCGGACACGGCGAGCGCCGGCACGACGTGCCCGCCCGTGCCGCCGCCGACGATCAGTACTTTCATTCTGTGCTCCATGCTTCAGCGTATACCGAGAAATGTTATGGACGATTCCCATCGCCGTCATCAAGACCACCAGCGCCGAGCCGCCTAGGGAGATAAACGGCAGCGGCACGCCGGTCAGAGGAACCAGCGAGAGCATCGCCGCGATATTGAGGAGGGCCTGCCAGGCGATCCAGGTGACGACGCCGGTAACGATCAGGCGCGAGAAGGTGTCCGGGGCCAACCGCGCCAGGCGAAAGCCCCGCAGGGCGAAGTAGGCGAAGGCCACGATCACCGCTGCTGCCAAGAAGAAGCCAAGCTCTTCCGCGATGATTGCGAAAATCGAGTCGTTCATCGGCTCCGGCAAATAGAAGTGCTTCTGCACCGAGTTATTGAAGCCGAGTCCGAAGAGGCCACCGGAGCCGATCGCTACGAGCGCCTGCTGCACATGGTAGCCGGTACCGAGCGTGTCTTTCGCCGGGTCGAGGAAGGTCAAGAGCCGGTTGATGCGGTAGGGCGCGATCGCGATCAGGACGCCGAGGACCCCGAAAGCCCCCCCAGCGGCGATGGCGATGTGCCGTAAAGAGGCGCCAGCGACGAAGTACATCGCGACGGCGATCACCAGCAGCACCGACATCGTGCCGGTATCCGGCTGTAACATGATCAAGAACCCGAGGACCGTGACTATACCCACGAAGGGCAGAAAGCCGGCACGAAAATCATCGACCTTATTTCCCAACCGGTCGAACCAGGCCGCCAGGTAGATTACCAGGGCTAATTTCGCGACTTCCGAGGATTGCAGGAGAGTGAAATGTAAATCTATCCACCGGCTGGCACCGCCGTAGTTAAACCCCACTCCCGGGATGAAGACGGCGACTAAGAGGATCAGCGCTAGCACCATCAACGGCACCGCCAATCGCCGCCACGTGCTGTAATGCACCCGAGCGGCGATGAAGTACCCGACCGTCCCGACACCGAGCGCTGAGAGCTGTTGAAGGAAGTAATAGTGGCCATTGCCCTTCAGTTTGAACGACTGAACCGAGCCGGCCGAGAGGATCATCAGAAGGCCGAACAAAATCAGGCCGGTCATCAAGAGAAAAACGCCGTAGTCCGGCCGGTGGGCTTGCCGAGCCTGGGTGGCTGGCGCCGCCATCAGCTCCCCCGCCCGATCACGCCGAGCACCAAGCCGACCACCGCGAAGACGGCACCGATGATCCAGAAGCGCATCGTCACCTTGGTTTCCGGCCAGCCGATCGCTTCGAAGTGATGGTGGACCGGCGCCGAGCGGAAGAGCTTTCTGTGGAAGATTCGACGCCAGACCAGCTGAATAATCACTGACAGTGTCTCGGCGACGAAGACGATGCCGATAATCGGCAGGATGACCAGGGCGTTATTGAGCGCGGCTACCACGCCGAGAGTCGCCCCGAGCGCCATCGAGCCGGTATCCCCCATGAAAAATCGGGCCGGGTAGATATTGAACCAGAGGAAGGCCAGCAGCGCGCCGACGATTGTGCCGCAAAACGCGGCCAGAAAATACAGTTCGTTGACGAACGAGAGTGCGCCGAACGCCATGAAGGCAATCGCCAAAAGCCCGCCGGCCAGGCCGTCGAGCCCGTCGGTGATGTTGACGGCGTTCGTCGTCGCGACGATCACCAGGATGAAGAGCGGAACATAGGCGAAGCCGATGTCGAAGTCCCCGACCCCCGGCAGATGGATGATGGAGAAATGCAGTTTGGCGTAAAACCACCACGCCGCGGCGACGCCGATCAGGAGTTGCAAGAGCACCTTATGCCGCTCGCGCAGGCCGCCGCCGGCCGCGCCGATACCGCGCACGTTGAAGAAATCATCAACCGCCCCGATGATGCCGACCGTAACGAGCGTAAAAAGCGGTAACCAGGTTTCGGCCCGTGATAAATTGAAGGCGACCGTCACTAGCGCCACGGTTACCCAAATCAACAGGCCACCCATCGTCGGGGTACCGGCTTTGTCTTTATGAAGCGTCTGAAAGACCGGCGTTCCCTCTTTACTCATCATGCCGACGGTGCGCAGACGCTTGCCGACCTTATACTTGTAGAGCAAGTGGCTCAGGAGCGGCGTTACTGCCATCGCCACCAGGAATGAGAGGGTGGAAAGTAAGAAAATCGCTTCTAGTTGGGCTTCGTGGCTCATGCGTCTCGGTTCACCTGCCCACGTCCGGCACACTACCGAACATCGCCGTACGGGCGGTCACCACAGTCTTACAACGACGACTCGCGACAAATATTCCCCATAGCCCAAAGGCAAGCAAGTTCAGAAGGGTAGCGAGGGCGGCGAGGGAGTATTCCATGGTGTTGGTTTTCTAACCTTCATTCTATCGTGTTCAGGCGTGGAGCGACACCTTTTTACGATGCCACGGATCTTTCAGCCGGTCGACCAGCAGGGCCCGATCCCGCGGGTCCGTCAATAACGCTTCGACGACCCGTTCGAGGTAAACCACCTGCGAGGCCTTGACGAGCACGGTGCCCCCCTGATGGTTCGGATCGACGGACTTGGCCGCTTCCTCCACGGTCTCCGCAAAGACGACCTGGTCTTTCGGCATTCCCGCTCCGATCGCCGCGTCTCCGATCAACCGAGCCGGTCGGCCAACCGTGATCAGCCGATCGAGCCAGGGTGACAAGAACTCGCCCACCATCCGATGACTGTCGTCGGAGGCATCCCCCAGCTCCCCCATGTGGCCCAGCACCGCCCAGTGCGGACCGGGCATCGCCTTCAGGGTCGTCAGCGCGTCGATCATCGCCTGCGGCGAGGCGTTGTAGGAATCGTCGATAATCAGGAGTCCTTGCCGGCCGTGGAGGAGACGGCCGCGGCCCGGCGGCGGTTGGAAGTCGGCGACCGTCGCCAACGTATCATCGACCGGGATATCGAGCGCCAGTCCCACGGCGACGGCGGCGGCGACCGCATGCATCTGGTGTCGGCCGAGCAGCTGGGTCTTTAAGAGCCAGGTCTGCGGGGAGGTATCCTGCACTTCGGCGACATTAAGGGTCGCGCTGACGCCGTGCGGTGAGTGGGCGATGTCGCTCACCCAGACGTTCGCCTCTTCGGTCAGGCCATAGAAAATCACCCCTGCCGGAGCGATCGTCCGCATCATCCGCGACGGCATGTCATCAAAATTAAGGATCGCCACGCCGTCCGGTTTCAAATTCTCGATAATCTTGGCTTTTTCCGCCGTGATTTGATCGATCGAGTCGTAGTTTTCCAAATGAACGCCCCGCACGTTGGTCACGACGGCGATATCCGGCGGCGCCAGCCGGGTGAGGTACGCGATATCGCCGGGATGGTCGGCTGACATCTCGAGCACTAGTACTTCCGGGTAGTCCTCTTTCCGAAGGACTAGTCCCCACGCCCGCCAGATGATTCCAAGCCAGTCACGGATTCCGGCCCCTACTGTTTCGTCGATAATCGTCAGCGGCACGCCGAATTCCGAGTTGTAGCTGCCCTTGGCGGTGCGAGTACGGTAATGGTTGGCGAGAACCTCCCCCACTAAGTCCTTGGTCGTTGTCTTGCCGACGCTGCCGGTAACAGCGACGATTTTCGGCCGGTACCGCCAGAGCACCAGCCGGGCCAGCAACCCCAGCTTCCAGACGATTAGGCGCTTCAGAAGATCTCGCATCAGCTCGGCGGCACGTTATAGTACGTGAGAAGGAAGCTCGCCAGGCCGCCGAAAACCGGGGCCGCTGACTCTTCGGCGAACCGGACGCCCTGCGGCCGGTCGATTTTCACGAGCATCACAAAGCGTGGCTCACTCGCTGGCGCGAACCCGACGAAGTTTCCGATATGGTTATTCGGATCGTAACGCCCGTTCTCGGCGATTTGGGCGGTACCGGTCTTGCCGGCTATCCGGTAGCCGGGCACGGCCGCCGGCTTGCCGCCGCCGGCCTCGACCACACGCACCATCATCCCGGCAACTTGGGAAGCAGCTTGCGGCGAGACGACCTGTCGCACTTCCCGTACCGGAGTCGTGTCGACCTTACCGTCCGAGTGTTGGATTTGCTCGACCAGATGTGGTTGCACGAGCTTGCCGCCGTTGGCAAAGGCGTTCACGGCGGTAATCAGCTGAAGCGGTGTGACGGAGATGCCTTGGCCGAAGGCCATCGTCGCGAAATTGATCTCATCAAGCTCATCCCGTGCCGGCAGGGTCGGCCCGATCTCCCCCGCCAATTCCACTCCGGTCGGTACGCCGAAGCCGAAATTCTGAAGGTACGTATAGAATTTATCGCCACCGAGGGCTCGGGAAACATGAACCATGCCGACATTGTCTGACCGCTCGATTACCTGGGTCATCGTCTCTTTGCCGAAGGGGATCTGCTCGGCGTTGCAAATCGAGCGGTCGCGCACCGGAATACAGGCCGTGCCGGTAATCACCGTGTTTGGCGTGACAGCTCCGGAATCAAGGGCGGAGGCCATCGCGATCGGCTTGAAGGTCGAGCCGGGCTCGAAAGAGCTCGAGACGGCCTGGTTCAGATACGCCTTAGCATCGTACGAAGCAAAACGGTTCGGATCGTAGGTCGGCCGCGAGACCATCGCGCTAATCGCCCCGGTTTTCGGATCCATGATGATTATACTGCCGCCACTAGCGGAAAAGCGCTTCATCGCGCCGTCGAGCGCTTGCTCGGCCTGGTACTGCACGTTACGGTCGATCGTCAGGACGATGTTGTCGCCATCGTGGGGAGGCTGATAGCTTGTGCCGCCCAGCGCCAAGGACTGCCCCGAGGCGTCCTGGGCCGTGCCCTGCAAGCCGGACCGGCCGGAAAGGATGTCTTGGAACTGTCCTTCGATCCCGTACTGACCTTGACCCTCGGTGTTGACGAAGCCGAGTACCTGCGCCGCTAAGTTATCTTCGGGGTAGAAGCGTGACTCTTCCGGCGTAAGGTAGATTCCCGGCAGTTTGAGGTTCTGCACCTTTTGCGATTCTTCGTAGGTCAGGCTGTGCTTGAGCGGCGGGATATAGAGCTTCGTGTTGTTAATTTGCTCAAAAATCTTATCCGCGCCCATCTCCGCCGCCGGCGCCAGCTGGTCCGCGACCTTCCGCTTGTCGCTGATTTGTGACGGCACCGCATTGACGGCATAGACCGTCTGGTTGGTAGCGATCGGGTACGTCGCTTTCCCCTGGCCGTCCTTGACGAGGATTTGGCCGCGCTTTCCGGTCAGCTCTTTCTGAGAGAACTGTTGGCCTTTGGCCAGCGCCGCGTAGGTCGGGTGTTCGAAGACCTCCTTCTGCGCCAGCCGGAGGCAAAGAAAGGCAGCCACCACGATAAATAGCAGCGAGACCTGCGCCAAGCGCTGTCGCTGCATGCTTAATTCTTTCGTTTTTGCCATACGTAAGCTTTTTGATCTTCCTCTTCAGCTTACCGGCTGACCACGTCCGCCTCAAGCGTCAGGTGTCGCTCGGGACACTCTGCTTGGCAGTCGTATCGGCGGCAGCTGTCTTACCGGCGGGCACCACCGCTGATTTGGCGGCCTCATTGGACTTCTTGATTTGTTGGATCGACTGCAAGCGTGCCGCTTCGATGCTCAAGCGCTGGTTTTGTTCCGCTACTTGGTTCTTCTTATCCTCCAGCGCCTTCAGCTGCAGGTTCTGCGTGGAAACGTGGTTCGACTGGATCAGATAAAACAACCCTAGCAGCGTCCCGATGACGATCACGACGAGTTGGACCGACACCGGGCCGACCGTGACCTGCGCCCGGGTCAGGGTGCGCTTGCGGATGCCGGCCTTGCCGCTTCCGGTCGCTGGAATAGTAAGTAGACGTCCCATATGCTCTCTCTCTTTTTGATGTTAATGACGGTTGTATGTTTAGCGCGGTCTCCCGTACCGCGCTAAACTGCAGCTGTCATCCCCGAAGCGAGCTCGGGGCAGCCTCTGAACGTTTGGTTCGGCCGTAATCCGCTAGCCCCTTCGAATTCGATGCCTTTTCCGCCACTCGCAGTTTGGCACTCCGTGCCCGTGGATTGCGCTGGCTCTCTTCACGTGATGCTTGAATAACTTTTTTGTTCACTTTGCGCAAGCTTTTTGAAGTGTTAATGAACTCTTTGACCAGACGGTCTTCGAGCGAATGAAAGCTGATGACGAGCAGCCTCCCGCCCGGGGCCAGGATTTGTTCGGCCGCGGCCAAGCCCCGCTGCAGACTGCCGAGCTCGTCGTTGACGGCGATTCGCAGGGCCTGGAAGCTCTTGGTGGCCGGATGAAGCCGACCCTGCCGGTGAGCGGCGGACTGGATCACTTTGGCCAAACGCTGCGTCGTGTCGATCGGTGCCTCCTTGGCCGAGTCGACGATCGCCTTGGCGATACGACGTGAACGTCGCTCCTCGCCGTACTGATAGAGCAAGTCGGCCAGTTCGCCTTCGGAAGCCTCGTTCACGATGTCGGCCGCCGTCCGTTCGTCGTCCGGATCGAGCCGGAAGTCCAGCGGAGCTTCGGTCTGGAAGGAGAATCCTCGCTCGGCGAGCTGCCAGGACGAGAGCCCGAGATCCATCAGGATCGCATCTACCTTGCCGTGGGCCGCTTTCGGTATGAGCGTCAGCAGCTCGGCAAAGTTACCGTGACGCGTCGTCAGGCGCGACCCATACGACGCGAGGCGTTCCGAGGCCAGCTTCAGGGCGCCCGGATCACGATCGATCCCGATTACTTTGACCTGCGGGTTAGCGTCCAATATCTGGGCGCTGTGTCCCCCGAGCCCGAGCGTCGCATCGACGACGAAGGTAGCCTCGGTAAGCTTAAGGTGCGCGACGACGTCCGTGACCAAGACTGGTTCATGGGCGCGGTCTGGTCGTAACGAAGACCCGGTAGGTGGTAATGGTTTGTTCATTGCCGCGTCTCGGCTATTCGTTAGGCCCCTTACGGCGCCCCATTTCGGGGCGCCACAAAGGATTTTTTGTCGTTTTTTTTGTTTTTGTCTCCCGATAAGTCGGGAAAAAAGACGACGTTTTATGTTTATTCCCGCGGTTTTGGCGGGGTTTTTCGAGAGTCTGCGCCGCTCCCTGCGATCAAGGCGCGAGGTAGACCCTCGAAGGGAGCCGAAGCTCCTGTTTTTAAAGACCTAAGGATTGAAGGTGCTCCGCGATTTGGTCGGTTTCTCCCTCGGTTTTCTTACGGGAGTCCTCCCAGGCGCTGGCAGACCAGATCTCGACCCGCTTGTAGAGGCCGGCGACGGTGACGTCGGCGGCCTTAGTGCCGAGACCGGCGTAGGTCCTGAGGTAGGCCGGGATGTTGATTCTCCCCTGCCGGTCAGGCACTACGTCGGTCGCGCCAGCGAGCATCATCCGTTGGATGCGGCGGGCGTCCGGATTGGTCATCGGTAACGCCGCCAGTTTCTCGGCGAGCTCGGTCCATTCTTCGGTCGTGAAAAGGTACAGGCTGTTATCAAGGCCGCGGGTTACGACGGCGCCGCTGGCGAGTTGGGCTCGGAACTTGGCCGGTAAGGCAAGACGACCCTTCTCATCAATCTTGTGTGTATATTCTCCGATGAACATGGTGGTGTACTCATGATGGGTGGCGTCAGGGATGGAAGATTGTGTGGAGATGGGAGATCCTTCGTCTCGACGTTGTCTCGCTCAGGATGCCTTCGCTTCCGCTTCGGCAGTTATCCACAGTTTTTTCCACTTATCCCCACTTTTATCCACTTTTCGCCCCATCTGCCACCATAGTACCCCACCCCATGCCCCCTGTCTAGACCAAAATAGACTCCAGAAACCACCTGGCTAGGGGTATCTCACGAAAAGGAGGGTATCCCCTTCCCCTACTACCCTGAGGCGCCCACGATGGAAATGTGGCAGAAAGACAAAAACACTTTTGGAGACGACGGTGCTACCGGTTGGTCAAGCCATGGTGAAGGCATGAGCCCGGGAAAGCTTTTCGAAATCCCCGGTGCATTCCTGACTAATAGTGGCCCTCGTGCGGAGTGGCCCAATCGACAACCTCTTCCCGGCCGCGATCAACTGAGCCCTGATGCCCACGACCGATGGGCGCAAAGGCACGTATCACGGAGACGTACCGGGCACCCCGCGCCGAGAGGTTCTTGCTACTCCTTCAACCCTTCCGGAAATACTCCATCGCCCACCGCACAAAGCTCGGAGAGACCAAGATATGCAACCAGACGTCGTATACGCCGCTTAGCCTGCCTCGGCTGTTTCGCTTACCTTTAAGCGCGTAGTTTCGTGCTTAGGTAGACCGCCAACTCCACGATCGCGACGCGCTCCTGCTTTTGCGTGTCTCGGTCGCGAATAGTGACGGCTTTGTCCTCAAGCGTGTCGAAGTCGACGGTGACACCGTACGGCGTCCCGATCTCGTCGTGACGCCGGTAGCGCTTACCGATGGAGCCAGTCTCGTCATATTCCGTCATCAGTTCGTCGGAGAGCGTTTGCTGCACGTTCAGGGCCACCTTTCGGAGTTCGGGCTTTTTCATCAACGGCAAAATCGCCGCCTTGATCGGTGCCAGGGACGGTTTGAGTTTCAATACCACCCGGTTATCGCCTTTTTCATCCGCCTCTTCGGTATAGGCATCGCAGAGTACCGCGAATACCTTCCGATCGACGCCGCCGGCCGGCTCGATGACGTGGGGTACGTAGCTTTCGCCTAGCGACTCATCAAAAAAGGAGAGGTCCTTGCCGGAGTGCTTGGCGTGTTGGGTCAAGTCGTAGTCGCCGCGATTGGCGATGCCTTCCAGCTCCGCATACCCGAAGGGAAACTCGTAATCGATGTCCGCGGTCCGGACGGAATAGTGCGACAACTCTTCTTTGGTGTGTTCACGGAGCCGCAACTTGCCTTTACTGAGACCTAAGTCCTCGATGTGCCAGCGCAGGCGCTCTTTTAGCCAGTAGTCGTGCCATTCCTTGGCCTCAGCGGGCGGGCAGAAGAATTCCATCTCCATCGCTTCAAACTCACGCAGACGAAAGATGAACTTGCCCGGCGTAATCTCATTCCGGAACATCTTCCCGATCTGGGCGATGCCGAAGGGCGGCTTCCGGCGGGTGGAGGCTTGGATTTCCTTGAAGTCGACGAACATCGCTTGGGCCGTTTCCGGGCGAAGGTAAATCGCGCTCTCATCATCGGCCACCGGCCCGGCGTGAGTCTTGAACATCAGGTTGAAGCTCCGGACCTCCGTCCAATCCGCCTTTTTGCCTTCGGGCGTCTTGATTTCGTTCTCCCGGAAGATTTCTGTCAGCTCCTCATTGGAAAGACCCTCCACCTGACGGTCGAGCTGATCTTCGATCAAATGGTCGGCACGGTACCGTTTCTTGGAAATCTTGTCATCGACCAGCGCGTCCGTAAAAGTCCCGACGTGGCCGCTGGCTTCCCAGACCTTCGGATGCATCAAAATCGCCGCATCAAGACCGACCACATCATTACGCTTTTGCAGAAGCGCCTTCCACCAAGCGTCCTTGATGTTCTTTTGTAACAAGACACCGTAGTGGCCGTAGTCGTACGTCCCCTGCAACCCTCCGTAAATCTCCGAACCCTGGAACAGAAACCCGCGCCGCTTGGCGAGGTTAACGATCGTCTCCATGGTGACTGGGGTTTTGGCCATACTTACCTAGCGTATCATGCCGAAAAACCTCGAATCTGAAGCAGGCAGCCGGAGACTTTACGCTCCACCTTTCAAACGGGCGGCACGAAAGCACCAAGACTAACCAAGATGATAATCATGAGGGCATAAAAAACTTCAATTGCGGTAAATAGTGCCACTATGGTCAAAAGGGTGACGCGAATCAACGAGCTGCCTTTCCCCTGC
>JAABUS010002240.1_pt1 | contig 37407 bp, 36 predicted proteins | sample 5560161 | NCBI WGS metagenome assembly JAABUS01 (sample SAMN10711885, study PRJNA513376) | rock metagenome | isolation source: Antarctica rocks | place: Antarctica: Victoria Land, Trio Nunatak nord | collected 2016-01-04
TCTGGGGAGGGGGGATACCTTTGAAGGGGGTGCTGTTGGTGCGTGTCCACTGGCAGTCATAATATTAGCACTGTTAGTGCTTCATTGCCGATGTCCAATGAGTGGCATTTCCAACGCCGATCTTTGGAAGCTGAGGTTGTAAGTACGGATACGAGATTGGTACTTACGGCATACGTCGCCGGGATCGAGGCGATGCTCGAAATTCTACTTTCGAGATTGGAGATCAAACCGACGTTCGCATAGCCTTTGCAGACGTTGTTGCTGTCATGCTCGATTAGTACATCGAATGTCGTGGCTACCGTCGAGTAGGGGAAGGACTCACGTGCTCTCGATATCCTGGATCGCGGTCGTGCTACTCCAAACCACTCGCGGGTTCCCACCTGCAGGCGTCTCGATCTTTTTGTAGTAGGTACAGGAAGTGCCCACCATCGCGGCCGCGCCGTACATGCTGTTAGCGACTAGCCATGGTGTTCCGTCGAGGATGATGTGTTCGTCATTGCCGCAGAGACTTGTGGATGGTTGCGTATTGGCACTTGGGCTGGTTATTTGTGGGAGTGCAGCCACGGATGTTAGCAGCGCTGCCAGCGCAACGGCGGTCAACGATTCCAGGAACATTACTACTAAGAAGAGAAGAGTAGTTGATCAAGAAATGAGTGGATGAGTAAGAGAAGAATGAATACCGAGAAGGGAAAAGGGAAGGTATAAGAGGCGCATCATGAGAAATGAAGACATAGCAGACACCGTGTGTTTAATCATACTGCGCGTATACGATAACCCGTACCCCTAGGTTGAACTGATTTCGTAGCCTGCAAACAACATCAAGGCGAAACACGATATGATAAAAGCGAGATTGGGTTTGTGGCATGCACAAAAGATCAAACACGGCATGATAAAAGCGAAATTATCTAAGGGTGACAAGGTTGCGATGCGCGAAACAACTGGAGATCCTTGGCGTTGAGCTACGGCGCTACTCTACTTAACTCCGAAGAAAGTCCGCGCGGGCCAGTATTATAGCCGAATCTTTGAATATAAGTACCCTGAATCCAGGGATGACCTTTCTCAAACGTAAAAGACCCTATACTCGATCTTGAGTCCTTTATCAGATACTCCCATATGCGCATTCTTATCTCTTTTTCGCTCTTCACTGACACCATGTCCTTTCAGTGGCTACTCCTTCATTACCAGCTTTATCGGCCGATCTGGTCTACTCCACTGGCGACATTCCATGGCTCCACATCATCGGCAGCATTGATGAACATCTCGAGCGAGACTTATTGTATGATTCATCACTCTGTGACATCGATGTGTTTTAGATGATCACAGTCCACAGTCCTGCAGATATCTATGAAGTATGATTTCTGGCTATTTGGTCACCACTGTTGCCAAGATTCTTGTATCGGCGTGCTATGTCTCTATGCGATGGACATTTTCTGTTCCCAAGTAAGAATTGCTCAAAACTCTATATAAGAATTGTGTACAACAGCATGGCTTGATTTGATTGAAGAGTTAATGTCCAGACGTCTTGAAAAGCTTCCTCGAACTACTGTAGAGGTCTTTGCAGTTTCTGACTCAATTAAGAATGGCCGATGACGATCAGAGAGAGGAGAAGACGAGAGTGAAACCGACACCGAAACCGAAAATCAATATCAGAACCAGAGAGGATCATACAATCATAATCAATATTAGCCAGCGAAAGGCTATTAGTGATAAAATTGAACACACAAGCTCTTCCGAAGAATTACCTCAGTAAACGTCGCATAATAACCTCGATAACCAGGTGGCTATAAGAGACTGAATGGGAGGACGATTTCGATTGCTTTTTAAACCACTGCGAGGAGTGGCGAACTGGAGGCAGAACACCATGGCGAGGGTAAGAAACATAACAAAGAAGACGCTCCTTCTCCACATGCGCTGCCTGCATCAACTGCGAAAGTCGATGGATGGGTTGGCTGACGCTTGGGGCGGCCTTTAAAGCCTGCATGCGAGCTCTTTTAGGCCTGGTGGGTCTGCATTTTTCTGGGGTCAACGACGCCCCGATAGAGTCAGTTTAAAGCTACGAATGTGCAGAGTACGTCTATATTATCTATAGGGATCGAGCAGCTGAGGCTGTTCATACCACTTCTAAGTGATGGAGCCCGCCATGGAAGAGAAGCTAATGCTGAGAAAGAGGGCAAATAAAGGAAGCTGTGAACTGAGGTACCTGCATACTATTTCTTTGCTGTCATTGCCCACGCCAGTTTCCCCGAGCCGCTTAGGCGGGGTTTGGGTTTATCGGCAAGGTAGTAGTTTCATAGCCTTTTGCTGAGGTGCTTACAGCCTACGTGGAGGCAAAATACTGCTCTGTCGGTTGGGTGCCAAGTATATGTATATAATACGTCCCAAAATTCGATAAGGCAGCAGTGATCAATGGCTTGAGAAACCTCCATCAACAGCCAAAGGCACTCCCGTTACCCAGGTAGCGTCGTCGCTTGCGAGGAAGACTGCTCCTTTAGCGACGTCGGAAGGTGTCCCTCCGAAAAAACAAGGTGTTTAGAAAGCCAGAATAGCTATCCGCCCATTGACCGAGTCTTAGCAAGTTGCAACAGTGTACCTCGAGCGCGACAAGTCTATAGACTAAGCCATCTATCAAAAGATAGGCGAAGACCAGGCTAAGAGCTGTATACCATCTATGCTTTCGTATCTTGGCCATCGAGAAAATTGTTGGCTCTCCGAGCCGCGTCTGTGGCCTCCTTCTCATACCTCAGTATCTGGCCAGCCAGAAACGTGTTATGCGGCGCATACGCAACCTCCAAACGCTCAAAGCAATTGCCGGCTATTTCCTCCATTTGCGAGCAGAAAGCTTTCTGCTCATCGAGTAACATCTCCGCAGTACTATACTGCATGAATATAGAGACCTTTGTGGCAAAGGAATTATTGAGCGAGGTCAGGTAAGGGTGATTAGTCTCAAAAACCGGTGGTCGATAAGTGCGGAGGCCCCACTCAATCAGCACCGGTGTATGGTAGTCGATGTCCTTGTTCCGATAGGACTTAATAGCGTATGGATCCACGGCTAAATCGAGTCAAGGGCTCCAAAGCAGCGCCACGGAGGGTAAGAGTAAGGAGCTACCATATTCACCCAGGTATCTTAACAGCGCCAACCCGGGATTCCCGCCAGCTGAGTCCCTAGATATGATGATTTTCGAGCTCGGAACACCTTGGATGAGTAGGTATAGATAGGCAGTGATGCTCTCCTAGAGAGCCGCGGCGAAACGACCTCTGTGTTCCGAAGATAAGCGGTATTGAGGGCATAAGACTAGCCCATGGATGGCTTTAGCGAGGACCTCGGGAGCCCAGCCACCCTCCATAGGCCGGACACCACCAAATACATAGGCACCCCCGTGGAAGTGCAGAACGATCTTCTTGTTGGTATTGCCACCGGGTTTGTATCGCTTCGGGTACCACATGCCGCTAATAGGAACTGGTTCAATTCATTCGTCGCTCGCGACTTTTGAATATAATTCTGGATCTGTGGGGTTTATGACCACGAAGCGCTCCCTCTCGGATCCAGGCTCTAGAGATTTGGCTGTTCGAAACTCAATGGTGCTGGCAAAGGAGAACCACAGCTTGAGGATGGCATTTCCTACCGCCTGGTGACATGTCCATTGCGAATGTGGGCGTAAATATCTGGGGATAAAGTAGAGTAGTAAGAAGGCTAAATGCAATGGTCCGTAAAGGATAAAGAGAGTGGCCCAGATACCTTTTCCAGGTCGTCTGGCGCGAGGTCTGGTCAATGCCGATTCTCGAGCACTGAAAGCATTCAGTGTGAACATTGATGAGAAGCAGGTGTCTTATGTAGCAAGAATGGAATCTGAAATTGGAAGAATGAAGGAATTACAAAGATCGCAGCTTCCAGGTAAAGCCACATATCTGCTAAGCTCAGATGTAGTGATTAGCTGACTGTAGCTCCAGAAGGTTTCGTCTCAATTCAGGGGGTTGGAAACACCAGCTCTGAGCATGTTCCAGTCATAGCATGACTGTGTAGTCATCTTGTGTACAGCGTCATAAGCGTATGTTTCAGCCGAGACTGTAAAAGACTTTCATAGGCTATGACGAAGGTAAAGAATTCCAGAAGACTGTTGGAAGAGAGGGTTTGGAGCGGAAGCAATCACAATCATGCGGGACGCGTAGTACATGCCGCTTGGTGGCTATTGAGCCTGTTGGTAACAGAGTGACTGGATTACGTTGCGTAGGATATGCAAAATCCGTTTGCCTTGTCGACCGGTCCTGACATCTTGCCCGATGCCCCCCCAGCTGAGACCTACTCAGACGAAAAGCCAAAAAGAAAGAACAAAGATACCACAGAAGTGGGGTGCTTACCTTGCCCTTCAAGACGTGTAAAATATCTTCTCCGCCGAAGCTTCATCTTTCGCCGGGGCTGGAGGCTCTAACATCTCAGCAGGCACTGCTATTTGCGGTCCAGTAAAGCTTGTGCGCCCAGTCGTTACCCAAGTAACGACACTGATCAATCCAATGACTCCTATCGCAGCGCTTGTGTAGTTCATGTTGTCTTTGTTGACCGGGTTTATGGTTGGGAAGTTGAAAGTGATTGAGGTGAACACAAGGAAGATAAGTCCCACGATGTTGAGCCAGACACTGTATTTCCCCAAAGTGTAGGGGCCAGGTATTACTTTCATGTGATTCGTTGCATACGCCATAATTCGAGCGATCAACGGCATAGCGTACGAGAGGTCTGCGCGGCCGTTAGTTCATGAGGCATACGCACATTTAGGAGAAGATGGAGCCTTACAAAAGCCCTCGGTGGCAATGGCGATTACGGTATTGAAGCCAGTCAACGTGCCAAAGTATATGGAATTCATCGCCATTTGAACCAAGCAAGTGAGCAAAATGGCATACACCGGAATCTGTCGCTTCTTGTCCACCTTCGAAAGAAGTTGAGAGAAGGGCAAGCCACGATCGCGAGCGAATGCGAATAGGCTTCTCGAGCCCTCGGCGATTAAGGCGTTGGCGCAAACAAGTCCAATAATGACTATCATGGATGATAGGAAACAGGTGCCGACGACCGAGCCCGTGGAATTGTAAAATATCTCAATCAGGGGTACTCCGGTCGTCGATTGAGCGGTGGCGGTGATGTCTCCTATGCAGAAGCAGACAGCTACAAGGAAGACGAAACCTGTCACGGCCCCGATATATACGGACATGACGATCGCTTTAGGTGCTTCTCTGGAGGCGTTCCTCATCTCCTACATCCCTTTCAGAGTGCATCAAAGACTTTTCAAAATGCCAGTCTCACCTCAGTCATATGCGACGGCGCATCGTAACAACACATACCGAATGAGCTCTGCAATAGTCCAAGAATGGCTGCATATGCAGTACCAAAGCCTGTAGAATTCTGGAAGTCGCTGAAGACGAAGCCCGCCGATTGCTTATGGTCGTTGCAAGCCAAGATAACAACAATAATGACAACAAAAGAAACTATGTTCCACGCGATAGCTGCTTGAGATATCCTGTCTAGTAGATGCGGGCCGTAGATATTGATGGTTGTGCAAACGACGGCTATTGAGTAAGCGACAAGAACAATATGCCAGCGTTGGATGGTGTAATCGGGAAAGCACAGGTTGACTTGCCCCAGGATGAAGTTCGCCCCGATAAAATTGTTTGTGGCACCCATGGCTAAGATTCCTAGGGGATGTTTTCTCAGCTCCCATTCTGCATAGACACGGAACGCATACCGGTAATCATGAACCATCCTGTGACCCAAGACATGCCTCTGGCAATCTTTGGCGGTGCGAGAAGAGCCACCCAGCTATACTGGCCACCAGCAACAGGGTAGGCCGAACAGATCTCGGCCATTGAATAAGCAACTGCCAAGGCGCAAATGCTGATGCCGATCCACGACCATATCATCACTGGAGGCCCTCCGGATTCGACACCGATGATCAGGACACTTCCCAAGGCAGTCCAGCTAGTGACGATGCTGAAACTGAAGCCCACCATGCCCAGCAGCCCAAAAGAGCGCTTGAGCTCCTGTTGGTAGCCCAGGTTCTCGAGGACGGTTTCTTCCTGGATCTCACCGCTGAAGATTTCTTTTTCATTGGCCATGCTTGCCTTTCGTCCGCGCGTTGGAAGTGAAACGTCGATGAAAGTCTGGTAAAAGAAGTCTTGCGCCGAAGGGTGATACGAGGTGGTATCTGCTGTGATATGCTAAAATCCACAGACTGTAAGCGATCTCGAACGACGTCGCCCCGCATAGTGCCCATAAGCTCCTTTTGCTCGCCTATCTGGCAGCTGTTCTGCACATCCTCGACACCTTCCTCATCGCGCATCGGCCTGGACTCTTATCTGCAGGCCGCTCTTATCTCGGGAACGCTATTGGCTCCACATCTTACCTTACGAAGCCGCCAGAATAGCCTAGGAAAGCCCTAAGATGCTAGTCCACTTCGGTTTACTCTGATAGATATAATAGATGTTTGTAAGTCTCGACGGTGGCGTTGTGGTCTGTAATGTCTGGACTCTAGCCTTGGGGAGACTCTAGCTAATGTGACCTATTATTGCGAGCGCAAGCATTGGTGCGTGATTTTCAGCACTTGTTTTGCGAGGCGGGTTGACGAAGCTGTGGAGGACTCAACCACCAGCGGAGACACATAGATGTAGAAGCAAATTGTCAAAGGGTTTGACTGCTTGGGGCACATTTGATAGGGGAATTCGAAGAACACATAAGAATATATATGACTCAATGGACTTCCGACAGGTGAGCCAGACCAAGATATGAAATAATGCTGAACCCCAGGATGTGGACGGGTATATGGCTACTCACAGAGATGCAAACAACTCCTACGCCTTGCTGTTACCGCTTCCCGACCCCGAGGCGCCTCTGACGTACATCATGATCAAATCTCATCCACCGTTCCCCGGTTCAATACCGTTACGCCGGTCATGCGCCATCAACTCCAAATATCCGGCAACGAGATGGAGCTTCCCGGTCGCCCCGAACGTCCCGCCGCCTGAAGCAATACTTTCGCAAGCTGTCTTGTGCAGTCTCGCATCTTTGGCAGTGCTGCCATCCTCGATGAGAAGGCAGTCAAAGCCCCGGTCAGTCGCTTCCCTGATAGTGCTGCTCAGACCGACATCTGTCGCCATACCCGCTACCACGAGGTTCCGTACACCCTTGTTCTTCAACAGTAGCTCGAGCTCGGTATACGAGAATGCGCCTCGACCGGGTTTGTCGATGATGGGCTCGCCAGGTACGGGGTACAGCTCCGGTATTATGTCATGCCCTTCCTCTCCCCTAATCATGAATCGCCCAAGGGGTCCGGGATATCCGATACCAAGGCCCGAGGCATTGTTCTGTGACCGAAAGGCCTCGCGACTACCCAGTGTAGAGAGATCCGGTCGGTGTCCTAGCAGTTCGTCGTTAACCTAGGATCATGTGATGATTTGATCTCTCTGACCTACCCTCCCTTGTGTGGTAAACTGGAAAGCCAGCGCCTCGAAAGGCATACAGCAACCGCTGCAGACCAGGGATCAGCTTCCTGATCTGTGATATGTCTTCTCCTTGATGCTCGTTGAAGCCTCCAGGAGAGCAGACTGTTGCAGGTTGTCCTCAGCATCTATCTACCCGTCGGGTTGGGGAATATTCTCACAGTCTCGCTGCATGTCAATCAACACCAATGCAGTAGTCTGCCGCCCCAAGGACGCGTCATGAGGCCAATTGTATGGAGTTGCCTTTATCGGTCCACCAGTCTGCGCCGTCCTCCGGAAGGACAGAGATGAGCAGGTATGTGCTTCCAGGATGCTGATGATCGGCCGCTCGATGTTCTTCACCCGTAATCGGAAAAGACAGTTGCTCTTGTCCTTGCACGTCAGGACCCAGCATCTGCGGTCCGCTTTCCAAACACTGTAGGGTATCCGTTCTCTCGCACACCATTCGGTGATGTACTTCTTTGCATTGGCCATCGAGTCGAAGGACATGCCAACGCGTGGTGGCTGCTCGGAGGCCGAGGAAAAGTCGGCAGAAGGTCCATCTTGGGGTGGGGGCTGCGAAGTGCTAGAATTATCAGGTAAGGCATCAATAGGTCCATTGAAGACTGATGAAGAAGCCATTAGAGCAAGGCCGAGATAGGGTTGGCAATGGGGTGTAGTCTAAAGGGTGGGGTGTAGATTATAGGTTCAGAAAGTTGGTCGTTGAGAAGGCAACAACACCATGGTGGCATACCGATTTGAGCAAGAATAGCTCAAGGTTACAACTGCACTTGAGCGCTGTCCAGCATCGAGTATGTATCAGTAGCTGAAGTAATGCTCGCACAATTGGTGGGTGTTGCAACGGAGAGGGTAGTACTTCGTAGTCGAGGTAAGGTAGGCTTGGACTGCTGGATTGTGAATCCCACGAACCCGCGCTAAAGCCGGCAGCTCGCGCTAATCTAGCGTCCGTTGTCGCATATCAACAACGCCGTCCTCGCCGTCTTCACCTGGCGACGTTACCATCCAACGACCACTAACCAGCTGCAAGAAAGGGCAGTCTGCAACCCATCGGAAGAGGAGGGCAAGATGGGATTCGAGCATTCTTAAACAACATCTCCAGCGTCTTCTGGCCCAGAAGGGGGTCCATTACAGCACCACGATCACCCCGTGATAACAACTGGGAACGATCCCAAAATAAGAGTGCCACTGACGCAAAAAGCCTGCATACGGCATTTGACCAGCAGTCCCTGTCTGGTCCTTATGAGTCCGTGAGACATTTAGTGCCATTGCCATGTCGTCCAAGGAGCAACCCTCTTCGTCTCCACAGTCTGCAGCCACCAACGGCGTTGAATCGTTGTCCTACTACAAGGCCCAGTATGAGCAGCTAGAAGCCGACCTAGCAGAGTTCCAGACCTCGAGTAAGGAACTCGAGTCGGAGCTCGAGCGGGATGTTGAGGCGTCTGAGAAGCGGGAGCGACAGCTGCAAGAGAAGGTAGAAAGCTTGGGATATGAGGTGGAAGAGTGGAAGGTGGGTGATGTCTTCTCCGAATTGATTCGACAGCTTTGATGGGCCAGAAAGCTGATGCTACTATCCATATCAGACTAAATACAAACAATCCAAAACCGAAGCCAATTCTGCCCAAAACGCCCTCCAGAAAGAGATCACAACCCTTCGAGATACCAATCGGACTGTTACAATGAAATTGCGTGATATCGAGGTGGCTAACGATGATTTCGAACGACAAGCTAGAAACACAACGTCGTCGTTAGAGGATCTGGAATCAAAATATAATGTTGCAATCGAGCGCGGAGTGATCTTCGAAGAGGAGATTAAGGCTGGAGAGCAAGAAAGAGAAAATCTCAGGATTGAAACACAAAGGCTTCGGGATGAGCTCAGTGATTTACGAGTGGAGGCAGAAGTGAGGCAGGGGCAACTCCGCAACGCCGAGGCTGCGGCCGAAAGACAACGCTCAAGGAAGCCGACTCCTTTAGATCCCATAACAGATCGACCTCCAACCCGAGGATCTCAGCACTCGCTAGCCACATCGACCTCTTCACCTACCGTTGCAACTCCACCTACGAAGTCAGCTTCCTCTACTGTCTCCGAGACACCTACCCCACCTTCACCACCAACCTCTGACCATTCAGCCCCTGCGCCCCCAAAGCCAGTACTCAAAGCTATTCCCAGGTCAAGACTGTCTATGGCGCACTCCAACATCACTCCAAGGCCTTCAACCTCGTCTTCTCACACTACTGCACACTCTCGCAATCCATCCGTCTCGATGAGCAATAAGCCAACACCCTACGTACCCCGGCGTTCCACCATTTACCGACCAGACCCTCAGCAGCAAGGTCCCGGTCTAACGGCATCGGGCTCGCTCCACCAAATCCGAGGCTTGATAGGAAAGATGCAAGAACTTGAGCAACGAGTCAACTCCGCCAGATCCAAACTCCCCGCACCCACCACCACCCCACCACGAGCCTCTCCGCGCAGCGTCTCTGCCGTCAGCCAATCCTTCATCCCACCTACAATCACCATGCGCAGCAACCGAAAGCGCACCGGCGACAGGGATGCCTCCTCAGCCATCCAGCAGCCACCTGAACAACCTCCAGAACGTCCACATAGCCGCCTTTCCTTCGGCATCCCCCAATCCTCCCCCCACCGCGGCGCCAACACCATCGCCAGCCGCCCTAGCTCCCGTGCTAGCATCACCTCTAGGACCTCATTCATTAATCTCTCAAACGCTGCCGCAGCGGCGACTAGCACCAGCCGGCCAACCAGCCGGCAGTCGATCACTGGAACCCACACACCTTTGGGCCACCACTCCTCTGGTACGAGTATCATGTCCGAGAGCCGGCGGCCACGCTCTTCCATCGGCGGCTCCTACGCCGCGACCCATTACGGCCACGGGCACGGCCATGGCCACTCCGCAAGCGTGAGTCACGTAAGCACCTACGGTTCCTTAGCCTTCGACGATGACTGCACCAACGAGGAGGAAGCCGGCGAAGCTTTGACGCCGACACCCGCGAGAAGAGGGACACTTGGTAGAGGTGATCAAAACAAGGGCACACCGGCCCTTTCGGCAGGCATCGCGAAGAGGAGGATCAGTGGGTTGGGACCAAGGAGAAGGATTAGCTCTGGAGCGGGGGGGAAGGGGAGAGAGGAGGGGGGCATGGGACCGCCGGAGAGGAGACCTGTGAGGAAATTGAGTGGTGTGGGGGAGACGTTTTGAGGGCTCTGAACTGACGGGCGAGCTTGCAATGCAGTTTGAGTACAGCGGCGCAGAATGATCTCACGGAGTATATGAATGACGAGCTATGGAGGATACGTGTATGAGGCTTCGGACATCGTGTTCGGCGGTTTTGTGAACTTGGTCTTTGGTAGCGCGGCGTACGTGATCCTGCAGCGACGACACAAGGCCCTTTTCTCCAATCGTTCTCTTGAATGACTCACGCTCTGTTCATCCGCCGTTTCGCATTAACGCGTTCTCGTTATTAGTAATCCTCCAATCCTTCACATCACGCAAGCCAGTCGAAGCTTATATCAGCTGCGGTACTCCGAGCATCTGCGCATGCACGGTTGGCATCATCGTGCAGATCGGATTTTGGAAGCCAATACACCTCCGTTGCGACTGACACTTGAGGTTCCCCCAAAAATAATACCGGAGGATTTGTACCAGATTTCCTGTTCCCACCCTCCGCAGACCTTCCTTTACCTGCTAAGGGACTCTCGTTCTTCAAGCTCCTCTTCTACTATAACACCTCAGGGTGATATAAGTGACCCTTAATTAACTCAGCGCACAAGACTCCAGTGATCGCAACCTAGCAGGCGCGACAGCGACTTGTACCACCTACATACCAGGAGAGCTGCCCCTGCGCACCCGGGGGGACGACCCGGCGGCATAATACATCGCCAGCCCTATCATCTCATACAATTGGAGCAGAGGAGCGGAACAATGAACGACCCACGCCTGCACGTCGCCATCATCGGTGCCGGCCTCGGTGGTCTCGCGGCCGCAATTGGCATCAGACGCGCAGGGCATAACGTCACGCTCTTGGAGCAGTCCGCCCAGTTTCAGCATGTGCGTGTCTTCCTCCTCTCACTGCTCTTCGCTTCCCCGTAACCCACCCCTTAGCCCCCATCTACCAAATACCCCACCATCACCAACACGGTAGTTCGCTAAACCCTCCCCAGGTCGGCGCCGGCGTCCAAATTCCTCCCAACTCCGCCCGCATTCTCCGCGCCTGGGGCCTGATCCCCGAAATCGCAAAGCAATCCGTCCAGCCCTCGGAGCTACGCATGCGCGGCTGGAAGGATGGCAAGATCTTGCATCGGACGCCGCTGCGTTATGAGAGTGAGGATGAGAATGGAGTGGGCATGTATTTCATCCACCGCGCAGATTTCCATACCGTGCTTGTGGACGAGGCGCGCAGGCTGGGGGTCGACATCAGGCTTGGAGCGGCGGTTGCGGGGATTGATTTTGATGAGGTGAGGATGGAGGTTGTGGGAAAGGATGCGGTGAAGTAGGCAGTGTTTTCCGAGCACCTGTAGCACCGTTTGAGCGTATCAAGCGCCCTGGGACTTGTCTCAAAATATCAGTTCACCGACTCATAGGCGGAAAACTGACTGCGAGATTGTATAGGGCGGATGCAATCATCGGTGCCGACGGATTAAACTCCGTCTGTCGAGAGACGCTGCTGGGCCGGAAAGACCCACCCCATCGGACCGGCGATCTTGCGTACCGGCTGACAGTCAAGGTGGCAGACATGCGCAATCATCCGGACCTATACGAGCTCGTAGATGACATCCCCAATGATCTGTGGCTAGGCCCGGATACCTTTGTGGTGGGCTATCTGCTCAAGGAGGATGGATACTACAATGTCGCGCTTATTTGCCCGGATACGATGCCTGAGGACATTGATGTCTCGAAGGCGACGCCGGGGGAGATGAGGGAGTTGCTGTGAGTGTCGCTCCTGAGATGAGCCTCTTGACTTGGTTGATGGACTCGAAGACGGGACGCTGACCAGAAATCGTTGTAGGAGAGGGTGGGACCCGAGGTTACAGGCTTTGCTGAGCGTAGTAGAGCAAACGCAGAAGTGGCGGATGTTGACAAGTAGTAAGAAATATGCTTGTCATCTCCATACAGCATCCGCTCAAAGCGATGTTTCCTTGGCTCGATCCACTCACTCAAAGACGGAATGCTGACTCCGGAAAATCATAGGGGAGATGGCCGAGTGGCGGCATCCAGGGGGTAAATTCGCTTTATTAGGGGATGCCTGCCATGCGAGTCTGCCATATCTGTACGCGCTCCTCTCGCTAGCCTTCCATTCGAAGGCGATCCGGCTAACGCAGACGGTGCAGAGCACAAGGAGCAGCCATGGCCTTGGAGGATGGCGCCGTTCTCGGTGAGCTGTTCGCCAGAATCACCGACGCTTCCCAGATTCCAAATGTTCTCCAGATGTACGAAGGGCTTCGAAAGCAGAGAACGACAAGGGTAGTACAGGGCAGTTTGGTTCAAGGGAAAGCTTGTAAATTTCGCGATGGGGGGGAGCAAAAGGAGCGGGATAGGTTGTTTGCGACAGGTGGGCTGGATGAGCATTCTTTTCCGGTTGTTACTCCGAGTTTTCGAGACTGGCTTATGGGCTATGATGCCTTTGCTGAGGTGGAGAAGGCGTGGGGGACCGAGCAATGAGAGTAAGCAATAGACATTGGGACATGCTCAGGGGTTGATGGTTTATGCGTTTCTTACTTATATTGCTCCTCAGCTCTTCTCAACCAGTATAAATTTCGCGCGAGCCCTATATCCAAAGAGAGTTGATCGGCTGCTGCTTCTTCCATGACTGCAACTCCAGCTACTTTACTCCCATCATGAACAGTCCAAGAGCTTGGTCGATGAATGATGAAATCCAAAGCGCATGCACGACATCGCGCTGGGTATCTTGTCCAACGCGAGCCCATGGACTTTAGTGGGATCGCCATGTGGTTGAGCAGTCAATTCATTATCTCATCTTCGCATATTATAAGAAACTCTAAAGACAAAAAAGAATCTTTAAGCTCTAAAGCTAAAGCTGGCGAGAGATAGTTGAGCACCGATGTTGCGCTTGTGTGGTTCAAGGACTTTTCGAACCTTTAGTAAGCTGAATTGCTGTATGTTTGTGACGATTCTACTTGTTCTAGGACTTAGAGCGATATTCGTCTTTCCAATAGTGGCATCGAGCATATAGACAGATCGATCTTCTGTTCTAAACGCAGTTTCTTCTTGGTGTCTCGTATCGCGCTCTTCGATATCTTGACGCCTTGGTATCGTAATCGTGCTGCAGCGCTAAGATCGTGCTCCAAGGTGACGGTTTGTGCATCGACGAGCTTAAAAAGACGTTCCTATTGTTTCTCTGCGAATTGTGTCGCTTCATGAAGCAATATACTAATGATCGCAGCCCTTTTCTAGATCTGTAAATTGGGAAGACATGGATGGTTCAGCCACGTTGCTCGATGTGTTTTGTAGAGCTGAGGTGAATTTAGATGTTCATCTCGCCTAGGGCATTCATTCTTGATGGCGAACCACGACGTTGAGTCTTCGACGTAATCTTTGGCTTGCTGTTAAGGCATGCGAGTGAAAGCAGCCTGAAGCTAGGCATGCGGATTAGTTATGTCTAATTTCTTGCACCTCTAGCGTCGGGGCATAATGATTCACCCATCCCATCTGGGTTGATCTACTAGGCAAGAGGGCACCAACACCATGTCACCAGCCTCTGCAATATGTACCAGCGCCTCCTCGATCCACCAACCGCTCCACTTTCTTTCGAAACGGACGGGCCTGGACCGGCCCTCAGTCTTGGAACCATCTGAAGAGCCATTTTTTAGCCTCGACCTGATGGCTTGTTCCGTGTCTGTGATTTTATTTTCCCATCTTGCCCACATCGCCAACTCAAATTTGACGGCCTCCATCCAATGTCCCTCTGCAGGATCTCTGGTCGTTGCTTCCAACACCTGCCTCCATTCCGAACATTCCTTCTCGAGACATCGGGGTAACCAGTCGTGTCCTGCTATGACCGTTTCGAGCCCCCGCCACGCGCCAACAAAGTCCGGGCCGATGTGCACGTCGCTGCTATCTATGTTTTCATCGCCCTGCGCTTCCATTTTCTTGCTTCTCGGTTCTAATGCCACGACCCAGTCCCTACATCCAGTGATATCAAGCCATTTCAGACAGTATGTAGCTTTGCTCAGGCGCCGGAGGACGCTGGACGCTTCGCTCAGATCACGGTCAACGGAGACGCTGTAGATGTTGGAGGCACCGTAGTCGACATTACCGCGTGGCGTTTCGCGATACGCGGTCATGGAATTCGGTGTTAGGGTGGGGGTCGGCCAGTAGGCGAGCGAGAGATGGGTAATGGTTGCCAGGTGAGGCGTCAGGGCGAGAAGATGCCTCCATGATGGAGAGGCAGGGTATGCGAGAGAGAGGTGGGTCAGGGCTGGGAAGCGAGGTGATGTTATGGGCGCACTCAGGTTTGCAGACTGATTATCCCATGACTCTGGAACGTCCGCTGCCTCGGAACCTGCAAGAGCCCCAAACTTGTCCCTTGGCGCCTTTGAGAAGATCTTCTTCAGCTCTGTTGCATTGATACCATGGCCGAGACATGAGGCAAGGTCGAGATGAGTAAGACCTTCACTGCCAGTGGCATCCGCCATCCCTGTATCGTCATGGAACAAGAGATCAATACTGTTGTAATCCAGACCTTGAGGGTTGTAGAAGGCTATGTAGCTAAGGATGGCTTCCTTGTGCCGTATAGGCAGGGTTGCCAGGTAGGACAGATCGTGTTCTTCGAAGGATTCCCAGTTGTTCGCAAGAGCCTTGAAAGCCAGATGCAGCAATGATAGTTCTGTAGGTAACCGTAGTCCTGGTAATGTACCCAGAGATTTCTGCATTGTCTGGCTCGCGCTTTTAGCTCTTTCTTTGTTGTGTGTGGTCACGATGGTCCGCCTTCTTGGTGTTATCCAGCTTTCCGGGGCAGGCGGTCCTGCTGGTCCTCTAGTCCGTCTAACACGTATGCCTGGCCTGAGACGTGGTGCTGGGGTCTCTTGAACGTCGAGGATCGCATTGAGCGAGGGATGAACTGTATGTGAATTGACGTTATGTGGGGATCGCTTGGGAGGCTTCGAGGATATTTGGCTGCGGCGTAAATGCTGGATGAGGTCGTTGACGGACCTCTCCCCATTACTGAACGTGGCTGCATGTTGGGGGGAAACATTTGCTCCACTGGTGGACGCGACTGTGACGGGCTTGGCGTAATGTGGAGTCCTTTTTCGGGGCATGAGCAGCTTCAACCTGCGACTGTGTTGAAGGCCATCCTAATTCCCTTTGAAAAGAATATATATAGATGCCAAAATCTTTTTGGACTAAGTAGTTGTCGAGGTTCTTCAAGCACGCCACTCGAGGAAGCCTTGGCGCTAGTGTAACCCTCAAATAATGAGCCCTAAGCATGGGGAATCCACCCAAAGGCATGCGCCAAGCTGTCCTTTCAGGTTGATACCTTAGCGGTTCATGCGGGCGATTTTTAAGGATTACAATAGTATCGCACTAGGTATCTTACGTGATTATTCTTATAACACTCTTTTACGTGTCACAATTAATAGTATGGTTGATGTAATCGCTTTGTTCAAGATAGGCTGTTCGTAGATACAATTGTTGAAACAATATGCGTTGTTACTATGCATGAATGACTAAAGGAGATTGCAAGGAAAACGTCAATAATTGGTGATAATTGAAATATAATACTAGCCGTCGAGAAAATAAACATTATCAAATAAAATAAATCAAATATTATTGTTAGGGACGCCTGGCGTAGTTGGTTAGATGGCATGGTCAAATCATGCCTGAGGTTCGAATCCCGTGAAAGCCGAATTTTTAACATTTTGATTTTATTCTTTTGCAATCCCTGTGCATGCCTTGCAAGATTTGTGCAAACGTGTAGCATCCTGACGTACTGTGAAATCCCTATGGTAATATATAGGATGTTGGGTTCAATAGCCACGTGCAAATTTGTACGTGGCTCGCTTACATCCCTGCAGTAAATTTTTCCTCGCAAACCAAAAAACCAGGTGCATTTCTCATGTGATCCTAAGAAACCGCCCGCCAAGACCGCTAAGGTAGGGGAATCTGCTGTTGGCAGGATCACTTGAAAAAAGAACCTGGCACTTGACTCTTTGAATAAGTAGCAATCACCATGCATCCGATTGGAGCTCGATAGCAACAATCGAATCCTATGGTTCTTTCAAAGATTCTTCGTCATACATCGACGATGCCTGGCTATTTGGTAGGCCAACACATGCGAGAGTGAGAGGTGGGCTTGAGGCGCGATACATTCAGTTGGTGTGCAGATGCGGCTTGAATGTCCAGAGGCATGGGTAGTGTGAAGAAGACAACATCGATTTCAAGACTTGCCAGCCTGTCAGAAAAAATGGAATTTGCCATCAGCGACGAGGGAAAGTGCCACAACGCCTGTCGGCCCAAAGCTCTTGAACAGGAACGAAGGGACAAAGTCTCACAACGAGCACCCATGAATGAAGACAGGAGGCATTAGAGAAGCGTTCAATGAGCAAAATGAGTGCCAGTGTTTCCCGGATTTGGTTTAAAATCCTGATGGACAAATTGTCGACCTCTCCCCAGCTAGTCGTTGCAGAAAAAGCAGTGAATCCTAAGGTGTGTCGCGACCAAGATCTTCCCTCTTGCCAGGTTCTGTTCTTGAGGCCGTAAAGCCTCCACAATATCTTCAACGCGGAAGACTTTGCAATTGTGTACCGGCAACGTACCTTCGGAAATCGCATCGATAAGCTCTTGGAGCGGCGAAAGTCTTCTGGTCCGTCGCCACAAAGTTCGTACGCGGGCCCCCAGGCAATGCAGCGATACTGGAACTGCCAATAGCGCCTACTTGGTAAACACGAGATCAAAGACCTGACCCTTGATTAGGACCTATTTTCGCTGGATTTTTGAGGATTGGGCGCTGCACATGTGTGAGCATCTCCGAAGGACCGGTTCGATGTCGTACTTTGGCTTTTGTTGTTGCCCTGGCGTGCTTGGACAGGCATAAGTTGTCTACGAAAAGAGCAATGGAGCGAATCTGAAAGCCGGTATGCTTCTCGAGCGATAAATGTTATTGCAGCAGCAGCTGAGGAAGTCGGCATGAGGACGGGAACACGGTAAACATATCTCATGTTTGAGGACAATCACTATCTCATTCGTATTACAACTTACTACATCATTGATTCACCGAAGCCTCAAGCAATTGCCTAAGGCTGACGAAACCTTTTCTTTCGGTTCTCGGCTTCGCAGCGCCGCATATCCAGTTACCAGCTCTTGAGAAGCTGGATTAGGTGGCCAAATAAAGGGGTTTAACAACCCTACTGATTGGTTCATTAATCCTCCCTACTTATGTGCAATGCACAGAAGCATGACTCGTACAACGGCGATTTCACTCCCTGCCCGCATGGCTCGGCATACAATGGATTGATGTAGGCAATTCGGCAGATAGCATTCGCTTACAATGATGGCGTAACGTACAAGCGTATCCATAGTCGGAACGCACGGACGCTGGTCGACACTGGTCTGGCTTTCCATTGTGTGAGGTTTTGTGACGTTTGGACACCGTCCACACTCTATTCGAGCGCCTCCTGACAGATCAAGCTGTACATCACAGCGGTGAGCATACACGACACAACCGCTATCCTCACTAGTTCAATGACATCCATTGACTTTTGGCATAGAATCTAGAACGACTGTCAGCCTGGATTGCGGAGACGGCAGATTCTTGATGCTACAGGGCTTGGGAGACTTGAGGACAGGACATGACGCTAGATGCATGAAATGGGGATTTTTATGTAGGCACCTTGACCCATTCCCCTCATAGAGTAGGACTTGGTGATCAGATAAACTCCGCTGCTACCCGGACCCCGGGCCACTCGATGTGATAATTGCCGGAGAAACGCACTTCACGGTACCAAGCGTCGATTTGTGTTGGATGGGAAGCTCTTTGTCCCTTGCACGAGGCGACAGCATGCTCTTGGATGAATTGTCGACCTCGAGAATAGTCCCGAGGTTGAGCAAAAACAAAGGATTCCCTACTTCATTGTCATACGCTCTGTCAGGCTCTCTTTGCCATGACGTATAATGGCTTTGTGTTCCACAGAATGCTACAAAAGTGGTCAATTCTCCCCTTCATTTTCTCACGACTAGCTATCAGCTGTGTGGAACACTAGAAGAAGCATAGAAATGTTGTCACAACTGGTATTGTGAACAGCTAAGAGAATCATCCCTGCCCCTTACGACCAACTGAAGCCATCACTTACGCTTGCAGGAATAACTACGATGGACGCCTCCACATACATCGGAAATCTTCCGGATATCGACTCCTCGACTCTTGCGCCGCACGATCAAACTTGTAGAATCTGCTTGGTAGATTTTCAAGGCACTCCTGGCGTCCAGAAACAAGACGCAACGCCGAATACAGATCTTGACAATGCCCCCGAAAAAGCAGTCCGCCTGAGGTAAGTTGAATCCTCCCCGCATCCTCCTCTAGAAAAGAAGCTGACTCGAGAAATTTTCAGATGCGGTCATCTATTTGGACGTGGATGCATTTCCGCTTGGCTTGTTGGCAATAAAACCTGCGTCAGTCTACCCACAAAGTTTTTCTCTCACTTGTTCCAAAAGCAAGAAGCTAATTGTGGTTCCTTCTAGCCCACGTGTCGAGGGACCGTCATCGAGAATCGTGCACGCCCGTCTCAACCCAATTTTCCCGTGATAGCGAATAACCTGTTTGCGGAGCAACTGTATCAGCTGATGGCAATAGTTCACGGAACCGCGGCCGTCACCCTGGAATCTTTGGACGTGTACTTCGGAGATCATCTTAGACAAAGATTCACAGAAGCCGTAGCAGATGGCACAGACACACCAGACGCGCGCTACGTCCAGGCCGAGTTTTTCCAAGTCCATGACAGATATGATTATCGGTATGGACTAACAGTAAACGGTGTCATGACTTTCTGGACTCTAGTCATCTCCGATGAGATTTCGAACGTCTGGTGGGACTTTACGAGAGAGGGGTTACCAGAACGATTTTTGCTCCCATTGAGAAGGCGTTTCGAAGGGGAACGGATATAGAATGTGAGCGGTTCATCGTCAATTCTGTGTTCATGGCCAGTAGTCTACGGTAATGTGTTTTCTTTTCCTTTTTCAACGTCTGGGTTCGAAGGAGGTTCGAAGGAAGGAGCAGGTAAAACTTAATAGAGATGACCAATATAGCAAATATCAGTAAGCTAAGTATCCAACATATAAGTTATTCCTGGTGGTACTTCTCCATTAAGCTGGTGTAATGCACTTCGCAGTCCCTTATCTGTTCTCCGGCCTCTCACTGCAATTTTTGCATCTCCTCATTCGGTGTTAGTAGTTGTGATGTTCTACGTTTTCCCTGTTTTGCTTTGTTTAACCATTAGCAGACCAACCAATTGACACTCCATCGACGTCATTTCCTAAGCGGGGTGCCAGATATAGTGTATCATTGATATCCACCACAGAGAATGCGCCCTGTTGATGCTTGTCCAGATTTTCAGCAGTACAAACAAGCCCAATGCTAAACAGTACAGCCACATTGGTAGCTCAATACCATCATGCCTGCCTTGACACAGCATAGATATATCGACCTTGCATCCCGCATAGACCTAAAACAATCCACCCTCCAATCCCCCTTTCGAAGCCCGACTCGCTCGCACTCCACCCTCCCTAGCTAGTCGCCCATGATCCGAACCACTCATTCTTCAGGACCCTAGGAAGTGCTATCCATTAAGACTTTGTAGCCTATATCGGCCCCCTAATCTCAGCCAAAACCTCAAGTCGGGTGCGGATATGCAGCATCTGCCTCACCCCCTGTCACTGCCCCAACCCTCCTGCAATATCTCTACCCATAGCGCCAAACACCGTTCCACGGCCAGTTCATCACGCAGTCCCCCAACAAGCTACTCAAACCCCCAAATATAAGAATTCTGACAGCGCATCTCTCGTCGGCACTGCACAATCATAACAGGCCTATCCACTATAACAAAACGCCCTGAGCCAACATCGCCACCTCCCATCAACCCCCATAGACCTCATCGCCGATGCACCCCCAAAACTAGCGGCAAAGTAGCTGAGTCCAGCACACTCTCCTCCAGTCAAACCACCTCACGACCACCACAAGAAAACCCCTCCCTCCGCTGGCCCTACGCCCCTCTGCAGCCCCCTCTATCTCCTCCTAGCTCACTATAACACCACCAGCCCCACCAAGCGCACCCCCCATATCCCGCCATGAAGAAGCTACGAACGGGATAGCTTCCCTCCTGGACTAGTACCGCGCCCGAGCCTCGTACACGTACGAACAAGCTTTGATGTGTTCGGGGGAGGCGCAAGAAGGCGTATTTGACTGACACGGCAGTCCTGGTGTCTTTCCGAAGTAGGACGGGGTTCTGGGAGAGGTCGGAAGGGTTGGAATGGTTGGAGGAACGGACAGGGGAGGGGAGTTGTGGTTGCTGGGGGTTGTTGGCTTTTGATCGGGGGGTGATGGGTTTGGGGAAGTGGGTGATTGTGGGGAGGTTATGATGGCGGTGGAGGGGAAAGCAGGATTTGATGTCCCTAGGACCAGAAAGACATCATCGAGGCAGTGAGGTGGAGCTTGCTGATTGCTGCAGGAGGCTTGTGTGTTGGGTTTCTTGGAGTGGAGGGTAGATCAAGGAAGAGTTCATGATTAGACCAACAGATGTGGAGTTGTTCATGCGCTATGTTTGGATGCATGATACTAAGCGATCAATCAAGGTCGGATGCAAACGTAATACAGTGAGAAGATGATGTTAAGAATGACCTATAGGAGATATGTAGATCTGACTTCTCTTTGTCTCGATCTGGAATGAATGTGTATTTAGGAAGAAGCTATATTCGAGTAATCGTAGACGTTCCTCTGCCTTAGCGCTCCCACTACAACTATAACCAATTGCCTTTTCCAACACGCATAGTACTCCGCACCTTCCATGACTAGAAATGTAATGATGGCTGCAAGTCGGATGCACACCTAACTCAAGCAGCCAAAGCAAATCTTTCCTTCAAAGTAGGAATAGAAGGCGAGAAGAAGTAATCCCCACCTTTCGACACAACGAACTGACTATCCAACCGGAGTTGTCCAGCCTGGTCTTTCGGGTTAGACCCCGACATCGTGCGCACTCCCTCATCCGGCGCCTGTCCAATAATGGGATCAAATCCCGGATTGGAGGACTTGAAGACAGGGAAGCCTGCATTGTTCGCCCAGCCTGTAGATACATCGTCATCATCTACCACTAAAGCCAACCGGGAGTCTAGGGACCACTTACTCTGCTGAACGAACTGGAATCCATTTTTGATGTTACTCTGATACGCGACGAACAGCAAGCCACGGTCTTGAGTTGTCTTCGAATTCGTAGCTTCTTCCGCGGAAACTTCCGGCCCGAAAGGAATACCGCTGCGAATGATGCGTTGGGGCTCGGTAGAGATCTGGTGTGTCTCAAGGTCCCCTCGCGGGTTTGTCTTCCGCAAGTGCGCGGCGAAGGGGCAGCGCTCCTGGGTCTGTTGGTCATTGGGGAAAGTGTAGCTAAAATCGTTGATTCGGTTGGGGTCAGCGGCGATGGCAGCGTCGTCAGCTGTAAAAGCGACGTCGGTAGGTGCACCTGTTGGGTGTAGTCTCAGTGGGCCTGCTGCATATTTTAGAACAGAGAACGAGGGGGACTGTACCGCTCTTCCATCGCCCCATCAAGCGAGCGCCAAGAAGCTCCACGTCGATTCCATCCTTCTCGGCCTTTTGCTTTTTGAAATCATCAAATTCCGGCCGCAGTTGGAAAAGATAACGGAAAGCGAGGAAGCTCCCATCCAAGGCCCAGGACGGGCGAGTGGGCGTGTCGCCATCGCGTCCGAGAAGCATGATGCCTTGACGTACGGTTTCTTGCCCTTTGAAGGTTTCGGTGTCAACGTCTTTCACGGCCGGCTGAGAGATTCCGTCGAGGTGGCCAAAGCTAGAATGATGTTAGCGGCTCCGAACATGTGGGGAGAGACGCGGGAACGAACTGTTCATGCCCCTTTTCTTTGCCACTATGTTTTCGGAGTTAGCATTCATTTTCGAAGTAGGGGACATAGATAAAAGGCGAGTCTTTCGAGTGCATGCTAGCTAGAAACGTCTGAAGGCTTTCATTACGCTCTGCACGGGAATAAAAACTTACGGACGAACAACACCATCGATGTCAATCACTTTGTGGATGCTGGCAGCTGGTGTATCAACCTTGAAAATCTTCTTGATCTCATCCAGTTTCTCATGTGTGGTGCTATGGCAATCGCCAGTGACCAGTATGACACCATGGATTTCTTGCTTGAAGGCAGGAACCCAAGCGGGATCAAATCCTGAAGCTGACGTCATACCTTTGTCGCCAAGAGCCGATGCACCGGCAAGCATTCCGGCCTCGAAAGGGTCGTCTCCGATCTTGTCATTGATTCCAATCTGCACGAGTAGTGAAACACAGGTCAGGCATCAATCACTCAGATTTGGGGCTTCTAAGTATCAGGAGTACTGGATAGTGACTTACTGTAGCCAAACCCTTCTGAGTGAAGGAAATGTTGACTCCGCTCAGCTTTATGAGATCTGTTTTGCCATCTTTCTTGTGCTGGTCGATGTTCTTGCGGTCATCCAGCACCTGGGCACTCGAGATGATCAATGGCACACACTGTGCCAGCTGTTTGCGGAAGTCTTGGACATGGTCTTTATCAATCTGGAAGAAGAAGAAGGTCTGATTTCGCTTTGGGAGACCACCGACTCTGTCTTCTATAAGTGGAATTCGGCCAGTGAGTCCATGGCTAGCTTACAGAATGTCGCCCTGAACGTTGTGAAAATCCAGAGGGGCGGGCGCGGAAGCCATGTCTGATCTCTGCTAGGTATCTGGAAGGACTATGGTGATTCTCTAATGTGTCGAGATAAGTTACAGGACTGAATCGAAGAATCGAAGTAACGAGCGGCTTCCCACTATACAGGCAAACTTGGAAGAGTGAAGAAGAGACAGCGGGGCAAATCAGTCACATAACCGCCTTCAATTATATAGCGTAAGCAGTAAGAAGCACATGCGGGCCAGGCTACGATGCAGCGGTCAGATGGTCTGGACTTACCGTTCTTCCTTGTGGTGGCTCGAGGTTACAGTGATTAATAAACTCACAAGCCGGCATGGTCCCGAAGCAAGCAGGCAACATTCTGGGGCTCTCATAGGGCCGGTGTAGAGGCTTACCAGACCACAGTGCCCACTCGTTTGCGAGCTGCGTAATCGAGTCGGACATGGCTGAGCATGCTTACAGCAACACGAGCGCCCGATGTGATCGAGTCGATTGAGGGCGCTCTTAGCTCAGCTGGAGAAGTAGTACGACATTACATCTTGGGCCAAGAAAGTAAGCAGTGATGGGAATTGTTGCTGCAACGAGCGAGCAGCAAGAAGAACTAGAGACTAGTTGTGCTGAGAGACGTTCATAACCGAGAGCTGACATCTGATGCAGGTTCTTTCCACTTCATGCACCAGTAAACGAGATCATCATTGGTGCTATCTTTCTGGGCAACGTTCTTGGCGCAAGGAATCGTTCAGTGAAAGCCTGGTCATGAGATCGCAGTGCTGCGAGCTGAATCACTGCGGTGCAGCTGGAGGCTCAGCTATCGGAGGCTGACTGAGAATCCGGCTCTGACAATAGTGTCGTTGCCTCAGTTCTCAGACGTGCCGCGCCAAGCCCCTTCGGGTTGGCGGCTGACAAGCAGCCTTCCAGCGACACTAGTCAGCGACTTAGCATGCCAACCCGCCAGGGGCTTGGCAACTTCACTCTGAGAACTGAGACAATAGTGTCGTCTGATAGAAAGATATCGAACGCGAGAGACATTGGATTTTGCATTGGAGCGGAGAAGACTTCCGCAACGCTGCAATTGAAAAGGTGAGCGGCAAGACGTTCGGTGACTATGGACGACGTTCAAAACATATTTTGGGCATCCATTAAAAGTGCAGATGTGGCTGGCTGGTAGGAACTGGTGCGGGGTACGACTCGGCTTGTCCCGATGTTGTGGCTGTCTGAAGACTCAATTTCAGCCTCGACACCTTTGGCTTGTCGCATCCAGCAGACGACCAACCAAGAAGGAATAACCGACAATGCCAAGGAGTACTCATAATAGACAATCCTGTCACAGCGTACAGTATCATCCTTTATATCAGAGTGCCTCTACCAAAGATTCCTTAGTTATGGTTACTGATCTGTCTTCCCAATCGTCTTTATGCTGTGAACATGATTTGGGTATGAATCGCTCGATATACGGTTGTTAGTCTGCTGTCACTATTATGTAACGATGCGGTAGCACGAGATCTGGCAAGTCTCGAGTAGTGATCTGGATATATGCCCTGGGTCTTGATCACGGCAGCTAGGAGAGACTTCAGTTGAGCTCCTCAATGCAGCTAATTTACAATTGATGTCCCCCATCACAGTCTAATATCTCAAATGAAGATATTGCTAAAGGCGGTTGGCTCATCAAAGTGCAAAGTGTAGTCTGATTATGACGCGATTCATAGACGCGTTTCAATTTCCTTTGGGTCTCTTGTTACGACGGACATCTGCAAATCGTAGCAACACTTTTATAGGATTCCTGTAGTGACGGTAGAAGCTAAATGACCCCTGACCGGTTTTCACTTCATTCACACAAAATTCACTCCCATCCTTCACCCCCGTCCTCCTTCCCCTTCATCAACCCTCTACTCTCAACCCATTTTCAGTCACGCCTGAATCTTATACTGACCATAGCCCTCCTCAGTCTGAAGATTCAGGCTATCTACCCTACATCTACTTATCAACCACATCGAAAACCAAAACAGCGATGACGGTCACGCAAACTATGTCAGCTACGGGCTTGCAGTGTGCGCTTGTCGCAGGATCCATGGACACCAAAGTCGGAGACGCTATCGGAGTCAAGGGTCCCTTGGGCGAGTCACTCAAGATATCCTTTCAACGAACGATCCGCGTTCCTGACAGTGACCACAACTCCGAGTTGCCGCCCGACATGGGGATCTTCCCTCTCTACTCGGTTGCTAAATATAAGAACAACCTGCCGGCCGATATGGCGCTCAAGGGTGGTCTTTTCCTGCCAATGTATCGTAAGTGCTTCCATCATCGACACAGAGGCCGTATTTGACCCCGCTAGAACGCGAGGCGATGTGGATCCGCTTCGAATCAAATGACGAGTTTGCCATCAAAGTCTTCGTCGGCGCGATCAACGCGATCTCTGGCGAGCCAGCAATCGAAACAGCTGCGACTCGCCTCCGTCGTCTCAACCTCTTGGCCGATTACAAGTCTGTGCAAGACTATGTCACAACTCCTGATCAGCTCTGGCTCGACGGCATCGCGAGCACTCAGGGCCGTGTCCGTCAATTTGTGGCCATGCCCGTGGGTTCTGGCTACGCCGTAGAAGCTCAAGTGACTGGTGAAGATGTCACCGGAGGGCTGCAATTCGAGATCACCCCTGCTAAACGCCCTGATGCACTTGCGACATACATCGTTCACAAGGTGTTCGTTCAGACATTGACTGGCAAGACTATACCGTTGTCAGGAGTATCAGCTTTAACGACCGTAGGAGATGTCAAGAACTTGATTCAGGAGAAGGAAGGCATCCCTCCTGATCAGCAGCGTCTTGTGCACTCTGGGAAGCAGCTTCTCAAGGACTGTAAGTACGTTCTCCCGTTACTTCAATTACACTCTGACTTTTATAGCCCGCTCGCTGGGCGACTACAGCATCCCGAACGTAAGGCGAAACCCCTCTAACTTGTTAGGCCCTTACTAGTGACCTAACATCCTTTGCAGAAAGCTGTCATACATCTGGTCTTGAGACTCCGAGGCGGTGGCCCCCCAGATGTGTGCGAGAAGACGGAGCTAGGCGTCGCAGCCGGCGGTTACATCAAGCAGTGCATCCTCCCGGACACTCATCCGGCCAGCATCTGGGAGCGCGACCAAACTATCTACTTCAATGTTCAAATCCTCGATTCGGTCGTCTTCCAGAAAATCACCGGCCTAGAGCCGCCCAAGACGCCGATTTCAGCGGCCACGTATGCCAGCCATGGTCTCCCGTTCTTCTAGATCTACAACGAGAAATCCGACATTGAGGGGAACTTTGAAGATGTCGAAACGGTGAAAGCGATCGACAAGATTAAAGCCAAGGGTGGGAGCAAGCAAGCATACGGGATCAATCATGAAGACGATCTGACGTACAAGAATCCTATCGTGATGCTCAACTCAAAGGGGGTGAAGATGGGGTTTCGACCTGTTTCCGAGCTGGAGAGTGAGCTTTCGAGCATGAATGCTGCTCGCTTCTAAGCCGGTATTTGGGGGATGTTCCTGACGCTGCTGCGATGCCTTCGTGCTCCAAAATTCTTGATCCGGACGGCACTTAGCATAATGATGTGTGGTCTATGCACGATCACTGCATGAACCAGGGTAGCAAAAATCCACCCTAATCTATTCTTTGCCATAATAAATTATTGCAGATCCCAGGATCCGCAGATGAAGTTTTGTGAGATTCCACACACGCGGACACTTTCTAATTACAGCACCTACCTCTTGCAACAACATTCAGCAAATTCTCCGACCGTAATTGCAATGCAGTCTTGACTCATTTTCTACGATTGCTTACCCGCTATCGTCCATTATTGCAGAAGCGATGAGATATCTAGTTTCGGTTCCGACTATGCCATCCAGAACCCTCAATCAACACAGCGGCAATACACAGCGTCAAGACTTAGGACACCAGTTTGTTGGCGAACTACAGCTCCAGAGACAGGTAATTGTAATTCTATTACTGCAGCCGTGAATGGATCTGCACTTGTTGAGCTCACTGTACTCTTTCTTTTTCTCTGGTCGTCTTCGAGGGAAAGCAGCTGCCAGATCTACCTAGAACAGGTGGAATCGAGACATCGAAACCTCGTATTGGAGGTGCTAAGTACTCTTATGCACAGATAGCACTTTACACTCTCCACACTCCAAAGTATTAGCAAGTCCTGGTTATTCTCCAAAATACTTCAGACAACGTAAATTTTACAGACCATTTCTGTGACCCAAGACTTGCACGCTCTGTCTCTATTTGATCCAACCCTCTATTTGCTCTTTCTCTCGACTTGCTAATCGCGAAGCACGCCAGGTACACTGGGTTCATCACTAACCCCGGTTGCACCCAGCCAAAGTCCACCTACACAGAATTAATGGCCCTCTATATTCCGTAGGGAATCGGGGAAAGCGAAGACAGACCTGTGAACGATGGAGACAGTAATGGCTTCGAGAGTGGCAATGCTTTCATGACAGCTCCCAAAGAGCCTATTGCTGTAGAGATTGACCCCCCAGCCTAAGCCGCTAATGGTCTTCTCAGCCATGACATTGTGAGACCGCGCTGAGGTTACGGTTAGCTCCCAAATACAATAAGGTCCTAGTAGGTGATCAGCCTTCGATAAGCTCCATTGCAAGGTAGAAGTCGGCAAGGATGTAATAGCAAGGAAGGAGATAGTGGGTCTTGGTCAAAGCTATGCGTCTTTGGCGCTGTTCCAGTTGTCAAATTTTTCCATGCATTTTTTGCGTGTCCTCTCAAAGGCATATCCTCTAACATTGTGCTTCTGATTATAGAGATACCAGAGAAAGATGATTCCGCTGGCGAAGCTGCGCATGTTGCACCATGGATATTCACAAATGCGTGATAGATATCCTACGTAGATTGGTTGGGCGTCAAATGTTGCTGGACCATTGGTTTCTATAAGACTTGTCATAGTATGGGACACTCCGATCTCATTTATTGCAGTTGCCAGTACAGCCATGTCCATGACTTCAACACTGTCTGAACGGTGGACCGAGTCGCTTGTAATTGTCCAAGATTGTCTTGTGAGAAGGCTACGTAACGATAAGTTCTTGTTACCTAGAATCTGTCAGCCCCGTCTCTTCCTGCATATCTTCACCAATTGCTTCCTCAGCTTAGACACTGGCTATAACACAACAGAAATGCAGAATCACGACACAATGCGCAAGCGCGCGATCTACGTTATTCGTTTCACATGGAGACGTATCCTGACCGCAGCCGCAGTGGCATCCCTGCAACGACTGCGATCAGCTGGTCTCGATCAGGCTTCTGCCAGTGTAAAAGAGGAAACCATGTCCTAAGGAAGAGCTGACCAAAGGCCAGCCAAGGGGGCAAACGGATCATCCATGTTGATTGAATGAGCGCTGCAGAACTTGCTTGTTCTGGTTACGCCAAGAAACTGAGGGAGCACGCTTTCGACGCGCCTAAATATGTTGTGGAGAACACGGTTGATGCGGGTCGAGGACGGGACGCTGTTTCAAGAGGCGCAGGGTGGTCGCATGCAATTCGTTACCGACTTGCACAGCTTATTGGGATGGTCAAGCTTAAATCGTGAGTATGCATTGTACGGTACTCCGCAATAGAGAACATGACACTTCAGCCTCTCAACAGATACTCGACGATGAAGGATATTGAAAAGTCGATCGAAGAACAGAGTCCTGCAGGACAGGGGGGCTAGTGCCGGGGATAAGGGAGATTAAGAGATTAATGCTTGGTCGTCTGCCATACTATTTAGTATAGCAATTGTTTATTATACTTCTCTTTTTTCTTCTCTTCTTATTGCATTCGACTCTTTTAATTATCGTATATATTATTGTTTTTGTAATTGTTTCTTCTATATTATTGTTTTGCAATTGTTTCTTTCTATTATTGTCTTATAGTTATTTCTTTCTATTATTATCTTGTAGTTATTTCTTTCTATTATTGTTTTGCAATTATTTTCTTTATCTTTTACTCTATTCTCTTAATTGTCGCATTTTATTAATATAATATTTTGTAAATACAAAACTATTAATATTGTTATTTCTAAAAGAATATCTAATATTTGCTATATATTTTGTATTAGAAAGTTTATCTTTAAAATATAATTAAATATTTGTTTTAAGTTAGAATCTAATATTTTATTATAGCAAATATTTAGAAATATTTTTTGTTGTTGTTAATTATTGTTTTTTTTTTATAATTTTTTTGTTTTTTATAGTTCTTTTGTTCTTTATTATTATTATTATTGTCTAGAAATTTAGAAAAACAATTCGAAAACAATATATAAAATATTGTTTTAAACAATAAGATTGTTGTTTTTTATTTTAGAATTAAAATAATAGCAAAAAAAATTATTATATAAAAGTAGATAATAACAACAAAAGAGTTTTTTGCTATTTAGAAATTTTAATTGCAAAATATAATAATAAATAATATATATATATTTGTTTCTATAGTTTTTATTAATCTAAGAATATTAATAAATATTTTTATAATAAAATTTTTGCTTGAATTTAATAATTTTGTTGCTATATTTTCTAGTATTTTGCGTTATTATTTAAACAATATTTTTTATAATAGATTAAATATTAAAAATGTTATAAAATTTATTATTAACTTTTTCATTATTATTATAGCAAATATACTTAATTTTTTTAATATAAGAAGTTTTTCAAATTTGTTTTATATTTTCGATATTTATATTTTTATTACTTTTAGTTTTGTTTTGTATTTAATAATTAAATAAAAACTTTATTAAGATATTATTTTCTATTATTAATATATAATAAATATAGTAAATTACAAAATCTTTATTTTTATTAGATTTTATTATTAGAAGTTTATTACTTGCGCTATTTAAATAAATTAGAATAATTCTCTATATTAAATATTGTTTTATTTCGAGATAAAATAAAAACTTATAAATATTTCTAAAAAGTAGTTTAAATCTTTATTATTATTAGTATTTTTGCAAAAACGATATTTTTTTATTAGTTTTGCAAAAAATATTTCGATATTTATATTTAATAAATTATTTATTATTATAAATAATATTTATTATTAATAGATTAAACATAACAAATATAATAATAATAATAGTTGTAAATATAAATATATATATATATTTTATTAGAAAATTTATAATTTTAATTATTACTTTAATAAAATATAATATTTAATAATTTTATTATTATTTTTATCTTCTAATATATCTAGTTTATTAATTTTTATATCGAAATTTTTTCTATATAATTTAATATTATTAGACAAATCTAATTTGTTATTAAGTAAATCTCTATTAATAGAAAGATAATACAAATATTTAAAAATATATTTTAATAAATATTTTATTTTTGTTTTTTTAGATATAATTACGTAAGATACTAAAATCGAATATATTAATTTATATATTTTTTGTATAGATATAAATTATATTTTTGCAAATAAAATTTCTAATATATTTACTATTAATATTAATAAATAGTTCCAAATAAATTATTTAATTATATTATTTATTTTATTATTTAATTTATATATATATTTACTATTAGATCTTATATTAAAATATAATAATAGCTAAAAATATAATTATAATTTTTCTTTTCTAAAAATATTATTATATATCTAGCTAGTAGATTGCTTTACTTAACAAGTTTTACTTGACAAATTATACTAGTTTCTAAAAGAATTAATTTAATAAGTAAAAATAGATTTATATATAATTAAATAAATTATTAATTTAACTATTTATTACAATTTGTCTAATATTTGTTTTATCTATCTTTTGCTTTATTTTTGTAATAAATAATAGTTTTAATTAATATATAAAGTATTTTTCTATTATTAATTTATTATATTAACTAATTAACAAATTGTATTAATTATTTTAGTTTTTGCTAAATTTAATATATTAGTTTATTAATTATTTTAATTACTTATTAAACAAATTTTTATATTAAAAACAATTTACTTTTACTTAATATTTATTAAATTATACAACTAATTTATAGAATAATTTATCGAACTATATAGTTAATTTGTAAAACAATTTGTTAATATTAGTTAATTTATTTATTTTTTAATTTATTTGTAAATTTTATTTAAATTTTGTATTTATTAAATATATAATATTTATCTCTTATTAACTTTTGTCTTAAACTAACTTTATATACGAAAAAAAAATATCTATATTAATTTATTAATTTTTTGTTTTTCTATCTATTAATTATTAATATTTAGTTTATTTTTTACTTTTTACTTAATAAGTTGTTGTTAAAATTATTAAATAAACTTTTTATATTTTTATATTTTTTATTTAATTAACTTGTAGATATAGAATTTATTTAGTAGAAGAATTTTGCATTTAATTTACGAAATAAACTACTAACAATTTTTTTTTTAAATAAATTGTTAAAAAATTCGAAACAATTACTTAAGATTTTAAATTATCGAAAATTTAACTTAACAAATATATTATATTATTTAGTTAATTTTCGAAAACTTATTAGCAATCTCGAAATTCTTAAATAAATATAAAAATTCTAAATTTGTTGTTTTAGTTTCTTTTATTAAATTAATTAATTTAATTACTACTATTTTGTTAAATAATTTATATTCGAATAATTTATTTTTTTCTATTAAATTAATTAATTTAATTGTTATTAGTTTATTAGATAGTTTATATTTATATAATTAGTTTATTATAAATAATAAATTTTACAATTAATTTAGAAATTTAAACAATAATTTTTTAACAAATTAATAAATTGTTTTAGATTAAATATTTATTATTAAGTATTTTTTGTTTTATATAGAAATTGCAACAATTATAGTAAAATAATAGATTTATTTAGTAATTTTTCTAGAATTTGTAAATAACAAAAGTTTGCGTTTATTTACAAAAACAATTTATTATATATAAAAATATTAGATTTTATTAAAATAATAGAAAAAAATATATTAATAAAATAAATTAATATTTCGAAAATTATAATTATTAAACAATTTTTTTTTAAAAATATAAAGTTATTCTACTTTTAATATTTAAAATATAATTATTATTTATAATTTATAAAATTAGTTTATTCTATTTATTTTAAACTTCTTTATTTAGTTTTCTATTTATTAGATATTAAGTAAACAATATAATATTAATTAGATTCTTTCTAATTATTAAATATTAAACAAATAGTAAAACTTTAAGTAGATTAATTTTGTTTAATAAATATCGAACAATTAATATAGTTTTAATTAGAATATTTTTAACAATTAAATATTGTTTGTATTTAAATATTTAATTAGTTTTATTATTTATTTATATATTTATAGCAATATTGTTTATAATTAATCGAATTAATTAAGAGATTTAAAAACTTGTTAAAAAAGTAAAATATTTATATCTTAAATAATAAAGCAATTGTATAAATTAATATATTAAGAAATTTAATAATTTAATCGAATTAATAAAAATTCTTAAAAATATTGTTATTTAAATAGAAATAATAATTAAGATAATTCGATTATTTTAATTAATTATTTTAGAGTAGCAAATTTAGAATTTTTTTATTTAAATATTTCGAAAAACTATAGATTAAATAATATTATTTTCGCGAATAAAAAAACAATTTATTAAGAGATCTTTATATTTGTCGAGTAAATAAAAAATTATATTTATATAATTAACAAAATTATAATAAAAAATAATTTATTATTATATTTTTGTAATATTACTATAATCTAATATTTAAAAAAAATCGAAAAATTTAAATATAAAATATTTAGAAATTTTTCATTTATTAATTTTATTAACAAACTAGAGATACAATTTAAAATAAAAATTAGTAAAATTTTTAATAAATTTATTTCGAAAATCTTTATAGTTAAAAATATATAAAATAATAATAAAATAAGTAATTTTTTTTAGAATATTATTTTGTACTTTTAATTAATTAATATCTTTAATTTATAGAGTTAATTTATATAAATCTAAAATTAATTTAATTTAAAACTATATTTAATAATTATTTTATTATTAATTTATAATTGCAATTATATTTAAAAATTTGAAAAATATAATAATAATTTTAGATAACAAATATTAAATAATTCTATTTAATAATATATATATTTGTAATTTATTAATTAAGATAGTTAAGTTTTGTATTTTTATTAATAAATTTGCTATTTTTTGAAAAAACAATAATAGAATTATTAAGTTGTTAAAAAATAATTAAATAATTATTTTACTAAATAATAATTAAAAATTTATAACAACTTTTAAAATAATATAAAAAGTCTATTTGCTAAATAAATAAAATAGAAAAATAATTAATAAAAAATTCGACAAATTTTATTAGCAAAAGAAGATAAAATAATTTATATAATTAACTTTTTTTAATTTTTCGATTTTTATTATTTAATATATAATTAACAACTTTAATAATTAGTTTGCTAAAAAATATTAAATAGTTACAAATATTAGAAATTTAAATAAATTAACAACTATTAATAATTATTTAATACTAATAGTAGCTTGCAATAATATTAAATTTAAAATTATCTAAAACAATTAATTAATTAACAAAATTAACTAAGTTACTTCTATTATTAATCTAATATTATTAATTATAATTTTACTTATTAATTTTTATCTAATAAATATTTTAAACTCTTAATATAATTGATTTAATTTTATATATAATTAATAAAATATTGCTATTATTATTGTTATCTAATTTGTATATATTAAAATTAAAATCTATTATATAAAATTTGTTTTACGCAATTGTAAAACTAAACAATTTTGTTACTTTTTAATTAATTAAATCTATTATTTTGTATTTATATATCTACTATTATAAAAATCTTAAATCTTATATATAACAATTAATATTAACTTATTATTTGTAAAAAATATAACTATTTTGTTGTTATTAACTTTATTAAGTATTATTTCAATTATTTTTATAAAATTAAAAATAACAAATTATATATAACTTTAACAAAAATAAATTTACTAAATATTTAAGATTCTTAACAAATTGCTTAATTTTTTGTTAATATTTTAATTATTTTTTATTTAATTATTAACTTAAAATTTTAATATAATATATTTATATACAAATTAAATTAATTTTTTGTAAACAAAAACAAACAAATAATCGAGAAATATTTTAGCAAAAAATATATTATTAATTATATAAAAAGCAAAATTAAGTTTGTTATTATTAATATTAAAATTATTTATATATAATTCTTTTTTTTTGTTTTTATTACAAAATTTTTACAATTTAGAAAATATTCGAAATCTCTATAATAATTCTTTTTTTTGTTTATTTTATAATATTAAATTATTTCTCGAATATAAATATTTTCTTTAATATAAATTATTTATTATATATAGAAAATATTAATATTATTAATCTAAAAACGCAATATTAAATTAATAAACAATAGTAGCTTAAGTTTTATATATAATTTCTTTTCGATAATAAACAATATATTTAGTAAATATTTTTATAAATTAAATTTACAAATATTTGCAACTAAATACAAGAACTTAAAAAAAAAAAAATATTTAAAATCTAATATATATAATATACTCGAGTAAAATATCGAAATTATTCTTTTTTCAAAATATATTATTAATATATAGACAAAGAAATTGTAGTATTTAATTATCGAAAATCTAATTAAGCAAATTGTTGCTTTTAATCTTAATATTCTATATATTTATATTATTTAAAAAAGTATTTTCGTTGCTATTAATTAAATAATCGATTATATTTTTAATTTATTCGAGAAAAATTGTACATAAATTTATATTTTTGCGAATATTTAAAATATAAATACTATAAGTATTAAAAGTAAGAAGCAAACTTTTCTTATTATTTTTGTTTTTTCTTGCATTTATATCGTGTATTTAAATTATATAAAATATAACTTTTGAATTTTCTTATTTATTTTATAATTTGTATTAAAAATAGAAATATATTTTCGCAATTTAGATAAACTATTATTTATATATCTATCGATTTAATTATATTTAGTTTTTACTATTTAATAAATTAGATAGTACGCAACTTTTATTATTTTGCTATTTGCACTTAAATCTTACTACTTTATCTATATATATTTTATTTTTACTATTCTTGCAAATATTACTTTGTATATTATATTTACAAAATAAATAACTTTTTAAAATTAATCTATATATATTATTAGAAATATTAATATAGAAAATAATATTCGTAAAATTAAATTAATTGTAAAACAATAAAAATAAACAATTTAATTATATTATTAATATTTCTTATTTTATATATTATATCTATAGAATAGATAACTCTTTAAAGTTAATCTATATATATTATTAGAAATATTAATATAAAAAATAATATTCGTAAAATCGAATTAGTTATAAAATAACGAAAACAAATAATTCAATTATATTATTAGTATTTTTTATTTCGTATATTATATCTATAGAACAAACAACTTTTTAAAATTAATTTATATATATTATTAAAAATATTAATATAAAAAATAATATTTATAAAATTAAACTAATTGTAAAACAATAAAAACAAATAATTTAATTATATTATTAATACTTTTATTAATATAAATATATATAATATTAATTAATTAATTATTATTAAAAATAAATACTAAATATTTGCAATTTTATTAGCTATAAATAAAACAATAAATAAGTAAATATTTGCAATTTTATTAATAATAAATAATAAATATCTACAATAATCTTATTTATTAACAATAAATAATAAATATCTATAAATAAGATAAAAATTATTTTAACTATTATATTAAAATTAATTATTATTATTGTTAATTTATTCTTACTATTTAATTTTTATCTTCTTTTATTATTATTATATCTCTTTAATTTTTATATTTTACTAATTTTATCTATTGCTACTTTTGTTTATCTTCTAATTTCTATTTGCGTAAATATTGTTTTTCTTCTTCTTTTAATATCTATTAATAATATATATTTAATATAAAATACTTAATAGTATTTATATTTTATTTTTCTACTTTTTTTCTCTTTTGTTTTTTTTGCGTTTAATTGTTATTTCTAATATTTATATATAATTCTTTATTTATTATAATAAATATTAGTTAACAATATTTTATTTTTAGTTAATTTATATTTTATATAAAATTTAATCTATTTTTTTTTGTTTTTTGTTATCTTTTTCGATTCTTCTAAATATATAAATTTTTCGCAATTTTTCTATTTTTAATTTCTTCGATATATATTATTTTGCGCAATTTGGTCTTTGTTTTTCTATCTTAATATATATACGTTATTCTATTATTATTTTATTTTTAACTTCTTTATCTCTTTAATATACGTTATTTTTCTACAATTTTATCTTTTTTCTAATTTCTTTTCGATATATAATCTTTCTATATAATCTTTCTATATATAATTAATTTTATATTCGATTTTTTTTCTCTTTCTTATTAAACAAATAAGCAATTTTTTTTTTCGATATAAGAAATTTAATTAACTAATACTATATATAGTTTTCGATTTATTTCCAATTTTTTATTTTTATTTTTTTCTAATATTTATTTTTTTATTATAATTAATATTTCTACTTGTTTTATCTCTTTATTTTCTTTTTTTACTAATTAAATATATTTCGAATATCTTAATTTTTTCGAGATTTTCGATATAATATTAAGCAATTATTGTACGTTTGCGTAATTTCGTCTATATATATTAAGAATTATTATTTAATATATATTCGAAAAAAATATAATCGAAACTTGTATTTATAATTTGTAAATTTCTTTCTAAAATTAAATAAATATAGTAAAAAATTTAGGGTTAAAAATAATCTAATGTTCTAATATTAATTTTATATTAATAATAATATTATTTAGGGTTAGGGTTAGGGTTAGGGTTAGGGTTAGGGTTAGGGTTAGGGTTAGGGTTAGGGTTAGGGTTAGGGTTAGGGTTAGGGTTAGGGTTAGGGTTAGGGTTAGGGTTAGGGT
>JAABUS010002241.1_pt1 | contig 37396 bp, 2 predicted proteins | sample 5560161 | NCBI WGS metagenome assembly JAABUS01 (sample SAMN10711885, study PRJNA513376) | rock metagenome | isolation source: Antarctica rocks | place: Antarctica: Victoria Land, Trio Nunatak nord | collected 2016-01-04
GACTAGTATAACCCTAAAATAATCGAGTAGTGAGTAGCACCCTCACTACTCTACTCGAGTAGCGAGTAGCGGTTATACTACTCGATTAGTCGAGTATTTACCACAGAGACCGGTAGACGGTTCGTTTATAGGGCTGAGTCCCGCCGCCAAGCCAAACGAGCCCAGCGAGCCCAGATATGACGGATCATAATTTCTGGGGGACAGCCAGTCTGGGACGACTCTGGAAATGGTGACAGTGAGTAAGGACATTGATGTTGCTACGGAGAACGCATAAATCCCAGATTTTGTTTTCTCTTTCCTGTAGTATGTATCTTGAGAAAAAGCGCTAAATGGAGGTAAGGATTATCCAGACGGGTTTCAGCAGAATTGACCCAATTTTTCGACACTGTAAGGTCAGAAGTTGAGAAGCCACCATAATATGCCATGCCCTTGACGCATGTACGCAGTACCAAGTCTGCCATGGAACGGATCTCATTGGGACAAGCTCGATGGTTTGAGCGTGGCGTGAACCAGCTACCTCGACTTGAATCATGCACTTTCCTGGTGCAGGGTTAATATGTTTTCCGCGAAGGCTACCCATGACACTGACCCGATTCAACATATAGTGGCAAGACTTGTGGACCAGTGCCACGGTTAAGTGTATGCAGTACACTGTCCGACCCTTCTTCGAGACCGCGGATTACCCTGACACAGTCGCGGCTATCAGGAAATCTTCCGTAGAAGCTTTGGCAGAATCCTTCGGTGCCTGGTGGAGCCACCAGAGAGCCGTTTTGACTTGCGATAGACAAGAGCGATGGAACAGTATTTACCTCAAGTTTAAGATATATCTGATGATCGTAGGCTCGGTCATTCCTGTCGATTTCTATTCTTTAAGATATTAGTCTGCTACTCGGCTAGAAGCAAGCTTTGAAGACTTTGACTGCGTATAGCGGTAAGACAACATTTTCGTGACATAGGTGAAAAGACTACGACGATGGGACATCGATATCCCATTATGTAATAGGCCCTGCAAACGAGATTATATCTACATCCGTCCCAAACCTTTCCCACTCACTCGATTTCTCGTATGATTATCGTTCTAGGGTCTCGTTCTTGAACTAGCTAACTCTTCGAGAACGTGTAGTATGTGTTGTGCTTGCCCTTGGCAGTCGCCACCTTCCACCGTTCAACTAAACATAACGAGAAACCACCATCTCGGACAGAGCTAAGGGGCTCCATCTATATGGTATTCACGACATGAGGAACCGGGATATATGATAGACACGATCACTTAGCGACCCTCACAATGAAATGCTAGAGGTATCTTTCATCCAGGCCGTTGGCTAACAACCTTATTTTCTCTACACAGGTATAGGCAAGAGTTTTCGACAATGTATAGTGCCTATACCAAGGGGATCACGCCGCTACGCCATCCTAATGCATGCTCCTTTCGCTCTAAAACTATCGTCCCACGATCGTCATCGATTCATGTATTTAATATCGAGCTGACCTGTATTTCTTGGGCCTTCCCAAACGACCCCGTACGCGGTCGGTTATTACACGGTGACACTAGAAGCCTTCCCTCAACCATCTGCTGCCACCCATTCATGAATTCCCGTCCGAAATTCACCTCCATGCCAGGCGAAATCTATACCATCGGCGGCCTGTATGATGGCGTCGTACACGCGGAAATGGGGTACGCAATGGGGTGCGCATTCGGACCAAATAGGGGCAGCAATAGGAGTAGCGAGAAGAGATTCCCTCCCGATTCTACTCTTCTTAGAAAAGTACCTTAGTAATAATAATAAAGATTAATGATTATCGCCTTATATATATAAATAATTTCCTATTCTCTTTATCTCTATATTTTACTAGGAATTATTAATATATAAAGTAGGTATTTATATTTATATTTAGTTTTATTTTTATTTCTATATTTCTTAACTAATTTATATTTAAAGATTTATTTAAATTATATTAATATATTTTAATATTAATATTCTATTTTAAAAATTTATTTAAATCGGTTATATAAATCGTTTTTCCTAATTTTCGATTTACCTCGGAAATTCGAGTTAAGTAATTATAAAGTAGTAGTATATTATATATATTTACGCCCCGTTAAAGACGTTAGTACGTTATATACGCCTACGCTCCGCTACTTTTATAATATTATTATTTTTCGATACGGGGTTCTAGCCTTAGTATCGCGGGGTTTTAATTTTTAATAATTCTATATTAAATTAATATTCCCCCGTTTAGTTAGAATCTTTAGAGATTAATTTTATTATTAAATTTAAGATTTAAAAACTACCTAGTAATAAACCCCGTAATTACTTTATATTTTTTATATTATTATTAAACCACTAGCTCTACGCTAATAATTTTAGATATTATAATTTTAATCTTTTAAATCTTTTTAAAAAAAAGACTTATTATTATTATAATATCGGGTTTAACCTTAGGACGTTTAGAAGAATTTAGTAATAATAATATTAATTAAGCCCCCTCCGACGACCCCCGTTATAAAAATAATAACGAATTCGAAGGTATTATTACCCTTGAAGAGATTTTAAATATATAGTTTAAAGTTATTAAAAAAGAAAACCGTCGCCTTAAATAATAATAAAAATTAAGAGTATTATAAATTTAAAATTTAAAATTATATAATTCTATTATTTCTACGCCCGCTAGCGGAGCGCTAGTGGAATTTATTATTTATAATAAAGGTTCCCTAATTATTATATCTACCGGAGGAATAATAATAAATTTAATTATATTTAATAGAGATATTTTTATTAGGGCGAAAACGCTATACTTTAATAAAATATATTCTTATAAAGATATAAGCGAAGGTAAATATTTATACTAGTTCCGCGACGTAAATATTAAATTTTTAATTAGTCTTAAATATTTCACTACCGATTATTTAAAAATTATATATTATATAGACTCGTTAGAAGATGACCCTTTAATATAATAATATAAATACTACGATTTATATAATTTAACTAGTATTATATTCAGCTTTTTTAAAAAGTTTCTTTTTAATTTAATAGTAGATTTAATTAACCGCCGTCTCTTTATTTATAAAAAGTAGGAGGAAGCTAAATAATAACTTTATTAAAAGATATCGTTATTTAAGGCCTATTTTAAAGAAATAAAGACTTAATTACCCCCGTTTTTCGAGGAGTATAAAGTAAATTTCTTTTTAACTAAGTTTAAATCTAAATTTAAAAATAAAATTTTTAATACCAGTAGTATATTTATTTAAAAGGAAGAAATTCTTACCTAGGTTATTATATAAGAAAAGAATCTAGAGTATATATAATTAATAAGTAATTTTAATTCTAATTCGGGTTCCTAATTAAAGAACCTTAATAAAGAAAAATTTATAATAAACCGAATTATTAAGCCTAATACCGGCGATAGCGCTAAATAAATATATTTAAAAAAAAAGAGTAATAAATATAAAACTAATATTATTAATTCTTTATATAATAAGATTATTTATTATTATTATAGAGTAAAAAGTTATATTAAGTCTAAATATCTTAATATAAATAAACTAGTTATAAACGTCGGTATAGTATTAATAAAAAATAATCAAGCTTAACTCACGCCTCGGAAGAAGGGTAAGAAAAATAATTAATAAAAATATACCCTTTTATTCTTTCTAAAGATTGGATTACTTTTTAAAATAAAATTAAATAGTTTATTATCTTAATTAACTCTAAAATATAGATTAATTTAATATTATAATAATTCGTTATTAAAAATAATTTAGAACTTTATAATACTACTTTACCGTTAATTAAAATAATTAACGGGTAAAGTATATCGGTAATTTAGGAAACCTCGATTTTTACGTATTTTATACCGAAATTATATAAAATACTAGAAATACGTATTTATTTATATCGAGTATTCTAAATATATTTAGTACTTAAAATATACTTATATAACTAATTTTAATATAATTAATACTTAACGGGTAAATAATAATAAATGGATAATTTTTAATATTATTCTATAGTACTTTAAATATACTATTTATACTTTGGGTATTAATAGTATTATTATTATAATTATTACCGCTAGCGCCTTTAATATCGTTATCGTATTTAGATCTTTATATATATATTAATTAATTAATATATATTCTACTTTATTTACTCGTTATATTATAAAGAAGTTATAAATATCCTAAAATCCGTTTATTTAAAAACCGTTACTATTTATTCTCGTAAATTAATTTATATCTAGATCTAGCCTAGATTTAGTTTAAATATAAATTAAATCTAGGCTAGATTTAAACTACTATTATCTTAGTTATAAAAATAATTTATTATATATATAATTTATCTCTTATTTATCGTCTAGGTTATTAGTTTAGGTAGTTTATATTAAAATAATATACCTCCCCTTCCTTATAGTTTTGAGTATTATATTTTATATACGCGTATTATTTACTATATAATTTTAACTCCGTTTTTTTTATTATATCGTTTTCTCTTCCTTCTTCTTAAGTTTTAACCTTTTTCGGAAGTCTTCGTATATAATAGAGAGTTTAAATATATATAGCGTAGGCTCGGTAGGATTTTTATTAATATTAAAATAATTAATCTATTCGTTAGGTTTAATATTTTTAAGTTTTTATATAATAAAGACCGGTAGTTACTATTTAATATATAGTATTAATATATATATATAATAAATATAATATTATAATATTATATTATTTCGCGATTTATAAAATTCTTTACGCTTCGTATATTATTACCCCGGTTTTCTACCGATTTATTAAACGAAGTTACTCGAGTATCCGTCTAGATAACTATATTAGTATTCGAGGAATAATAATAAATTATAAAAGACTCTACCTCCTTTTATACCTCGTTAAATATTATTTAATAAATTAGAGTTTTTATTAATACCTCGTCCGCTAGTTTAACTTTATTAGAATAAGAGAAATATTTACTTTTATAGAGATAAATAACTTATTTTTCCGAGATTTATTAATATTTCTTTCTTTCGTATTATCTTTTTCTATAGTATTTATCTCGTTTTTTTATATATTATATTATCGAGGAGCCGGCGAATCTATAGTAGTCTTATTAATAATTAAGAGATAATTAAATATAATATAAAAACCTTTATAACCGACTAAATTATTAATTCTATCTTTTTATTTATAGACGAAATTATTTATATTATTTACCGGTATCTCTTCTCTTCCTATTTCTTAATTAATCCTACCCGATAGGGCCTCTACTATTATACTCTATCGTATAAATATTTATTCCTCCTACGTCTTCTTTATTTAATTCTATAACTTTATATTACTTCCTATTAATATTAAAAGATATAAAGAAAAGAGTCGAGTTTAATTTACTTTTAATATATTCGTTTTCGAATTTAATCCGTATTTACTTCCTTATTTCATATTCTTTAATAGTATAATAAATTATAATATAAATTATAATTATTATAGTTCCCGTTAAGGGCCTAAATATATATTTAATATTATTACGAGTTCCTAGCCAACCTAGGTCCGATTAAAAGAATAATAAAATTATAGTTTTTACTATTAAATTTCTAAAAAAACGGTAAAGTAGTTTAGACTTATTAATAATTAATATTAAATCTTAATAAAGAAATATTAAGATTTATATTATTATTATAATTATATATCTATTTTCTATTCTTTATTTTAATAGTAATTATCTCTTTAATACTTCGTTTTATTATAAAAAAGGTATAGTATATTATTACGATTTATCGAACCCTTATTATTATTAGGGCGCGGTAATTACTAATATAATTAAATAATTAATTTCGATTAATATATCTTTCTTTTAAATATAGTAAATTAATATTTCTCGGGCCTCCGTCGGATTTAAAATCTTCTTTATTACTCTATTCTTTAACCCGAGGGCCTTATTATATTTATTAATAATATTCCGTTAGAGTTTCTAAATTAAAGTACTAACTTTATTTTTTTTATTAAAGTTTATTTATAGGTTATATCCCGAGTCCCTATATCCCGTAACGAGGGTTATTAATATTATTTATTTTATATACTAGAGAACGGCCTCGTAGTTTTAAATATATAATATTAATTTAATATAACGTCCTACGCCCGCCTATAATAATAACGACTCGTTTTTAATTATAACCCGTTATAATTATAATAACGTTTCGTTAAAGATTTATATAACGCGTTATTAGAAAACCTCGTATCTCTTAATCTATATATATAAAAGTTAGAGTAGGACGAGGACGAGGATATATAATAACCGATAAATAATAAAAATTATAGAAAGATTAATTATATTACTAACTCTTATATAAAATATATATATATATATATAATATGGCCCTACTTAATCTATTTAACCGAGATACGTTATCCGTTTTTTATCGCTTCGGGGTAGGAAGTTTAATACTATTATTATCGACCTTAATATCGATTTCCTTACCTCTATATATACTTTCTTCGTCCTTATTAATAATTAATATTAATTAATATATACTAGAAGGATCTATAATTAACGCGTTCTTAATATATACTATTACTCGTATATCGGAATAAGTAAATTATTTATAACCGAGATTTACTCTAGGAGTATTAATATAATTTATTATTAAAATTAACTTTTAATTTTATCGAAGGAGTTATTATTATAAATTCTTTAACTAGTTAAAACCGTATTATAATATATAGGAGGTATAATTTAATTTAATTTTACTATTTAATATATTATTAAGTCGTATATATATAGACTTAAATATTATTTAGTAATATAAAGTATATTAATTAATCGAGATATAAAAATAAATTTATTTTAATATATAAGAAAGAAGGTAGAACTATATATACGATAATAATAAATAAATATATATTAGATTAGCCCTAGCCTAGATCTAGATTAGATTTAAACTAGATCTAGCCTAGATCTAGATTAAGACTAATCCGAATACCGAATTCGGGTTATATAATATTATAAATTATAAAAGTATAAAGGCGTTATAAATATAATTAGAAATAACGGCCGTCTATTAAAATAAGTTTAATAAAGGGTAGATCGAGATAGATCCTATAAAAGATAAATTATAATATCTTTATTTATAAACTAAATACTTTTATTTCTATTAGCGAAATATATACCGAAGGAGCGCTAGATAATAAGGGTTAATTTAAAAGTTTATTTCTTTTCTTATTTAATTTTATAAGAGTAGTATCTTAAGAACTTTTATTTAATAAATCTTTTATTTAGTTTAGAACCTCTAATTCTCTTTTTATTAATTATTATCGATAGAGTTTATACCCTAATTATAATCTATCTCTATATTATACCCGTTACTCTCGTTATTATTATTAGCCGTTATACGGTTATAATACTATTATTAAATAAAAGCCTAGGGTATACGTATTATTAAACGGTATAATAAATATATTATCGCGGACGGTGATTTTTTATAGATATATAGTTATTATATTTATTTTATAAATTAATCTACTACTCTAGTATCTTTCGTTATAAAGTTAAAATTATAAATAATATTATATTAATCCTAATCGATAAAATTATTTATATTATAGTATTCTTCCTATTTAATAAATACTATATACGTACTTTAGATAATATTATATATTTCGAAGAGACGATAGTTATATAGTTCTCGGGGTCTTTTCGTTCTACTAGTTAAAATATACTTTACTTCGAATATCCTATATATATCGTCGACTCTCCCGTTATTCTTTAGTCGATATAAAGTAATTAACGCGTTAATATATATTTTATATTTACCTTTATCGTTTAATCGCTCGTAGTCGTAAATATTAATAATTAACTCGAACCGGCCGATTATTATATAAAGGGCCTCCTACTCGGTCTCGCTTTAACTTTATAAATAAATCGCTTCGTTATTAATTTAAATATAATTATTATAAGATTTACCGGTAGAACGAAAATTAGAGGTATAATAAATTAATCTCTTTATAAACCGTTTTAAATTCTAACTCTCTTTATTATTACGAACCTAATATATTAATAATCGATATATAGAAATATATATATCTCCCGTCTAATTAGGATTCGTCTTTTATCTCCGTTAATTTTTAATAAAGCCCGGATTTTTATCTTATTTCTTACGACTCTCCCGTACGAATACCGTTATAGCGTCGATAAAATCTTTAATATTATAATAAAAAGCCCTCGCTATCGTAATTACTAGGCGATAATAACTAATATCTAGTATCTATATACCGTAGTATAGCGGCGTATTCTTATTAGGAATAAATATATATTTATTTAAATCTAATTTCTCTCGATACGACTGGGTATTCTATTATTCTATTTTATTATTAAGAATAACGGTAGGTTTAATAAAAAATATTATTATAATTTCCTATATAGCCCTTATATTATAGTATATAATATTATATCGTAGTAATTATATCTTAAATTTATTAATTTTATTTATCCGTAAAAAGGGTTCTTTAAGGAGAAATTTATAAACCGCCTTTTTATAATAAATATCGAAGTTCTAGATACTCTTATATCTTCGAATATATTTAATATAATACGTTATCGCGTATAATTTTAATATATTAAAATACCGATTAATAAGATTTTTTAAATCTAGGTCCGAATTATTATTTAACTAGTATTTATAGAAAACTATCTTTAATCTATAAATATAATAAAGTATATATTATATATATTATAAAGTATCGCCGTTATAAAATATATATTAGGTAAATATAATAAAGTTAAATATAACTCGTATATAATATAGGGTAACCGGTACGCGCTTAATAAATAAAGAAGTAACGACGGTTATTAATTATTATAATATCGTTTTTTATTCGTTACTACTTTATTATTTTATTTTATTAAAGTTTTTGAATAATTTTAACCCTACGAAACCTAGTACCTAATGAAAATAGTAATTTAATTTAATTTTTATTATTAATTATTTTAAAAATTTCTTCGGCCTAGCTACCTCTTTCTTTATCCATTTAATAATTATAAAAATTATATAGTCTTTAATTAAATCCCGAATCTAGTTAATTAATTTTATAATAATTCCTTTTAAAAGCTAGTATAATATATCGATAATAAAAATAATATAGATATTAACTAGATAATAATACTAGGCGAAATTTTTAATATTATAAATAATTATTAAATCTTTAGCGAGGTCGGGATCTCTCCTTTATATCTTTATTTTTCGATATATATATTCGTAGGTCCGCGGCTCCTACGTCTTAATTAACTCCCTTTATTTATTAAACGGGACTAAATATATTAAATATTAACGATTTTATTTTACCTTTATTATTAAAACTTATTTTAAATAATCGGTTATAAGCGATATAATTATTAGATAGTATCTTCGGGGTTAATTATTTATATATATAATATTAATTCTTTATATTACTAGGTCTTTAATTACTTTAATTACTTTAATATATTATTTGAATAAATAATAACGATTATATATACGCTAGAGTATACGCCCTAGCGCGAGATAGTAGATATTTAATTATATATAATTACCGAATTTCTTTTTATTTTTAATATAAGGGATTAAATTTAAAAGAATTAAACTAGGTCGTTTCTAAACTTTACGCGTCGTATAATTAAGATTTTTAATAATTATATATACTAGCTAAAGGGAAAGATTATTATAATATTAAATTATTATTATCTCGTCGGACGATAGTATAAAAGGGATAATAGTACCTTTAATAAGGATTTATAATTATATTTCCTATTATTTCCTATTAATATATATTTTATTAACTACTTTATTATTACTATTATTTATAATCTTTATAAATATATATACTAGATTATTTTTAAATAGTTTATAACCGAGGAAAAAGTAGATAATTTTAATAATATTATAGTAATATAATTTGAAATATAAATTATTAAAATAGTTAATCTCGCTAGGTATACGGAGATTATCGATTATCTAATTATTATTATATATACTCTACTAAATATTATATTCTACTAATTACTAATATTATTTTATATTACGGAAAATTACCTCCTCTTTTTAATTTACCTTAATTTCTATAGATTTAAGGTATACGTTAATACTTATTTTAATTATATAATATTCGGAAAATAAGTAAATAATAGTTTAATTAACTTTATTACCGAATAAATAGTATATATCTTTTACTACTATTAACTATAAAGTATTTCGTCGATATTTTTAATATTACGCGCGATTTAGTTTTATATATATTATTATAATAGAGCCGGCGTCTCGCTCTATAAAATTAGTAAAAGATTTTATATAAAGAGAATTAAATATAGATAAAAGGTTTCTAAAGGAGATAAATAATATAATCGCGGAGGAAGGTATTATAGCCGGTTTTAATATATTTATCGAAGTAAACGAGGGTTTAGATAAATTATTAATATATTTATATAAACTCTTAAATAGTAATATTTTTATTATTATCTTTATTAGTCCCTAGATATTTAAGAGGCGGTTTATCTATATTATAATAAATAGTATAAAATTTTATTAATTAATCCGTATTTAATTTATTATTATTAAGCGCGGGTAGTTCCTAGAATTAAAAGATTTTATATTAAATAAATATAAAGCCCGTTTAATTTTTAATAGGGTTAAAGATATTTATTAATTTCCTACGTTTAAACTAAGGCCCTTTATACGTATTTAAATATTATAATAAACTCGAGTAATTCTTCGCTTAAAAGAAATTATATTAGTTATATTATAATCGTTTTATTACGTATTTCGTATTATTTAATATTAGAAATAGAAAGTTTAAAAAAAGAATATTTATTAAGAATACGATTTTATATATTTATAAATAAAGTTATTATTTTAAACTCGGACGTATTTAAGTTAAATTATTAAAGTTTATTTAAATTTAAACTAGATTTAGATTAAATCTAGATTAAATTTAAATTTAATTTAATTTAAATCTCGGTAAACCTTAATTTTAAACTACCTAAATAAGAAATTAATATTAAAATTAATATTTTATAAATATTAACGTCCTTTACCCCGTAGATTTATAATACTAACTTTTATTTAGTTAAGATAATTACATTAACGATAATATTCGGGTTATAGACTCGATATATATTATAATAAAACTATTTAATTTAAATAGACGATACCGAAAGATTTTACTATAATAGATTTATATATAATTTTAATAATTCTAATATAAGTAATATTCGTTCTACGGGTAGAAAGGGCTAGGGAAATATATATAACCAATATTAAAAATAATAATTAAATAAATTATTAATTTTAATATAAAATTATAAATAGTATAAAATATTAATATTCGAAATATTTATTTTAAAATAATTTTTACGGAATTTAAATTATTAAAAACGATATTCGTAGATTTAATAATACGAAGGTATATATATCTTTTAAAACTCGACTAAATTAAAGGCCTTATTATATAGGTATTATATTATTTAATATTAATCTCTTTTAATACTCTTTTACTTCTTTTTTATTAAATAATATATAAATATTACTTTTTAAAATAAAGTTTTAAATAGGCCGAGTAAACTTTAAATAATCTAATATTCGCGTAACTTTATATTAAGAGATGAAATCTCGGGTATTATATTTATAAAAACTAGCGCCCGAGTTTTTAATTTATATATTTTAACTAGATCTAGGCCTAGATCTAGGTATATTTATTATCTAATTTATTATACTTTATTAGAATTAATTATTATAGTTATTATATATACTATTATACTCTTCTAGTTATATAATTATTATTAAATCTATTTATTTATTATTATTATAATATTATAATAACTCTTTTTATTATTTAATTATAACGGAAAGCTATTTAAAGATAACTAGATTATTATATATATAAAAGGCGTATATACGCCGATTTATTATTATATTATTAATATTATATTTTAATAAATTAAAGAGCTCGTAGAGTAGTATTATTTTATAAATAATATATTTAAGAATTAACCGAACCTTAAAATCGCGTTTAAAGATAAGAGAGTCCGGTAGAGTTAATATTTAATAATTAAATTTAATAATTAAATCTAAATTTAAAACTATATAAATTTCGGCGAAAAGATATATCGGTATTATTATTTATTAGGGAAACTTTAATAAGTTATTAAAAATCAAATATAAACTTAATAGTATACCGCCTCCGGATTTTTAGAGTTAAGCGGTAATAATAATTAATTCGAGTAATCTTCGTATTAAATAAGAACCGAGAATTATTTTTAATCCTTTTTTATTTCGTTTATTTAGAGATTTCGAGATCGACTATATATTAAACTAATATATATTAAAGAAGTTCGTATATAAAACTCGGTTTTTTAAAATCTCTTTATATTTATTATTTAAAGAATTTAATATAGTTTATTTACGATTTTTATTATTTTGAGATTATTTAATATTTCGTAATCTAGTAATAAACCCGAGTTTCGATTACTTTATTTATTATATTATAAAGAGATATTATACTAGTATTTTAGAAAATAATAATTTATAAAGTACTATTAAATATTTTTTAAATAAAGGTATAAACTCGATGAAAATCGAGGTTATAATAAATAATAATTTTAATTAATTATATCTCTTATTCTTTAATATTTAATCTAATTTAAGAGATAGATTTATTTTTATTAAAACTTTAAATTTATCTCTTTCCTCCTCCGTTCTAGTCTTTTTTAGGTATTTAATATATTATAAATAAAAACCTATTATCGCGCTAAAGGGAGCCCGAAATAGACGAGTTACTACCGAAATTAATACCGAAAATATATTCGTATCTACCTATTATTTCTTATTTTCTTTATTTCGAGATTAACCTCTCTTCTTTATAATTTCGAAATATACCCGTTCTCCTAGTATCTTTAATAAGAATTTAATTCTTTTATTAATAACGAAAAGATTTAAATACTTATCGAAGCTTTTAAGCCTTAATAATAATAAAGATTATTTATTATTATTATTACCGAAATAAACTTTAAAGAAATCGTTACCCGAAAAGTTTTATAAATCTCTTAAGTCTTTAAAGGAGTCCTCCGAGTAACTAAATTAAAAAAATAAATTTATAATTAAAGAATCCTCGGAATTAATTATTAATAATAATAAAAATAATAACGCGGCTAGAGAAAAGAAGGTAGAGTTAATTATAATATAATAATTAATCGATATCTTCTTTAGTAATATTATATTTATTAATTACCTTTCTTTTAACTTTAAAAAAATTAATAATAATTATTTATATAAATATATTTACGATAATATATAGGATCGTGTTATTATATTCGCGAAAATCGCCTATTTTAATAATTCTTACAGTAATAATAAAATAGCGATTCTTAGAATACTAAAATTAATCTATTACTAGTAGTAACTCTATATATTTATAATTATACTATTCTATAAAGGGGACTTCGGATAATTTAATATTATTATTAAAAACGAAATAAATTTAGGTAAAATAAAGCCTCTTAATATATTTTTTAAATTTCGTAATTAATTTTATTTATTTATAAATGTTTAAAGTTATAAGTTCCGTAGTATTTTATTTTTAATTATATTAAAAATAAATAGAGATTTAACGAGAGTAGAAGGAGTAATTAATAAAGTTTTAATATTACCGCGAAAACGCTCCCGCGGGCTCTAAATATCCTATAAATTAATAATTCTATAAATATTTATATTAACTAGACTCGGAAGCTTTTTATATTAAATTAATTAATAAATATATATTATTCTTTACCCCGCCGGTTAACTTTAGTATTTAAAGTATTAAAATATTATTAATAATCGACTTCGAGGCCTTAAAGGTATAGTTTATAATTATTTATTATAATAATACCGAGTCTAGTTACTAAATAAATATATAAACGATTAAAGAATTATAAATAATATATAACCCGAACGACTCCGATATAAAATTATTAAAAAGTATAAAATTTATTAACGCCGCGTAATATAATCTCTTAAGCGAAGTAAATACTTTTATATTTATATTTACTTTATAATAATTATGGGTAACCGCTAGTAAAGTCTTTAATAAAATATATAAATACTCCTTTATAAAGAATAGAAAAAAAATAGTTAAAGAGGAAATTATCTATTATTTCTAGTACGGGTTCGCGATTATAGATAAATATAATAAGGTAAAGAATCTAGGTAAAGGTCTATAAAATCCTTTTTAAATAATAAAGAAGACTCGCCTTAAATATTGTTTCTAATTTATAGTTATATCCGGAATAATTATTAATTTTAATCTACTAAATATTATAGCCCTAATAAATATTATATATAATATTTCCTAGAATAATTTTAAATATAAATATTACCTTTTTAAATTAACCGGCCTAAAGATTCTTATTAATATTATTACTAAATATTAAAGTTTAAGCGATCGACTACAAGAATTCAATAATATAATAAATATATTCGGGAACTTATTTCTTAAATTCTTAATACAACGGTATAAAAAGAGTAATTAGAAAGATTACGATTTTATTAAATTTAAAAAACTCTACCGAAATATTTTTAAAACTAGTTTTTCTTATAATTATAAAGTATATTACGTAACTCTTATCGCCCGCTAGAAAAACTTAATAATAAGGAAGTTTATAAAACGGTAAATTTACTAGGACGATAATTAATATAATATTATATTTATACGAAATCGTCCCGACCGCCCGATTAACGTTAATATTAATTAGGTATTTATAATAATACGGTTCCTTTATTTATATAATTATTTACCCTATCTCTTTATCTCTTTAACTATATATAATTAAAAGTAAATTAATAAAGAGATCGAGAACTAGTATATAAATAAAGATAATAATTAGATACTAGAAAATTATATCCTAAATAAAGATTATATAATATTTAAGAAAATATCTTTTAAATTTAAAATTATCGCCTCCTTTTTCAAGAAATATAAAGGGGTAAATATATTAATTATATTTTTATTTATTAAGATAGTTTTAATAATAAAACGGGTAAATCTTTTTTTTTTTTAAAATCTCCGATATAAAAAAGCCCGAACTCGTTTTTTTTATTTTATTAAACTTAACTTTCTCTTTTCTAACTAACCCTTTTATATTAATATTTATTTATTATAATATATCCGAAAGGAGATTAAATCTAAAATACGAATATTCTTTAGGATTAATGAGAAGAGGGACGCGGCTAAATATATATTTATATATAAAATTAATTATAATAATATATTACTAAAAAAGAATAAACTTAATATTTTAATTAGATTTATATATTAAATAAATATAGGTTTAAATCTAATTTATATAATTATAATTATTCTATATAAACCCCTCTACTTTATTGGGATATATAAATAAATACCGAAGAAAATATATTAAATAAAATAAAAAAAGGAAGTATTCTATTATATATTAAATATTAATACCGAAATCGAGGAGTATATAGACGTAAAGCGTAAATCGAAGATAAATTTTAAGGAGGACGTATTTAAGATTATTAATATAATAAATATAAAAGGTATAAAAGGCGCCGACGGAGGTAATAATACTAAAAGAAGTAATAATACTAGGAATATTAATAATATCGCGGCGTTTACTATTAATATAGAAAATATTATTTAAGATAATATTATATATATAAGGAGGAAAAGCGGTTAAAGTAAATAAATATAAAAATAAACCGCCGTTAATTAAATTAAACCTTTTTATATTTCTAAGCTACTAGATATTTAGGTTTAAATAAAAACTAGGAAATCTATTACCCCTCTATACGCTTTTCTATATAATAATATTTATTTTCTATATAATAATATTTATTATAGTACGTTATTATTATTTACGATTCTAATCCTTTATTTTATTATATTTAGGAACGATAATAAAAAACCGAGTATTATATCTAACCTAGATCTAGGCCTAGATCTAGTCTAAATATTTTTTAAATATTTCTTAAATTTAATCTAGATTTTATTTAATCCCTAAACTCGTTATTAAAGGCCTACGCTTTTAATACTTTAATTATATCTACCGCTATTTAACGCGGTATTTAATTATATATTCTTTAATTTCTTTTCGGATTTATAATCGATATAGGACCCCGGAAATTAAGAGTTATTAACGAAAATCTTTAAAATAATAATAAAAGAGGAATATTAATTTACGAATATATTATTTAATATACCTATAACTTCTATAAAAAAAAAAGAAATATTATTTTCTTAATTATTAAAAGATATACTACCCTCGATTTAAAGATATAAATATATAAATTATATTATTAATTAAAAGTAAACGGTACTAAAGATCTTTAATTCCGAGGATAATAAAAAGGAAGATAATAACGGGGCGAATAATATTTAAAGTGGTATTAATATAAAGCCTACCTTTCGAGCTCCTCTACTAAATAATTAATATATAATACTTTTAGTATTCGAATAGGGTAGTTACTAATAATAAAATACTATTTATACTTTAAAGTAAATAAATAATAACGGCGGTTTTATTATTAATAATACTCTTAAACTCTTTAAGCTCTTTATATTTTAATTTTATTTATATTAAAACTAACGATATTTCTACTAAACTTCTTTATAAATTTATAATATATACTTTTATTCTTAACTCTTTTATTTTCCCTCTACGGTTAATACCGAAAAAATCTATAACTAATATCTATATTATAGGTATCGGAGCGGATAACTAGAGATTATTATTAATTAAAACCGTCCGGCCCTCGTAAACTACGATTATAAATAATATAAATAACGATTCTTTATTACCCGAGCGAGTATTACTATCGTTACCGCCGCTTTTATTTTTATTTTATTTATTATTATCCTCGCCCCTACCTATACCCCCTTTTTAATTATTATTATTCTTATTATTTTAGGAGCTATCGCTAGCGTAGCCCCCGTTTAAACTTTAAACTATATCGCTACTCTAAATTACGGAAGCGTAGGAGAGGGTTTACTCTCTTAATTATTTTAAAATAAACGGAATATTTTACCGATAATTAACGACCGCGAGTTAATTATTACTATTATCGAGAAGGGTCTTTAGAGACTAAGTATATAGATTTAATATAAATATAACGATATAGCCCTCGTATCGACGGGTATAATTAAATAATATAGAAACTTATCTAATAGTATAAACGGAAGAAAAGTATAAATTTAAAATATTATTACTATTTATATTTATACTCTCGACCGCGTTAAATTTAATTATTTAAGAGATTACTAGTTCTTTATTTAACGTTACTAACGTAATAATATAAAGAAAATTATATACCTTAAAATAATACGTAGTTTTATCGTTAATAATCTTTCGTTAATTAATTAGGATAGATTAAATCGGAGTTAATATAATTTCGATTCGGGCTATAAGACTATTAAAGGAAATAAAAAATTATTAAATATACTCTTTATAAACTATAATTATATATTTATAAAGAAATATAACGAGCCTAGTTATATTACTAGTAATATTTTTAATATTTAATAATTTCGTATTAAATATTATATTACCTCGAACTTTCTTTAAGAATTTTATTATAATAATATCGGAGGGGAGACCTAAAATACGGACGATATAATAAATATTATATTTATTATTATTAAGGGTAAAGTATACTCTATATCTAAAGAAATTAAAGAATTATAAATTCTTTATTTTAATTTCTCGTTAATTAATTTTCATAACCTAATAATACTTCTTTAGGTCGAAGAAGTCCGTACTTCTTTAAAAAATAATATAGACTTCTTCGACCTAAAGAAATATTACTAGACTATAAAAATTAATCGGCGAGAAATTAAAATAAAGAATTTAATTCTCCCTAAAATAACGTAGTTTAATAAAATTAATATATCGGTAGTTTTCTTTAAAGCCTTAAAGACTATTCCCGCTTCTTTAATAATATTTATTAAAAGTAGTAAATAATTCAATATCTTTATTATCTTTAGTACTTTATTTACGTTCTATTTCTAAAGTAATAAAACTACGTTATTTACCTCGGCGTTAAATATAACCTCTTTTTATATATTAACGATAATAATTTTATTTTAATTATTAGACGAGAAAGATATCGATATCGAGACTAATTTATTAAGCGATAACGAATACTACTCCGAAGAATTATTATATTCTAAGGAGGGTATACGGATATTTTTAATAATTAATACTATTATCGTCCTAATTATCTTAATAGCCTTATCTAATTTCTTACTACTATTATCGTTAATAAAATAACGAATATAAGCCGAGTCCTTTATAGAGTCTAATAAGAATAAATTAATTATATTTAATACCGGTTAAATATTCTCTAATAGTTCTTTAAAGTTAGATAAATCGTTATAACTATTATTAAATAAAATTATATTCTTCTTTAAATATTTCGTTTTTTTAATATCTTCGCTAGAAGCCGAAAGATTAATTAAGTTTTTTATTTTAATTATTATTATCTCTAGTATTTTATTATAATTAAGGCCGCGGATAAAGAATAATTTATTATTATCGAATATAATTTTAATTATCGAGAGCGCGAAAATAATATTAAAAACTTTATATAATCTATTTTTAATCTATAAGAAATCATCCTCGTTTAATAATATATAAAGACTTTAACCTAGATCTAGCCTAAATTTAAATTAAATTTAAATTAAATTTAGGTAAAATCTAGGCTAGATCTAAAACGTTAAAAAGTTAATTTAATATTAATATATTATATATATAAATACTCTTCTTTATTATTTCTTAATACTTATTTTTATTTAAGCCCGTTATATAAGACCTAGAAATCTATTAATTACTATATTAATTATATTATAAATTATACTCTAGACTATTTCTAGTACGGTTTAATAACTATATTATATAAAATTATAATAATATAGGCGGTTAGTATATAGGTTTAAATATTAAATATTAATTATCCTTTTAAAGACGATTTCTTTAAATATACTCGTATATAATAACCTAAAGACCTCTTTACTTATCGTTTTATTCTTTTAATAATCTTATTTAAATATCGCCCGATATTTATAATATATTAGGCTAGATTTAATTTAATTTATTATAAAATTTATTATACTTTACTATAACTAGTTATTTAAATTACGCGAATTATTATACCCTCTTTACTTTATAATCATTATTAAATTTATTTATTTATTACTACTATCGCGCTACGGCCCCGGCGCGTATTATTTATATATAATACAAAATTATTTAAAATTAACTAGATTATTTAAAATATTAGAAGAATACCCGTATTAATTTATAATATAAATATTAACGATATATTACTACGAGTTAAAGAATTTATTAATAAATATCGTTATTTAAAAAATATATTTAAATATTAACGGAATTATAGAGACGCGCTTAAAATAAAAAGAACCTAATAAAGTAAATATTTAATATTTAATTTTAAAGAGTAAATCGAGGTTTAAGATTATCTAGGCTTCGGCGAATAAATATATATTAATATTATTATATATTAGAGGGACTTTAATTAAGTAATTAAAATTAAAAATAACTTTAATAACGTATTATTTCTTAATTTATAAAATTAAATAATAATAATAACCGGCTCGAACGATACTCTTTTTAAATAAAAAATTAATACCGTTTATAATCTTTCCTTTTTTTAATTTTTCTAAACTTTTAAAATCGACTATATATTAAACTAGTTTATATTACGGAATTTTATATATAAAATCCGGTTTTTAATAATCTCCGCGTATTTATTAAACGAAGAATTTAATATAATTTATTTACGATTCGCGTTACTCTAGGGATATTAGATAACTCGTTATTTTATAACGAACTCGATACTCGATTATCTCTTTTATATAACGGAGGAGGACGTATATTATATAAATATTTTAGAAGATAAAGATTTATAAAATAATATTTAATATTTCTAGGACCGGGGTATAAATTTAATAAAAAGTAAATTTATTATAAATAATAATTTTAATTAATTATATCCTTTATCCTTTAATATAAATCTAATTTAAGAGATGAATTTATTTTTATTAAGATTTTAAATTTATTTTTTTCCTCCTCCGTTCTTCTTTCTTCTAAGTATTTAATATATTATAAATAAAAATCTATTATCGCGCCCGAAGGAGCTCGAAAAAAAGGAGTTATTATAAAAATTAATATCGAAAATATATTCGTATTTATTTATTATTTCCCGTTTTCTTTACTTCGAGATTAATCTCTCTTCTTTATAACTTTAAAATATCGCTCTTCTTTTAATACCTTTTATTAAAATCTAATCCGTTTATTAATAATAAAAAGATTAAAGAGCCGAACGAAACTTTTAGGCTCTAATAATAATAAAGATAATTTATTATTATTATTATAAAAATAACCTCCGAAGAAGTTTTTATTTAAGAAACTTTATAAATCCCTTAAATCTTTAAAGAAGTCCTCCGAGTAATTAAATTAAAAGAATAAATTCGTATTTAAAGAATCCTCCGAATTAATTACTAGTAATAATAAAGATAATAACGGGGTTAAAGAAAAGAAAATAAAGTTAATTATAATATATAAATAATAATTAATCGATATCTCCTTTAATAATATTATATTTATTAATTATTTTCTTAACTTTAAAAAACTTAATAATAATTATTTATATAAATATATTTACGATAGTATATAAAAACGCGTTATTATATTCGCGAAAATTATTTACCTTAATAATTCTCGCGGTAATAATATAATAATAATTCCTAGAATATTAAAATTAAATTATTACTAATAGTAACTTTATATATTTATAATTATATTAAATAACGAAGAAGATTTAAGATATTATAATATTCGTTTAGACTATATAAATAAATATAAAAAATATAAAGTTTATAATTTTATTTATTAAACTCTTTAATTAATTCTAATTATATAAAGATTTATAAAGTTATAAGCGCTACCGTATTTTATCGTTATTTATATTAAAAATAAATAGAGATTTAATATAAATAAAAGAAATAGTTAATAAAGTTTTAATATTATTATAAAAATACTCCTACGAGCTCTAAATATCCTATAAATTAATAATTCTACGAATATTTATATTTACCGGGCTTAAAGGTTATTTATATTATATTAATTAATAAACTTAAACTATTCCTTATCCCGCCGCCCGATTTTAATATTTAAATTAATAAATTAAAATCGGTAATCGACCTTAAAGACTTAAAGATATAGTTTATAATTATTAATATAATAATAAAAATACGATTATATTATAAATAAAAGGGCGACGAAGAGTTTAACGACGGTATATAATAAAAAAAACTTTAAAATAATATAATTTAAAAGTAAAAAAATATTAACTTTATATAATATAATTCCCCGAGCGTAGTAAATATATCGTTATATATAATTATTATATAGTAGATATAGTTAGCCTCTAATAAAGTCTTTAACGAAAAATATAAATATCTTTATATAAAGTAAATGAAAAAAGAGACTATAAAGGAAATAATTTATTATTTTTAATACGACTTCGTAATCGTAGGCGAATATAATAGGGTAAGAAATTTAAATAAAGATTTATATTATTCTTTTTAAAAGATAAAAAAGACTCGCTTTAAATATAATTTTTATTTTATAATTATATTTAGAATAATTATTAATTAAAACCTAGAGGATATTATAGCCCCTCGGACTATTATAAAAGATATTTATTAAAATAATTATTAATTCGGTTATTAACACTTCGGATTTATTAACCTAGAAAAGTCTACGAGTATTATTACCCGATATATAAAAAAACTAGAGTATAGGAGAGATTTATTAAAATAATAAATATCTTCGCTAATATACTTTTTTATACCTCGATACTATAATATAAAAAGAGTAATTAAATTAGATATATTTTATAACGTTTAAGAAACTTTATTAAAAAGACTTTATAATTATTTATTTACTAGGACTTTAGCCGCGATTTAGGTCTATTATTATTAATTAAAAAATTATTATACTAGAAAGACTCTAATAGCGGTAAAATTATTAAAGGAATATTAAGATTATAATACCTCTTTCTTATACTAATATCCTTAATATTTAATTTTGGTTTATTTTAATTTTGGTTTATTTTAATATAATACCTATTATATTATGGGTTCTTTAATTATATAGATTTTTACCTACCCTCGTTATCTCCTTTAAAACTCTTAATAAAAAATAAATTAATAATACGACCGCGGCCTCTAGTATAAATAAAAATAATAATTAAATATAAGAAAATTATATCCTAGGTAGAGACTATATAATATTTAAAAAGATATCCCCTAAATTTAAAATTATCGCCTTTATTTTTAAGAAATATAAAGAGGTAAATATATTAATTACATTTTTATTTATCGAGATAATTTTAATAGTAGAATAGGTAAATTCTTTTTTTCTTTAAAATCTTTAGTATAGAAGAGCCTAAACTCGCTTTTTTTAATATATTAAATATAGTATTCTCTTTTCTAAATATAATATTTAATATTAACTTTTCTTTATTATAGTATATCCGAGAGAAGTTTAAACCTAAAATACGAATATTCTTTAAAACCGATAAGGCGAGGGTTATAATTATATATATATTAATACGAAAGGTTAATTATAATCGTAAACTAATAAAGAATAATATATTTAATTTTTTAATTAAATTTACGCGGTAAATAAGCGTAGGCTTAAATTTTATATATATAATTATAATTATTCTATAAACCCCTCTACTTTATCGGGTTATATAAATAAATACCGAAGAGAATATATTAAATAACCTAGTTAAAGGAAATGTTTTAGTATATATTATATACTAATACCGGAATTAAAGAGTATATAAAGAGGAAGTAGAAATCGAAGGCGGATTTTAAAATAAATATATTTAAAATTATAAATATAATAAATACGGAGGGTATAAAAGACGCTAACGGAGGTAATAATCCTAGATATAATAATAATATTTAGAATATTAATAATACTACGACTAGTAATAATAATAAGGAAGGTATAAAGGCGATTTAAGAAAATAATATATATATTAAATAAAAGCGCGGTTAAAGTAGTTACGGATATAGTATTTAATTATTTTAATAAAGTATTAATATATTTTTAAACCGTTAGATATTTAGGTTTAAATAAAAACTAGGAAGTTTATTACCTCTTTATATACTTTTCTATATAATAATACTTATTTTATATATAATAATATTTACTATAGTACGTTATTATCGTTTACGATTTTAATCCTCTACTCTATTATATTTAAGAATAATAATAAAAAACCGAGTATTATATCTAATCTAGATCTAGGCCTAGATTTAGTTTAAATATTCTTTAAACTTAACCTAAATTCTATTTAATTCCTAAACTCGTTACTAAAGATTTATATTTATAATATTTTAATTATATTTACCGCTATTTAACGCGGTATCTAATTATATATTCCTTAATTTTTTTTTAAATTTACGATCGATACGGGGCCCTAGGAATTAAGGGTTATTAATAAAAACTTTTAAAATAATAACGGAAAAGAAATATTAATTTACGAATATATTACCGAGTATATCTATAATATTTATAAGGAAGTTAGAGATATTATTTAAATTTAGGCCTAGCTCTAGCCTAGATCTAGCCTAGATCTAGCCTAGATTTAAAAAAGTATATTTTTAATATTTCGACTATCCCTACTATTATCTATATAATAATACGTTATTATTGATATAATTTAGATATAGCTGAGATAAGTTAGATTTAATTATATTCTACTATACTATATTTCGTTTATTAATAACCTACGAAATATATAAAATACGTATTTTATACCGATTAAGTAGCGATTTTATAAAATTGTTTTTCCGGACTTACCGATATATATACGTTATATTTACTAAATTTATAAATATATAATTAATATAAATTTGAAATATCGCCGGTACGTTAGCGAGCCTAAAAGGTATAACTAAATATTCGAAATAATTATAACGAGTTCGGAAAGTAGTTTTCTATTTATTATCTTCCTTAATCCGGATCCTATAATAAATATCTTTAAAATCTAACTTCGTAAAGATTTTGGAACTATATAAGCGGTTTAATATCTCGGTAATTAAGGGTAATAAATATCGATTTTTAATAATTATTATATTTAAACCCCGATAATTAATATAAAGACGTAGCCTATTATTCTTTTTAAATATAAAAAGAATAGATACTCTAATTAAAGAAGTTAAATAACGGATCTAGTTTTTATAAAATAAGGATTTTAAATAGCGCCGTAGCTCCGATAATTTAATTTAAAATAAATTATAGAGAGGTTTATAAAGCGGTTTTTTATTAATCTTTATTTTAATAATATAATCCCTTTATTTAAAAATAAATAGGGTACTCGCTTTCTCGTTAGAAAAAATATTATAAAACTTTATAAATTTTTTAGGAATCTTTAGGTTAGGAAGTTCTTCTTATTCGCCTCACACTATTATAATATATACGACCGCGAATATATTCGGTTTATTTTTAAAATTATTAGTGAATTTGGCCGGTTCCTTAATTTATAAATTACTAGAATTAATTTTAAACCGCTATTAGTCCGTTTTAGAATTAATTAATATCTTTAATTAATATAATTTAAATATATTTAGAATAATATCTAAATTTTTAAAATTTATAATATAGAATAGAGTACTATACTCACGCCCTTAACTTTAACTATCGATTATTTAATAATTTAATTAATACACGTTATAGTAATATATATATCGGTAAATTTAGAAAAATAGTTTTATAAAATCGCTACTTAATCGGTATAAAATAGGTATTTTATATATTCGGTAGGTTATTAGTAAACGAAATATAGTATAATAGAATATAATTAAATCTAATTTATCTCAGCTATATCTAAATTAAATAAATAATAATATATTATTATATAGATAGTAGTAGGGATAGTCGAAATATTAAAAGCGCGTTTTTTAAATCTAGGCTAGATCTAGGCCTAGATTTAAACGATATCTTTAACTTCTTTATAAATATTAAAAATATACTCGGTAATATATTCGTAAATTAATATTTCTTTTCCGTTATTATTTTAAAGATTTTTATTAATAGCCTTTAATTCCTAGAGCTTTATATCGATCGTAAATTTAAAAAGAAGTTAAGGAATATATAGTTAAATATCGCGTTAAATAACGGTAAATATAATTAAAATATTAAAAATATAGGCCTTTAATAGCGAGTTTAGGAATTAAATAAAATCTAGATTAAATTTAAAGAATATTTAGACTAGATCTAGGCCTAGATCTAGATTAGATATAATACTCGGTTTTTTATTATTATTCCTAGATATAATAAAGTAGAGGATTAAAATCGTAAATAATAATAACGTATTATAGTAAATATTATTATATAGAAAATAAGTATTATTATATAGAAAAGTATATAGAGGGGTAATAAACTTCCTAGTTTCTATTTAAACCTAAATATCTAGCGGTTTAAAAATATATAAATACTTTATTAAAATAATTAAATACTATATCCGTAACTACTTTAACCGCGCTTTTATTTAATATATATATTATTTTTTTAAATCGTCTTTATACCTTCCCTAGTATTATTACTAGCCGTAGTATTATTAATATTCTAAATATTATTATTATATCTAGGATTATTACCTCCGTTAGCGCCTTTTATACTCTCCGCGTTCGTCGTATTTATAGTTTTAAATATATTTATTTTAAAATCCGCCTTCGATTTCTACTTCCCCTCTATATACTCTTTAATTCTAATATTAATATATAATATATATTAAAATATTTCCTTTAATTAGGTTATTTAATATATTTTTTTCAGTATTTATTTATATAACCCGATAGAGTAGAGGGGTTTATAGAATAATTATAATTATATATATAAAATTTAAGCCTACGCTTATCTACCGCGTAAATTTAATTAAAAAATTAAATATATTATTCTTTATTAATTTACGATTATAATTAATCTTTTATATTAATATATATATTATTACGACCCTCGCTTTATTAATCTCGAAGAATATTCGTATTTTAAATTTAAACTCCTCTCGGATATATTATAATAAAGAAAAATTAATATTAAATATTATATTTAGAAAAGAGAATACTATATTTAATATATTAAAAGAAACGAGTTTAGACTTTTTTATACTAAAGATTTTAAAGAAAAAAAGGATTTACCCGTTTTATTATTAGAATTATTTTAGTAAATAATAATATAATTAATATATTTACCCCTTTATATTTCTTGAAAAGGGAGGCGATAATTTTAAATTTAATTTTTTTTTTTAAATATTATATAGTCCCTACCTAGGATATAATCTTTTTATATTCGATTATTATTTTTATTTATATTAAAGGCCGCGGTTATATCGTTAATTTATTTTTTATTAAGAGTTTTAAAAGAGATAACGAGGGTAAATAAAAATTTATATAATCGGAGAACCCGTAGTATAATAGGTACTATATTAAAATAAATTAAAATTAAATATTAAAGACGTTAATATAGGAAAGAGGTATTATAGTCTTAATATTCCTCCGGTAGTTTTATTATTATTAAAGTCTTTTTAATATAATAGTTTTTTAATTAATAATAATAGACCTAAATCGCGGCTAGAGTCCTAGTAGGTAAATAATTATAAAGTCTTTTTAATAAAGTTTCTTAAACGTTATAAAATATATTTAATTTAATAATTTTTTTTATATTATAATATCGAGGTATAAAGAAGTATATTAATAAAGATATTTATTACCTTAATAAATCTCTCCTATACTCTAGTTTTTTTATATATCGGGTAGTAGTATTTATAGACTTTTTTAAATTAATAAGTCCGAAGTATTAATAACCGAATTAATAATTATTTTAATAAATATCTTTTATAGTAGTCCGAGGGGCTATAATATTCTTTTAATTTTAATTAATAATCGTTCTAGATATAGTTATAAAATAGAAGTTATATTTAGGGCGAGTTTTCTTTATCTTTTAAAGAGAATAATATAGATTTTTATTTAAGTTTTTTACCCTATTATATTCGCCTATAATTACGAAGTTATATTAGAAATAATAAATTACTTTCTTTATAGTCTCTTTTTTCGTTTACTTTATATAAGGATATTTATATTTTTCGTTAAAGACTTTATTAAAGACTAATTATATCTACTATATAATAATTATATATAGCGATATATTTACTACGCTCGGGGAATTATACTATATAAGGTTAATACTTTTTTACTTTTAAATTATATTATTTTAAAGTTTTTTTTATTATATATCGTCGCTAAACTCTTCGGCGCCCTTTTATTCATAATATAATTATATTTTTATTACTATATTAATAACTACGAGTTATACCTTTAGGTCTTTAAGGTTAATTATTAATTTTAATTTATTAATCTAAATACCGAGATCAGGCGGCGGGATAAAGAATAGTTTAAATTTATTAATTAATATAATATAAATAACCTCTAAACCCGGTAAATATAAATATTTATAGAATTATCGATTCGTAGGATATTTAGAGCCCGTAGGAGTATTTTTATAATAGTATTAAAACTTTATTAATTATTTATTTTATTTACGTTAAATCTCTATTTATTTCTAGTATAAATAATAATAAAATACGATAACGTTTATAATTTTATAAATCTTTATATAATTAAAATTAATTAAGAAACTTAATAAATAAAATTATAAACTTTATATTTTTAATATTTATTTATATAATCTAGAAGAATATTATAGTATCTTAAATCTTCTTCGTTATTTAGTATAATTATAAATATATAAAGTTACTACTAGTAATAACTTAACTTTAATATTCTAGGAATTATAATTATATTATAATTATAAGAATTATTAGGGTAAGCGATTTTTACGAATATAATAACGCGTTCCTATATATTATTATAAATATATTTATATAAATAATTATTATTAAGTTTTTTAAAGTTAGGAAAGTAATTAATAAATATAATATTATTAAAAAAGATATCGATTAATTATTATTTATATATTATAGTTAATTTTACCTTCTCTTTTTTAACCTCGTTATTATTTTTATTATTATTAATAACTAGTTCGGAGGATTCTTTAAATACGAATTTATTCTTTTAATTTAATTACTCGGAGGACTCCTTTAAAGACTTAAGGGATTCGCGAGGTTTCTTAAATAAAAACTTCTTTAAAGAATATTTTTATAATAATAATAATAAATCGTCTTTATTATTATTAAAATCTAAGAGCTTCGTCCGGCTCTTTAGTTTTTTCGTTATTAATAAATAAATTAGGTCTTAATAAAAAATATTAAAAAAAGGGCGATATTTTAAAATTATATAAAAAAAAAATTAATCTCGAAATAAAGAAAACAGGAAAGAATAAATAAATATAAATATACTTTCGATATTAATTTTTATAATAACTCCTTTTTTTCGAGCTCCTTCGGGCGCGATAATAGGTTTTTATTTATAATATATTAAATACCTAAAAAAAGGAAAAACGGAGGAGGAAAGAAATAAGTTTAAAATCCTAATAAAAATAAATCTATCTTTTAAATTAAATTTATATTAAAGAATAAAGAATATAATTAATTAAAGTTATTATTTATAATAAATTTACCTTTTATTAAATTTATACCCCGGTCCTAGAAATATTAAATATTATTTTATAAATCCTTATCTTCTAAAATATTTATATAATACGCGTCCTTCTTTATTATATAAAAGAGATAATCGAGTATTTAGTCCGTTATAAAATAACGAGTTATTTAATATCCCTAAAATAGCGCGAATCGTAAATAAATTATATTAAATTCTTTATTTAATAAATACGCGGAGATTATTAAAAACCGGATCTTATATATAAAATTCCGTAATATAAACTAGTTTAATATATAATCGATTTTAAAGATTTAGAAGGCCGAAAAGAAGAAAGATTATAAATAATATTAATTTTTTATTTAAAAAGAGTATCGTTCGAGCCGGTTATTATTATTATTTAACTTTATAGATTAAAAGATAATATATTATTAAAATTATTCTTAATTTTAATTATCTAACTAGAGTCTCTTTAATATATAATAATATTAATATATATTTATTCGCCGAAGCCTAGATAGTCTTAGACCTCGATTTACTCTTTAAAATTAAATATTAAATATTTACCCTATTAAATTCTTTTTACTTTAAGCGCGTCTTTATAATTTCGTTAATATTTGATTATATTCTTTAGATAGCGATATTTATTAATAAACTTTATAATTTATAATAATATATCGTTAATATTTATATAATAAATTAATATAGGTATTCTTTTAATATCCTAGATAATCTAGTTAGTTTTAAATAACTTTTTATTATATTTAAATAATACGCGCCGGGGCCGTAGCGCGATAATAATAATAAATAAATAAATTTAATAATAATTATAAAGTAAAGAGGGTATAATAATTCGCGTAATTTAAATAACTAGTTATAGTAAAGTATAATAAATTTTATAATAAATTAAATTAGATCTAGCCTAATATACCGTAAATATCGGGCGATATTTAAATAAAATTATTAAAAGAATAAGATAATAAATAAAGAGGTCTTTAAGTTATTATATATAAATATATTTAAAAAAGTCGTCTTTAGAAAGATAGTTAATATTTAATATTTAAACCTATATACTAACTACCTATATTATTATAATTTTATATAATATAGTTATTAAACCGTACTAGAAATAGCCTAGAGTATAGTTTATAATATAATTAATATCGTAATTAATAAATTTCTAGATCTTATATAACGGGTTTAAATAAAAATAAATATTAAAAGATAATAAAGAAGAGTATTTATATTTATAATATATTAATATTAAGCTAGCCTTTTAGCGCTTTAGACCTAGTTTAAATCTAATTTAAATTTTCCCTAAATTTTCCCTAGGTCTAGGCTAGATCTAGGCTAGATTCTTTATATATTATTAAATAAAAATAGTTTTTTATAAATTAAGGGTAGACTACGTAAAGTTTTTAATATTATTTTTATACTCTCGATAACTAAAATTATATCCGATAATAATAAATTATCCTCCGTCCGCGGCCCTAATTATAATAAAGTATTAAAGATAGTAATAATTAAAATAAAAGACCTAATTAACCTTTCGGCTTCTAACGAAAATATTAAAAAGACGAAATATTCGGAGGAGGATATAACTTTATTTAATAATAATTATAATAACTTATTTAATTTTAAAGGACTATTAAAGAATACTTAACTAGTATTAAATTTAATTAATTTATTTTTATTAAACTTTATAAAGGACTCGGCCTATATTCGTTATTTTATTAATAATAATAGTAGTAAGAAGTTGGATAAGGCTACTAAAATAGTTAAAACGATAATAGTATTAATTATTAAAAATATCCGTATACTCTCTTTAGAATTTAATAATTCTTCGGAGTAGTATTCGTTATCGCCTAATAAACTAGTCTCGGCGTCGATATCTTTCTCGTTTAATAATTAGGATAAAGTTATTACCGTTAATATATAGAAGGAGGCTATATTTAACGCCGAGGTAAATAACGTAGATTTATTACTTTAGAAATAAAATATAAATAAAGTACTAAAGGTAATAAAGATATTAAATTATCTACTACCTTTAATAAATATTATTAAAGAAGTAGGAATAATCCTTAAGGCTTTAAAGAAAACTATTAATATATTAATCCTATTAAACTACGTTACTTTAGGGAGAAATACGGAGTTCTTCGACCTTAAAAAGTATTACTAGATTATAAAAATTAACCGGCGAGAAGTTAAAATAAAAGATTTATAATTCCCTAACTTTTTTAAATATAAAGTATACTTTACTTTTAATAATAATAAATATAATATTTATTATATCGTCCGTATCTTAGGTCTCCTCTCCGATATTATTATAATAAAGTTTTTAAAAAAAGTTCGAGGTAGTATAATATTTAATACGAAATTATTAAATACTAAAAGTATTACTAGTAATATAACTAGGCTCGTTATATTCCTTTATAAATATATAATTATAATTTATAAAGAGTATATTTAATAATATTTAATTTCCTTTAACGGTTTTATAGCCCGAATCGAAACCGTATTAACTCCGATTTAGTTTATTCTAATTAATTAACGAAAGATTATTAACGATAAAACTACGCGTTATTTTAAGGTATATAATTTTCCTTATATTATTATACTAATAATATTAAATAAATAACTAGTAATTTTTTGAATAATTAAATTTAACGCGGTCGAGAGTATAAATATAAATAGTAATAATATTTTAGGTTTATACTTTTCTTTTATTTATACTACTAAATAAACTTCTACGTTATTTAATTATACTAGTCGATATAAGAATTATATTATTATATTTATATTAAATCCGTATACTTAGTCTTTAGAGACTCTTCTCGATAATAATAATAATTAACTCGCGGTCGTTAATTATCGGTAAAATATTCCGTTTATTTTAAAATAATTAAGAGGGTAAACCCTCTCCTATACTTCCGTAATTTAAAATAACGATATAATTTAAAATTTAGGCGGGGGCTATACTAGCGATAACTTTTAAAATAATAAAAATAAAAATAATTAAAAAGGGGGTATAAATAAAGGCGAGGATAATAATAAATAAAATAGAAATAAAGACGACGGCGATAATAGTAATACTCGTTTAATTAATAAAGAATCGTTATTTATATCGTTTATAATCGTGGCTTATAAAGGCCGGACGACTTTAACTAGTAATAATCTTTAATTATCCGCTCCGATACTTATAATATAAATATTAATTATAGATTTTTTCGGTATTAACCGCGGGGGGAAAGTAAAAGAGTTAAGAATAAAAATATATATTATAAATTTATAAAGAGGTTTAATAAAAGTATCGTCGGTTTTAATATAAATAAAATTAAAATATAAAGAGCCTAAAGAGTTTAAAAGTTCTATTGATAATAAAGTCGCCGTTATTATCTACCCGTTTTAAAATATAAATAATATCTTATTATTAATAACTACCTTATTCGAATACTAAAAATATTATATATTAACTATTTAATAGAGGAGCTCGAAAGATAAACTTTATATTAATATCGTTTTAAATATTATTCGCCCCGTTATTATCTTCCCTTTTATCGTCCTCGGAATTAAAGATCTCTAGTACTTTTTATTTTTAACTAATAATATAATTTATATATTTATATCTTTAAATCGAGGGTAGTATATTCTTTAGCGATTAAAAAAATAGTATTTCTTTCTTTTTTATAAAAATTATAAATATATTAAATAATATTTTCGTAAATTAATACTTTTTTTTTATTATTATTCTAAAGGTTTTCGTTAGTAACCTTTAATTTCCGGGGTCTTATATCGATTATAAATCTAAAAGAAAGTTAAAGAATATATAATTAAATACCGCGTTAAATAACGGTAGATATAATTAAAATATTAAAAGCGTAGGCCTTTAATAACGAGTTTAAGGATTAAATAGAATTTAAATTAAATTTAGAGAGTATTTAAAGGATATTTAAACTAGATCTAGGCCTAGATCTAGACTAGATATAATACTCGGTTTTTTATTATCGTTCCTAAATATAATAAAGTAGAGGATTAAAATCGTAAACGATAATAATATACTATAGTAAATATTATTATATAGAAAATAAATATTATTATATAAAAAAGTATATAGAGGGGTAATGAATTTCCTAGTTCCTATTTAAACCTAAATATCTAGTAGTTTAGAAATATAGGAAGGTTTAACCTAATTAACGACGGTTTATTTTTATATTTATTTATTTTAACTACTTTTCCTCCTAATATATATAATACCTTTTTAAATAATATTTTCTATATTAATAATAAACGCCGCGGTATTATTAATATTCCTAGTAATATTACTCTTTTTAGTATTATTACCTCCGTCGGCGCCTCCTACGCCTTTTATATTCGTTATATTAATAGTTTTAAAAGCGTCCTCCCTAAAATTTATTTTCGATTTATACTTTACGTCTATATACTCCTCGATTTCGGTATTAATATTTAATATATAATAGAATACTTCCTCCTTCTACTTTATCCGATATATTCTTTTTAGTATTTATTTATATATCTCGATAAAGTAGAGGGGCTTATATAGAATAATTATAATTATATAAATTAAATTTAAACCTACGCTTATTTAATATATAAATTTAATTAAAATATTAGGTTTATTCTTCTTTAGTAATATATTATTATTATTAATTTTATATATAAATACGTATTTAGCCGCGTCCCTCTTCTTATTAATTTTAAAGAATATTCGTATTTTAAATTTAATCTCCTCTCGGATATATTATAATAAAAGAATATTAATATAAAAAGGTTAATTAGAAAAGAGAAGACTAAATTTAATAAATTAAAAGAAACGAGTTTAGGCTCTTTTATATCGGAGATTTTAAAGAAAAAAAGAATTTACCCGTTCTATTATTAAAATTATCTCGGTAAATAAGAATATAATTAATATATTTACCCCTTTATATTTCTTAAAAAGAGAGGCGATAACTTTAAGTTTAAAGAATATTTTCTTAAATATTATATAATCTTTATCTAGGATATAATCTTCTAGTATTCGACTATTATCTTTATTTATATACTAGTTCTCGATCTCTTTATTAATTTACTTTTAATTATATATAATTAAAAAGACGGAGAGATAAAGTAAATAATTATATAAACGGAGGAGCCGTACTACTATAAATACCTAATTAGCGTTAATATTAGTCGGGCGATTAAGACGATTCTATATAAATATAATATTATATTAATTATCGTCCTAGTAAGTTTATTATTCTACGAGTTTCTTTATTATTAAAACCTTCTAACGGGCGACGAGGATTACGTAATATATTTTATAATTATAAAGAAAACTAGTTTTAAAAATACTTCGGTAGAGTTTTTTAAACTCGATAAAGTTATAATCTTTTTAATTACTCTTCTTATATCGTTATATTAGGAATTTAGGAAGTAAATTCCCGAATATATTTTTTATATTATTAAATTCTTATAGTCGATTACTTAAACCTTAATATTTAATAATAATATTAATAAAAATCTTTAGGCCGGCTAGTCTAAAGAGGTAATATTTATATTTAAAATTATTTTAAGAAATATTATATATAATATCTATTAGGGTTATAATATTTAATAGATCGGAGTTAATAATCGTTCCGGATATAATTATAAATTAGAAGCGATATTTAAAGCGAGTCTTCCTTATTATTTAAAGAGGATTTTATAAATCTTTATTTAGATTCTTTATAATATTATATTTATCTATAATCGCGAACTTATATTAGAAACGGTAAATAATTTCCTTTTTAATTACTTTTTTTCTATTCTTTATTAAGGAGTATTTATATACTTTATTAAAAACTTTACTAGCGGTTCCTTATAACTACTATATAATAAATATAAATATAAAAATATTTACTTCGCTCGGGAGATTATATTACGTAGCGTTAATAAATTTAATACCTTTTAATAATTTTACGTCGGAGTCGTTCGGGTTATATATTATTTATAATTCTTTTATTATTTATATATTTATTTAATAACTAAAATCGATATTATTATAATAAATAATTATAAACCGTATCTTTAAGGTCTCGAAATCGATTATTAATAATATTTTAATACTTTAAATATTAAGATTAACCGGCGGGGTAAAGAATAATATAGATTTATTAATTAATTTAATATATAAAACTTTCGAGTCTAGTTAATATAAATATTTATAGAATTATTAATTTATAGGATATTTAGAGCCCGTAGGAGTATTTTCGCGGTAATATTAAAATTTTATTAATTACTCCTTCTACTCTCGTTAAATCTTTATTTATTTTTAATATAATTAAAAATAGAATACCGCGGAACCTATAACTTTAAAGGTCTATAAATAAATAGAATTAATTACGAAATTTAAAAAATATATTAAAAGGCTTTACTTTACCTAAATTTATTTCGTCTCCGATAATAATATTAAATTATCCGAAGTCCCCTTTATAGAATAATATAATTATAAATATATAGAGTTACTATTAATAATAAATTAACTTTAGTATTCTAGAGATCGCTATTTTATTATTATTATAAGAATTATTAAAATAAAAAATTTTCGCGAATATAATAACGCGATCCTATATATTATTATAAATATATTCGTATAAATAGTTATTACTAATTTTTTTAAAACTAGGAGGAAGGTAATTAATAAATATAATACTACTAAAAGAGATATTAATTAATTATTATATTATAGTTAACTCTACTTTCTCTTCTTTAGCCGCGTTATTATTTTTATTATTATTAATAATTAATTCCGAGGATTCTTTAATTATGAATTTATCCTTTTAATTTAATTACTCGGAGGAGTTCTTTAAAAACTTAAAGAATTTATAAAGTTTTTCGGGTAACGATTTCTTTAAAATCTATTTCGGCGGTAATAATAATAAATAATTTTTATTATTAATAGGGCCTAAAAGCTTCGCTAGGTATTTAAATCTTTTCGTTATTAATAAAAGAATTAGATCCTCGTTAAAAGTACTAGGAGAACGGGTATATTTCGAAATTATAAAGAAGAGAAGTTAGTCTCGAAATAAAGAAAATAAGAAATAATAAATAGATATAAATATAAATATACTTTCGGTATTAATTTCGGTAGTAGCTCGTTTATTTCGGGCTCCCTCCGGCGCGATAATAAGTTTTTATTTATAATATACTAAATATCTAGAAGAGGCTAGAACGGAGGAGGAAAAGAATAAATTTAAGATTTTAATAAAAGTAAATCTATCTCTTAAATTAAATTAAATATTAAAGAATAGAGGATATAGTTAATTAAAATCATTATTTATTATAACCTCGATTTTTATCGAGTTTATACCTTTATTTAGGAAATATTAAATAGTACTCTATAAATTATTATTTTTTAAAATATTAATATAATACCCCTTTATAATATAATAAATAAGGTAATCGAAGTTTAAGTTTATTATTAAATCGTAAGATATTAAATAATCCTAAAATAATAAAAATCGTAAATAAACTATATTAAGTTCTTCGGGTAATAGATATAAGGAGATTTTAAAAAACCGGGTTTTATATACGAACTTCTCTAGTATATACTAGTTTAGTATATAATCGATCTCGAGATTTCTAAATAAGCGAAGTAGAAGAGGATTAAAAATAATTCTCGATTCTTATTTAATACGAAGATTACTCGAATTAATTATTACTACTATTTAACTTTAGAAATCTAAAGGCGGTATATTATTAGATTTATATTTAATTTTTAATAATTTATTAAAGCTTCCCTAATAATTATAATATTAATATATATTTTTTCGCCGAAATTTATATAGTTTTAGATTTAGATTTAGTCGCTAAATTTAATTATTAAATATTAATTCTACTAGACTCTTTTATCTTTAAACACGATTTTAAAGTTCGGTTAATTTTTAAATATATTATTTATAAAATAATACTACTCTATAAACTCTTTAACTTATTAAAATATAATAATAATAATAATATAATAATAAATCGGCGAGTATACGCCTTTTATATATATAATAATCTAGTTATTTTTAGATAACTTTCCGTTATAGTTAAATAATAAAAGAGGTTACTATAGTATTATAACGGTAATAAATAAATAGATTTAATAATAATTATATAGCTAGAAGAGTATAATAATATATATAATAATTATAATAATTAATTTTAGTAAAGTATAATAAATTAAATAATAAATATATTTAGATCTAGGCCTAGATCTAGTTAAAACCTATAAATTAAAAGCTCGGGCGTTAGTTTTTATAAATATAATTCCTAAGATTTCGTCTCTTAATATAAGGCCACGCGAATATTAAATTATCCGAGGTTTACCCGGTATATTTAAGGCTCTACTTTAAGAAGTAATATTTATATATTATTTAATAAAAGAGAAGTAAAAGAGTATTAAAAGAGATCGATATTAAATAATATAATATCTATATAATAAGACCTTTAATCTAGTCGAGTTTTAAAAGATTTATATATCTTCGTATTATTAAATCTACGAATATCGTTTTTAATAATTTAAATTCCGTGAAAATTATTTTAAAATAAATATTTCGAATATTAATATTTTATACCATTTATAATTTTATATTAAAATCCTTAATCTATTTAATTATTATTTTTAATATCGGTTATATATATTTCCCTAGCCCTTTCTACCCGTAGAACGAATATTATTTATATTAAAACTATTAAAATTATATATAAATCTATTAT
>JAABUS010002242.1_pt1 | contig 37382 bp, 36 predicted proteins | sample 5560161 | NCBI WGS metagenome assembly JAABUS01 (sample SAMN10711885, study PRJNA513376) | rock metagenome | isolation source: Antarctica rocks | place: Antarctica: Victoria Land, Trio Nunatak nord | collected 2016-01-04
GCGTACGGATGGCACAGCCAGCGAGCGGGTCCATGCGGAGCCTCCGGATGATGCGAGCGAATCCAGCGTCGCTATCCTCCCGCTCTCGCCCGCCGCAGACAACCTCTAAGATGCGATTGCCCTGGGGAGGCTGACGAGGGGCAAGCCCTGGCAGGGGGAATGCGGGTATCCTGCGCTGAGCAGCGCGAGCGGCGGGAAGCGGAGGAGCCGAGGCAACGATGGCGGAGTGGACGGGTCGTAAGCAGCGGCGGCAGAGCCCGACTGATCCCGAGGCGAGCCACCGGAATCAGGAGCGGAACGAGACGCCTCAGGGGCCAGAGGCACCGGGAGCGATCTCCTCGCCGCAGCTTCCGGGCGAGGTGCCGGATCGTTCTACCGTACCGGGGCAATTCGCGACGCGGGTGCCGCGGGCGACGAGCGTGCAGCGGCCGTTAACTGAGGAGGGGACGGCGCAGGCGATCATGAACGTCTACGCGGCGTCGCCGGAGACGGCGATGGACCCGGCGCGGTTCGAGCAGGCGACGGCATCCTATGAGGAGATGCGGAAGGCGAACCCGGCGCAGCTGCCGCCGACCCGGCCCGGGCCGGGCTACGCGCTGCGACAAGGAGACGCCATGGCGAGCGAGCTTCAGGAGATCGGGGGCGCGGGGCCGACGCCGGCCCAGTCAGCGGTGGCGACGGGTGAGGCGTCCAACGCCCAACCGGGGGGGACGGAAGCGCCCGCGGCGAGGAAAGACGCGCCCGCGTCGGAGGTCGGCAGCGCGTTTTCGCCGACCGACGCGCCGGCCAGCGTGCGCTCGCCGGAGGATGCGATGGCTGGAAGCGGCGCCGTTGCGGGCGGCGGGCAGATCGGGGAGTCGCGCTGGGCCGAGGCGGCGAAGCCGGGCGATGTGTCGAGCGCGGCGGGAACGCTGCCGGTGGCGAAGGAGAGCGAGGCGGGGGACCGGAGTGGGACGGGGGCGCCACCGGTGGCGCCGCAGTAGGACGAGGGGGCAGAGGGGGGTCGCTTCGCTCCCGGGGGCGAAGGGAGACGAGGGGAGGGGCGCGGCTGGGAGGCGGGGGCACGGCGGTCCATCTACGACCGGTGACGGCCGACAACTTGGGAGAGTGCCTGGCGTTGAGGCTGGCCGAACCCCAGGCCGCGTTGGTGGCGAGCAACGCCAAGTCTTTGGCGGAAGCGAAGGTCAACCCAAGCCTCGTGCCGCTCGCCATCTACGACGTCGCGGCGCGTGGGTATGAGCGGCCGGCGGTGCCGATGGTCGGCTTCGTGATGTATGAAGTCACGGTCGGAATTGGGTTCGTCCTCCGGTTGATGATCGACGGGAGCTATCAACGACGGGGCTATGGGCGAGCGGCGATGGTGGAAGTGATTCGCCGGCTGACGCTCACTCCCGAGGTTGAGCTAATCGCGACGAGTCATCGCCACGCGAACGAGGCCGCGGCCCGGCTCTTTCAGGGTCTCGGGTTTGTGCCATGGGCGATCGAATGGGCGAAGGACAATCCCGATGAGGTGTTCTTGCGGCTGACGGAGGAAGCAGGCGGTTGGCCCGAGCGTTGAGCGGTGGCACCGATGAGGAGGCATCGGGAGGGTCATGCGCGGCGGCGGCGCATGGCCCGACTGAGCCGTGGTGTCATGCGGCGTGGCCCGCGAACTCCGAGCGATAGCACGGGGCCGTGGCAAGCCGGCGGACGCTCGCTGTGGGGTACGGTACAATGCGCTGGAGTCTTCCAGGGGAGGCCGCGCTTGGATTGTGAGCGTGGTGTTCCCGGTGCGGCGGTCGACGGCCGCCGCGATTCGCGATACGTGAATCCCTGAACCGTTCCCAGACCGCAGGTCACGGCGGGTGGCCCACGCCGCGCGCCCGCGTCGGAGGCTAAGGCATGGCAACCACCCAAAGCCGGAGCAAGAAGCGGCGGCCGGACGAGGTAGCGGCGGACAAGGACGTCCCCACCACGACCTCGGTCGCGGAGCAGAACGGGGCCGGTGTCGATGACGCGGCGCTGGTCGAGCTCTACCGGACGATGACCCAGATCCGTCTCTTTGAAGAAGCGGCGCAACGAGCTTTCCGACAAGGGAAAATTGGCGGATACCTCCACGTATACAGTGGACAGGAGGCGGTTGCCACCGGTTTCCTCGCATCCTATCAGGAGGGCGACAAGGTCACGACCGCCTACCGTGACCACGCGCACGCGCTGCTGCTGGGTAGTCCGCCGCAAGCGGTGATGGCGGAGCTCTACGGACGGGGCACCGGTCTGGTCAAGGGCAAGGGCGGCTCGATGCACCTGTTCAACGCCGAGCACGGAATGATGGGTGGCTACGGGATCGTCGGCGGGCATATCCCGCTCGGGGTGGGGATGGCGTACGGGCTGCGCTATCAGGGCACCGACAGCATCGTCCAGCTCTATCTCGGCGATGGCGCGATCCACAACGGCGCGTTTCACGAGGCCGCCAATCTGGCGGGTTTGTGGGGGCGCGACGGGCTCAACCCGACGCTCTTCATCATCGAGAACAATCAGTATGGGATGGGGACAAGCGTCGAGCGAGCGACGGCGATGACCGACCTGGCGGCCAAGTTCGATTCGTACGGGATCGGGCACGAAAGGGTCGATGGGATGGATATTCTGGCCGTCCTGGCGTGCGCGCAACGGGTGACGAAGCAGGTACGGGAGACGGGTCAGCCGTACGCGGTCGAGGCGATGACCTACCGGCTGGTACCGCACGGGGCGGGTGACTTTTTCGAGAAGTACCGGTCGAAGGACGAAGTCCGGAAATGGCGCGAGCGCGACCCGATCGGGCAGCTCGAGCACCGGTTGGTTGAATCTGGGGTGGTTGACGAGGATCGGCTGGCAGAGGTACGGAACGACGCGAAGCAGGTGATTGAGGCCGCGGTCAAATTCGCCGACGAGAGTCCGGAGCCGGAGCTGTCCGAGCTGTACACCGATGTCTACGCGGACGAGGTCGGTCCAGCTGGGGCAGGTCGGAGGTCGGAGGTCGGAGGTCGGGGGTCGGGGGCAGGTAGGTAGGATTGGCGCGAGCCGAGGGTGGCGTGGGGCCGGGTTTCGACAGCGACCGGCCGCATCGTGGAGCACGAGGAATGAATCGTCTATGTCCGTGATGACGTACCGTGAAGCGCTTCGCTCGGCGATGACCGAGGAGATGGAGCGCGACGAATCGGTGGTGATGCTGGGTGAGGACATCGGGGTCTATGGTGGGACGCACATCATCACCGACGGGCTGCTCGATAAGTTCGGTCCAAAGCGGGTGATCGACACGCCGATTGCCGAAGGTGGCTTCACCGGGGCGGCGATCGGGATGGCGATGACGGGCCTGCGGCCAATCGTCGAGATGATGACCTGGAACTTCTCCTTTCTCGCCGCGGACCAGATCATTCAGAACGCGGCCAAGCTGCGTTACTTCTCAGGCGGCCAGGTGTCGGTGCCGCTGGTGATCCGGGGGCCGAACGGGGGTGGGGTTCAGCTCTCGGCGCAGCATACCCACAGCCTGGAAGGGTTCTACGGACACTTCCCGGGGTTGAAGGTCGTCTCGCCGGTGACGCCGGCCGACGCGAAGGGGATGATGCTGACGGCGATTCGCGATCCGGACCCGGTGATTTTCCTCGAAGCTGGCGCGTTGTATGGCACCAAGGGCGAGGTAGCCGACGGGGACGCGACGGTGCCATTCGGGGAGGCGCGGATCGCGCGCGAGGGGACGGATGTGACGTTGATCGCCTACGGGCGGCAGGTCAACCTCCTGCTGCGGGTGGCGGAGACGCTGGCGGAGGAGGAAGGGGTCTCGGCGGAGGTGATCGACCTGCGATCGATCCGGCCGTTCGACGAGCGGACGATCGTGGAATCGGTGCGAAAGACGCACCGGGCGGTCGTGGTGCAGGAGCAATGGCGCTGGTTCAGCGTCGCCAGCGAGGTCGCCGCGATCATCCAGGAGCAAGCCTTCGACGACCTCGACGCGCCGGTCGAGCGGGTCAGTGGCGCGGAGGTGCCGGCGCCCTACGCGCGCAACCTCGAGCTGGCGGCCTTCCCGAGTGAGCAGCAGATTATCAGCGCGGTCCGCCGCGCGTTGTACCGGGAGGGTTCGTGATGCCGACCGTAATCATGCCCAAGATGGGGGATGGGATGGAGGAAGGCACCCTCCTCCGATGGTTGAAAGAGGTCGGGCAGGAGGTCGCCGAGGGAGATCCGATCGCGGAGATCGAGACCGACAAGGTGTCGCTGGAGATCGAGGCGGCGGACGGTGGCGTGCTGACGAAAACCCTGGTCGGTGAGGGGCAGACGGTGCCGGTGGGAACGGCGATCGCGACCATCGGCGAGGACGCGGAGGTGGCGGAGGCGCCACCGGCCGCGGAACCGGCAACCGAGGCGGCGAGCAATGGGCGCGCGCCGCAGCCAGAAGTCGCGGCGGTCGCTCCCGCCCCGGACGCTCGGCACGCGGACGCCGATGGCGCGGCGGTGGACGCGCTGCGTGAGGCGCAACCGGCGGGCCAAGCGGCACCGGGCGGTAACGGGGCGGCGGCGGGCCCGGCGCCCGCGCCCGTCAGTGGCGAGCGGCTACGGGCGTCACCGCTCGTGAAGCGGTTGGCAGCCGAGCATGGAATCGATCTGCAGGGCGTGAGTGGTACCGGACCGGGCGGAAGGATCGTCAAGGACGACATCACGCCCTTGCTGACCGGGATGCCCGCCGCCGCGGTACCAGTGCCGGCGGAGGCCGCCCCGGCTCCGGTTGCGGAACTCACGTCGGTCACGCCGCCAGCCCCGGCGCGAGCGCCTGTCGCGGTGGGGGGCCGCCCGGCGGGGACGCCGCGCGAGATGAGCCGGATCAGGAGGACGACCGGACGGCGGATGGCGGAGTCGAAGCAGGCGGCGCCGCACTTCTACGTCACGTCCGAGGTCGACATGGCGCCGGCGGCGGCGTTCCGCGAGCAGGCGAACGCCCAGGTCACCGATGAGACGGCGAGAGTGTCGTTCAACGATCTGATCGTCAAAGCGTGCGCGCTAGGGCTGCGGGAGTTCCCGAACCTGAACGCCTCGTTGGAAGGCGAACAACTGGTCGATCACGCGAATATCGACATCAACATCGCGGTCGCGATCGAGGGTGGGTTGATCGCTCCATTCGTGCCGGACGCCGACCAGAAGAGCCTGGGGGCGATCGCGCGGCTGGCGAAGGATCTGATAGGACGGGCGCGGAACGGCGGGCTGACGCCCGAGGAATATCAGGGTGGCACGTTTACGGTCAGTAACCTGGGGATGTATGACGTCGAGGAGTTCATCGCCGTGATCAATCCGCCGCAAGCCGCGATTCTGGCGGTTGGGTCGATCAAGGAGATGGCGGTCGTGGTTGGCGGCTCGGTAGTGGCCGGCCGGCGGATGAACGTGACGCTCTCGGCCGATCACCGGGTCAGCGACGGGGCGGAGGCGGCGCGATTCCTCCAAGTGGTCAAGCGCTATCTCGAGAACCCGATGGTACTGGCGCTCTCATAGGGTCGCCTTCTGGCAGGTTCATTGAGAGGGGGGCAGGTCGGTAACGACCCGCCCCCTTCATTGCGTGAGACCGGCGAAATCTGGGAGACGAACGGAGAGAAGGTATCGTGGGAGCGCGGGAGTACGTGTTGCTGGCACTGGTGATTTTGGTGCCGCTCGCGATCGCAGTGACGGTGACGCTGTGGTCGCTGGAGCAGGTCCGGTATCGACCGAAGCGCTGGCGACGACCGGCAGTGAAGGAGGAGGCGGCGAGCGGCAGGACGGTCGACGACAACACGTGGGGTGCGGCGGAGAAGGGATCGCATGATGCGGAATCTGGGTGAACAGCCGGGCGTTACACGGCCCGCGACGGCTCTCACTCCCTTTCCCCTCAAAGCCCTCACCCCCTGCCGCTGCCCAGAGGGCACCCGCCCGATGCGCGGGAGAGGGGAAGTTCGGCGGCCTGGCGCTAGTGGGAGACGCAGGGAGCAACCGGAGGACGGATCAACCGGGTGTCGGGTTAGTGATGTGCGTCAGCGGTCGATTATGGTTGAGCGCGATGGGTTTGAGGTGGTGGAAGGGCCGGAGCGGTGAAACCGGCTATCCTAGGGGCTCAGCGGCGGTGAGTCGCGTCGAGGTTTGGGGCAGGCGCTGAAGTATTGAGAGGGAGGGGTCGTGGCGGTCGAGCAGACTCTGGTGATCGTGAAGCCGGATGGGGTGCAGCGGGGGCTAGTGGGCGAGATCATCGGCCGGTTAGAGCGGCGCGGATTGAAGATCGTGGCGCTCGGTGTGCGGGTGATCGACCGCGGGCTGGCGGAGCGGCATTATGCGGAGCATGAGGGGAAGCCGTTCTATGCCGGGTTGGTTGACTACATCGGCTCGGGGCCGTCGGTGACGATGGTGCTGGAAGGCCCGGCGGCGATCCTAGCGACGCGGGAGACGGTCGGCAAGACGAACCCGGCGGAGGCGGCGGCGGGGACGATCCGGGGTGACCTGGGACTGATGAAGGGGCGGAATCTGATTCACGCCTCCGATGGACCGGAGAGCGCGAAACGGGAAGTCGCCCTCTTCTTTGGTGACGGCGGGACCGTGTCGTACGAGCGCGAGGTCGACCGGTGGGTCGTCGAGCCGGAGGGGTAGGGCGGGGTTTCACGTGAAACCGATGCACCTGGGTTTGGTCCAGGAGTAGGGCGAGAGCTCTTGTTGGGGAGCCCGGGAACGGCCCTCAGCCCCTACCGCCGTCTGCCCTCACCTGCTACTCCTGCCCCAAAAGTCCTCTTTCCCCGTCCGCCGACGGCCCTCGCCCCCTGCCCCCTCTCCCGCGCATCGGGAGAGGGGAAGCTGGCCGCGCGGCGGCGGAGAAGGGAAACGGGCTAGTCAAAGGGTGGTGCGACACGAACCGGCACGGGGAGCCGCAACGGAAGAGATTAGCGCGTAGGGCTCGTCGGATGCGGGGCGGGGCGAGCGCCTGGGGTGGCCGAGCGGAGAGAGGTTGTGCCGCGGGTGGCCACGGAGATGATCCACCTGGACCGCCGGTCCCTGACGGACGCTTGAGTACTCCCGATTCGCGGGAATGGTTGGGCGCCGGTCGATCAGACGGGCCCGTGGTCGATCTGGTCGGACATTGGGACTACGAATCGCTGATGTGGATGAGGCCGGGTTGAGAGTTCCAGATCGACATCAGTTCCGCAAGGAGGTTGCGGAGCTGTTGGTCTGAGGCGGACGGGTCGAGTGGACGGCGGTCAGGGAAGGGGAGGCCGCCGAACTTTTCCCGGCTGGCGCTTGAGCGTACATCGGTTCGGGCCGAGCGAAAGTAGTAGTCGGCGTAAAGGTCGGCGCCGTCCGAGACGACGTAGAGGGCGTAGCTCGGGTCGAGCTCGATGCCGATCGTTCCCGCTTCGGGGGTATCGACGACCACCGGGTACCCGGCCGGGGCGCGGAGCCGATATTCCTCGGCGGCGAAGCGCAACATCGGAAGGAATCGCTCGCGGACCGTCGTCAACGCCTGAACCGTCACTCTCGCCTCTCCGCCTAACCGTATCGATCAGCGACGCGGGCGCGTCGCGTTTGATGGTCGATTATGCGTCGCGGCGGCGGGAGCGTCCAGCACCGGGGTCGGTGGCTGGCCAGCCAACTGGGTTTCACGTGAAACGGTGGCCGCACGCCACGATCGAGGCCCTACCGGTGGCCGTTGGCGGCAGGATCGGCGACTCGTTCCGGAGCGCGGTTCTCCTCGGCGAGCAAGCTGGCGCGAGGGGTGATCTGACCAGCGTATTTGTTGTTGCGCTTCGCGCGATAGGGCGTGTCGACCGGGGAGCTGACGGTCTCGAAAGAAAAGGAGCAGATCCGCATCCCTGGGTAGAGGGCAACCGCCATCCGACCGAGGTTGCTCAACTCCATCGTCGCTGTGCCCACCCAGCCTGGTTCAAAGACGGCGGCCGTGGAGTGCACCGTGATGCCGAGCCGGGCAATGCTCGAGCGTCCCTCCAGCCGGCCGAGAAGGTCGTCGGGCAGCGCCAGCGATTCGACGGTCGAGGCGAGGGCGAAGTCGCCTGGCTGCATCATGAAGGGATCGTCACCTTCAACCTCGATCGTCCGCATCGCCTCGCCGATCGATTGCGGCTGCCGGGGGTCGATGAAACTGTACCGGCTGTGCTCGAAGACCATGAAGGTGCGGCCCAATCGGAAATCGACCGAGACCGAACCAAGTTGCGTCTCCAAGTCTGGTGCTGGGTCAATCGCGATCCGGCCCTCCGCCAACGCCCGCCGGATGTCCCGGTCCGAAAGAATCATCGACCGCTCCCGCCGTATCCGCCTCGTTCGTCGTGACTCATGCCGACCGAGTGCATCCCAGGGGATGCGCCAGCCGTTCCTTATCGCGTACGTACACTACGGTACGCCTGGTCATCGGTCAAGGGACGCGTTTGCCGGTAGGACCTCACGCCGGTGTCATCGGCGCGGGCGCTCAGCGATCCGCGGTCGGACGTGGGACCGGACAATCCGGCTGTGGAGCCAGCGCGCGGTGCAGATCACACAGCGTGGTGGCTGCCACGCGGGCAAACAGGGCGCATTCAGAACGCTCGGGTGGCGCGGGCCGGCCAGCGACGTCCAGATCCTGGTGGTAGCGCGGCGCTCTGGACGGTGGTTGGCGCCGGAGCGCTACCAGGCGACGAAGCCGAGGTCGCGACGCGCGTACATGCTGTACCAGAGGTTGGGAGGAGTATCGTCGCTCAGCCCGAGATCGACGACCAGCACCGGTTGTCGGGCGAGGGTGCGCACCTGGCGCTCCGCCGCCGGGAAATAGGTCGCGAACGGTTCGCCCGTCGCGGCCGACCTCCCCGTCTCCAGCCGCTCCAGGACAATCGGCGCCGCGGTCTCGGCGGCGGCCTGGTTCGCCATCAGCAGCGCGAGCCAGACGCGCGATCGCGGCTGACCGGGCGCGGCGGGCATCGGCGTGCTTGAGGCCGCGCCCGGCGACCGCGGCGGACCACCGGCCGTCACCCCGATCAGGGCCATCCCCACCGGCGGCATCTGGCGCAACGCGGCCACCGCCGTCATGACGGCGCCTGGGTCGGGCGGTGTCGGATTGGCGAAGGCATCGATGGGCGCCGTTCCTTGCAAGGCCGTACCGTCGACGAGGGTCGCGGAGACGAGATCGGGTGGCGCCGCCGCCAGCAGCGTCGCGACCGCCGGTCGGTCCGCTAGCGACGGCCACGTCCCCGCGACCACCGCGAGCACGGCGCGGAGGAGGCGCAACGACCCCGCGAAGGCGAGCGTTCCGTCCGGCAGGATCGCCGCGTTGTTCATGCTGCTCAACGCCAACCGGGTGATTGGCGAATCGACGTCGCTCACTGGGTCCTCATGCAGCGAGACGACGGTGGCGCCCGGTAGATCGACGGCGATCGCGCGGTAGCCAGAGCGTTGCCAGGCGGCGCGCAACTCCCGTTTGTCGAATCGTCCCCGGAGCAGTGTCGCCTGCGATGGCGGCACGCCGAACTCCAGAGATTGATCGATCTGGAGGACGTCGAAGCCGAACGCCTCGCGCCAGGCGGGGTCGAGCCCGCTGTTCGCGAGGTCGTGCGGGAACACCAATGGCGCTGTCGCCGAGAGGTAGTCGCCGAGCGCCGCGTTCGTGGCCGGGGGGGCGACCCCAACCGCCGCCAACTGGGCCGCGATATCGGAGAAGGTCAGGATCTGGGAAACGTGGGAGTCCCCCGCCAGGATGTCAGGCGCCAAACGCACCAGCGCCGTCAGGTTCGCGACCACCCTGTGGCTGGCTCCAGGTGTCGCCGCCGGTGTGCCCGACGCGGACATAGCCGAGGGAGGCGCGTCCAGGAGTAGGAGCAGGAACGTTAGCCATACCGAAACCGTCAGCCATCGCCGCCCGCATCCTGGCATCGCTCACTCCCTCACGCGTAACCGCGGCGCATCAGCCGCGCCGGTGGCGACGAGAACCAAACGATGCGCGGGGGCGCAACGCGCCACCGGTGGCAGGACACAAGGAGAATACCTCGTCGATCGGCGAAACATCGTTCTGTCTCACACAACTTTGACTGTTTCTGTCAATAATCATCGACAGACGCCGATTTCCGCCGTTCGTTCTGACTTCGCTCACGCCGTGACGCCCCCGATCTCGATCTTGACGTTTCGTATCCCACCACTGTGAATAGTCATTGCCTACGACCATCGCCCGCACCGCAGCCGCGATGGAACGCGTCGCTACCGGCTTGCCAGCGTCTCCGCCGTGCGATAGGTGGCGGAGACGCTGACACCGGTGTGGATGCGCTGGATGGTCTCGCCGAGGAGCGGGGCCACCGAGAGGACCGTCAGCTTGTCGAACTGCTTCTCGGGAGGGAGTGCAATGCTGTTGGTGACGACGATCTCGTGGATGGGGCTGGCCGCGAGGCGGCTGACCGCGGGGCCGGAGAGGACCGGATGGATCGCGCTGGCGTAGACCGCCGTCGCGCCGCTCTCGAGGCAGACCTGGGCCGCCTGGGTGATCGAGCCGGCGGTGTCGATCTCGTCGTCGACGATGACGGCGACGCAGCCGGCGACTGACCCGATCAGGTTGAGCACCTCCGTCCGGTCGCCGTTGCCGACGCGGCGCTTCTCAATGATCGCCAGGGGCGCGTCGATGATCTCGGCAAAGTTGCGGGCTCGCTTGGTGTTGCCGAGGTCGGGGGAGACGACGACTGGGTTCGAGAGGCGCTTGTCAGCGAAGTAGGACGCGGTCAGGGACATCGCGCTCATCTCGTCGACCGGCATGTCGAAGAACCCCTGGATTTGCCCGGCGTGGAGATCGAGGGTCAACACGCGATCGGCGCCGGCGACGCCGACGAGCTTGGCAACGAGGCGGGCGGTAATCGGGACGCGGGGCTGGTCTTTCTTATCAGTGCGGCCGTAGCCAAAGTATGGGATGACGGCTGTGACCCGACCGGCCGAGGCGCGTTTCAGGGTGTCGATCAGGATCAACAACTCCATGATCGCGTCGTTGACGGGGGCGGCAAAAGGCTGGACAACGAAGACGTCGTTGTGGCGGACGCTCTCACCGATGCGGACAAAGGTATTGTCGTTGGCGAATTTAAAGACCTCGGCCCGGCCACGAGGGATACCAATGTAGGAGCAGATCTCGTCTGTGAGGTCGGGATTGCTGTTGCCGCAGAGAATCGTCAGCTGGTCGTAGACGCCAGGCACACGGTGCTCCTTCGGACGTGGAGGACGGTAGAGGGCGGACGGCAGGCGGCAGGCGAGCGATGAAAACGGTTGTCGAAAGATTAAGGTTTTGCCTGGGGAAGAATACTCTACTCCGGTGCCACGGAGTCACTCTGCCGATCGAGGTCGGCGGGGATTTCGGCTGTCAGGACTTCGAGGGCGATGGCGGCGGCCGCTTGTTCGGCGTCGCGTTTGCTGGCACCGGTGCCAAGACCGAGCAGGCGGTCGCCGAGACTGACCTCAACGGTGAAGACGCGGGCGTGATCGGGCCCGGCGGCGGCAGCGGTCCGGTAGACGGGAGGCAGACGGAATCGACCCTGGGCCAGCTCCTGGAGCCGTCCTTTAGGGTTAGCCACCCCCTCGGCGTGCGCGATCATCTGGGTCACGTCGCGGGCGAGGAAGCGGCGGAGGAAGCGCTTGGCGGCAGGATAGCCACGGTCGAGGGCGATCGCTCCAATCAGGGCCTCGAAGGCGCCGGCAAGCATCCGATCGCGTGCGCCAGCGCTCGGGCGTTCTCCCTGACCGAGGTAGAGGAAGGCGCCGAGATCGATCTCCCGCGCCCAGAGGACGAGCGTCTCGGCGCGGACGAGGGCGACGCGACGGTGGGTCAACGTCCCTTCGTTAGCGGTGGGATCGAGGGCATAGAGGTATTCGGCGGCGATGGCACCAAGCAGCGCGTCACCGACGAACTCCAGGCGCTCGTTGGTTCTAGCCGCGCCCGCAACGGCATCGCCGCCGGCGGCAACGACATCGTGGAGGACGGAGCGGTGGGTCAGCGCCAGGCGGAGCAGATCAGGATCACGAAAGCTCAGACCCAGGGCCAATGCCAGGCGAGCTGCGCGACCGTCGTCCGGGGCGCTGGCGCCGACCGCTGCCTCAGCGGCGCCAACGGCCGGCGCCGTGTCGTTCGCGGTAGCGGGTGGCTCGGCGGGGGGTGCCGTCGCGGACCGCCGGCCGCGCTTGGTGGTCGCCATCGCTCGCCTCGCGCTACCTGGGGGGCTAACCAAGCGCCTGGCGAAGATCGACGTTAGCGGCGCGGGCGACGTCGCCGAGACGGTCCCAATCGACCGTCACGAAGTAGACGTAGTGCAGCGGCTCGGTCTCCTCGGTGCGAGAAGCCGCGAGGTCGTAGCTAACGAGGAAGCGGATCAGGGCGTCGGCCATCTGGTCTTCGTCCGGCTGGCGGTCGTCGAGGGCAATCTCGGGACGACCGGCCGCCTGGCTTTGATAGGCGAAGGTCAGCGCCTGATGAAAGGCATCAGAGAGCTCACGGGCCCGGTCGAGCTCACGGCGGGCCGCTTCCTGCTTGTCGGACTCGATGACGTCGCCGGGCTCGGTGGGCGTAGCGTTGAGGTCGATATCCTTCTGTTCGTCCCGGACAACATACTGAGCAACGATGTAATCGAGCAGTTGACGGATGCGATCCGGCACACCTGTTCCTCCCCCGATTGTGCCGGGCGCCGGCCGCTCCTCCGGCGACTGTTGGTGGCGCGAGTATACGGCAGGACTGACGGGCGGCGGCGGGCGTGGCGCCATCCGGGCACGAGCCGGCGGGTCAGGCGGGGATGCGAGCCGGGACGTGCGGAACGCGGCGCCCTCGATGGGTGGTCTCCGTGCTGGAGTGGGATTGCTAGGGCGGAGAACGGTTGACATCGGTTCTCAGCGGGCATGGTGGCAGACGGCGCGAGGAGGGGAACCTCTCGCGCGGCGAGCCGAGGCGACCTATGATTCGGCGTGAGCGCGGCGCGACGATCGCCGACGCGCTCCTTCGCCGGCGGTGGCCTGGGAGGGCGACCGATGTTCTGCACCCTCTGCGCGGTCGCGAACCCGCGTGCCGCCCATACCTGCCGCGGCTGTGGTGGGCGCCTCGACCGGCCTGCAACCCCGCTTCGCGGGGGATCGATGGGGTCGGGTGTGGTGCGCTGGCGGTATCAGACGATGATGCTCGTCGTCGCGCCGATCGTGGCGTTGCTCGCTATTGGGATGGGGTATCAGCGGGCCGAGCAAACGGGGCGCGCCCGCTCCTACGCGCGGGCACTGGGCGCGGACGCCAGCGGTGACTATGCGCTGGCGATCGCGGCTTACGCTGGGGCGGCGGGTTATCGGGACGCTGACAACCGTGGCGCGGCGCTGACCGCCGCGCTTGCCCCCGCTCGCGACGCGGAACGCCGCGCGGGGATTGCGCTCCACGCTGGGCGCTACGACGACGCGATCGTGATCCTCAGCCCCGTCCTCGCCCAGTTACCGGATGATGCCGCGGCCGCTGCTCTCCTCGCCGATGCCCGTCGTTTGCGGGGGATGGACCTCCAGCGTCGCGCCGACGAGGCCAGCGCCCGCCGCGATTGGCTCGCCGCCGAGCAGGCGCTGGCGGCGTTAGCGGGTCAAGAGCCGGGCGACGTCGCGATTGCCGAGCGCCTCGCGGCCCTCCGCCGGGACCACGCTCCGCTCGCGTTCGTCCGCGACGGCGCCCTCTACCTGGTTGGACCGGACGGCGCTGACGAACGGCTCGTGACCGGGGCCGTGCCGGTCGCGCGGCCAGTCTGGAGTCCGGACCGGAGCCAGCTTGCCTTTATCTCGGCGAGCACCGACGAGCGGGGGCCAGCGGCTCTCTTCGTCGTGAACACGGACGGCAGCAGCGTGCGGCGGTTGAGCGAGACCGCGCATCCGAACGCCGTGCCCGCTTGGAGTCCCGACGGCGCGCGGATCGCCTACACGAGCGTCGCCGCATTCGACCTGCTGACGGAGCGAGGACTGCTCGCGATCCACGTCGTCGATGTCGCCACCGGTCGAGACCGCGACGTGACGAGCGGGACCGGGCGGCAGGCGATGACACCAACCTGGTCGCCATCAGGAGACCGGTTGGCGTTTGTCAGCCGCACCCCGCCGGAGACGGCCGACCGCTCGGCGACCGACGGGCCAGGCGCGGTCGACGTCCTGACGCTCGCCAGCGGCGGGATCGTGGACCTGACGGGCGACGCGGTACCCGACGTCGCCCGGGTCATCTGGTCGCCGGTGGACGAGCGGCTGCTGGTTTACGTTCGCAACCACGCGGTGAGTGGTGGCTCGACGTTGCCCGGGGCACAACTCCTGGTGCTCGACGCGCGGACGGGGACGCTGACGCTGTCGGCCGCCACGATCGAGGCGACGACGGCGGGTTGGCGGCCAGCCTGGGCGCCGGATGGCACGCGCTACGCGTACGTCGATGGGCCAACAACAGTCGTCGTGCATGAGCGAGATGGGCAGGAAACGCGGATCGAGGCGGGCGGCTACCTCTCCGGGGCAGTGAGCTGGGCGCCTGGGGGTGAGGCGCTGCTGGCGGTGTCGATCGATCCGCGGCAGCCATCCAGCATCGTGACCTTCGGCAAAGACGGGCCAATCGTGACCGATTTCCCGATTGGCTATGACGCGGATGGACCGGGAGGCAGCCCGGAGTGGTCGCCGCCGAACCCGACGAGGTAAACGGAGGGCGGAGGTCGTGTTCGAGAGGGGGAGGGGGACGTTGGGCACGGTGCATGGGAGCCAAAGAGTTCGGTTCACTCGCCTCTGGTCCTGGTGTGCGACAATCCCACTCTGACCCCAGGAGGGGCTGTTGGGCCGCGCCGGGACGTTCGAGATCGCAACCGATCTGACGCCTAGCCGCGGCGAGAGACGACGTCCGATGCGCTGCTACGAGGAGGAGGAGCTATGATCGATCTGACGCCCCGGAGAGACCGCTTTGGCGACGGCGAGGCGCCGGAGCCACGGTCGGTGAACGATCTGATCCAGGCCCGGATCGACGGGCGGATCAGCCGTCGCGGACTCATCCGCCGGGCGGCGGCGCTCGGGATCGCGGCGCCGGTCGTCGGGATCATGCTCCACGCCACCTCGGACGAGGTGCTGGGGGCGCCGAATCAGGTCCGGCTGCAATCGGACAAGACCGTGCCGGCCGACGCGCCGACCAAGCCCGCCGGCGAGGCGCAGCAGGGCGGCAGCCTGACCGCCGGCACGAACGAGGAGCCGGACACGCTCAACCCCTACATCACGCAACTGGTGACCGGCACCGACATCATCACGGGGATTATGGATCCCCTGCTGCGATACGACAGCAAGCAGCAACTCCAGCCTTCTCTCGCCGAGGGATTCGAGATTTCAAACGACGGCTTGACCTACACCTTCAAGCTGCGTCAGGGCGTGAAGTTCCACAACGGCGACGCCTTCGGCCCCCAGGACGTGATCAACACCTGGAAGATGATCATGAACCCCGACTTCGGGGCCTTCAGCCAGCTCGGGTGGGAGAAGATCACCGACATCACGTCCCCGGACCCGGCGACCGTCGTGATGAAGACGAAGGAACCGTTCGCGCCATTCATCGCCTACGTCGGCACCGAGTACGAGTCCCCATCGAAGGAGCTGGCTAAGGGGCCAGAAAAGTTCAAGCAGGAATTCGGCAGGGCACCGGTCGGTACCGGGCCGATGAAGTTCGTCGAGTGGCAGGCGAAGCAGCAAATCACCGTCGAGAAGTTTGCGGATTACTGGGGCGAGAAGTCGAAGCTCGACAAGATCACGATCCGCATCCTGCCGGACGACAACACGCAACTGGTCCAGCTCCGCACCGGCGAGATCCAGATGGCGGCGGGGGCGGGGGCGCTCGGAGCGACCCGTGTCGACGAGGCGTTGAAGATCGAGGGTGTGAGCGTTCTCGAACACGCGACCCTCGGCTGGTCCCACGTCGACCTCAAGCAGATGGACCACCTGCGGCAGACGAAGGTGCGGCAGGCGCTCGACTTCGCGACCCCATCGCAGCAGATCATCGACAAGCTGCTCAAGGGGCGCGCCCTTCCCAGCGTCGCCGACCAGGCGCCGGGAACCTGGGCATTCAACGCGGACATCAAGCCGCGGCCCTACGACCTGGACCAGGCGAAGAAGTTGCTGGCCGAGGCGGGGCTGACGCCGGGTGAGAAGGGCGTGCTGCAGGGGAAGGTACCGACGAAGGACCCGAACACGCCGGACGGCGAGGTCAAGCCGTTGGAGATCGACCTGTGGGGCATCGCTGGCGATACGGCGGCGCAGCAGATCGTCCAGGTCATCGCCCAGAGCTGGAACTCGATCGGTGTCAAGACGAATCCGCAGTTCCAGGACGTCTCGACGATCTGGGGTCCGGAGGGGTACCAGTTCAACCAGAAGATGACGGGCTGCCTCTACGGCTGGTTTAACTCGAACGATCCGGATGACCTGTTTTACTGGTACAGCTCCCAGATTCCGAAGACCCCGACGGGGACCGGCGGCAACTTGCCCGCCTATTTCCACCAGTACGGTTTCCAGGCGGAGATCGACCGCCTGACCGCAGCGGGAGCCCGCGAGACGGATCAGGAGAAGCGCAAGCAGATCTACTTCCAGATCCAGCAACTGCTCCACGATGAGGCGCCGGTGATCTTCATCTACTGGGGCAAGTCCTTCCCGGTCGTGACGCAGAAACTCGGAGGCTTCTGGCCGAGTGCGTTCAACCGTATGCTCTGGAACGTCCAGGATTGGTATCTGACGAAGTAGGACGAGGGGGGCAGAGGGGGCGGAGGGGACGGAGGAGGACGAGGGGGGTAAGAGCGAGGAGAGCGACGCTGGCTGTGCCGGCCGATCCCCGTCCTCCTCGCTCCTCCGTTCTACTCGCCCCCTCGGCCCCCTCCGCCCCCTGCGTTGTGGAGGTGCGCCGTGGTGCGCTACACGGTCCGGCGGTTGCTCGGCGCGATCCCGTTGCTCCTGGGCGTCGCCGTCCTCTCGTTCATCTTTATGCAGCTCGCGCCGGGTGGGCCGGACGCCCTCTTCGCCCGAAACGGGCGAATGAGCGAGGCGCAGCTCGAGGCGATTCGTCACAACCTGGGCCTCGACCGGCCGATGCACATCCAGTTGCTGATCTGGCTTGGCAATCTGCTGCGGGGCAATCTCGGCACGTCCTACACGCAGTTCCAGCCGGTGAGCAAGGTGATCTGGGAGGTCTTTCCGAACACCGTCATTCTGATGGCGGCGGGACTCGGTATCTCGCTCCTCTTCTCGCTGACCTTTGGCATCCTGGCGGCCAGGCGGCAATACGGTTTCATCGACAACTTCACGTCGTTCGTCAGCTACTTCGGGCTGGCGATGCCGGTCTTCTGGTTCGGGTTGATGCTCCAGATCCTGTTCGCCGTCAAGCTTGGCTGGCTACCGTCGGCCGGGAAGCACGCCGCGGACGGTGGGGGACTTTGGGACCTGGCGAAGCACTTGGCGATGCCCGCCCTGACGATCGCGATCGGCAGCATTGCGGGGTGGAGCCGCTACGTCCGCTCCTCGACCTTGGAGGCGATGGAGCAGGAGTACGTGAGGACGGCACGGGCGAAGGGGCTGGTCGAGCGGCGCGTCGTGCTGAGCCACGTCCTCCGCAACGCCCTGATTCCGTTCGTGACGGTGGTCGGGATCGACGTGCCGCTCTACCTGACGGGAGCTGTCCTGACCGAGACGGTCTTCTCGTGGCCGGGGATGGGCCGCCTCTTCTTCGACTCGCTGACAACGCGGGACTACCCGGTGCTGATGGGGACGCTGGTGCTCGGCGCGGTGCTGATCATCCTCGGCAATCTGATCGCCGACCTCGTGTATGGACTGCTCGATCCGCGGATCAAGTACGACTGAGGACTGAGGACTGAGGACTGAGGACTGAGGACTGAGGACTGAGGACTGAGGACTGAGATGATGGTAGCGGGCGGGGGGCGCGGTGTGGCGAGACCGCGAACAACGCGCGGGCAGCGACGACGGCACGGCCGGGGGTCATGGGGAGCGGATAATGAGCGTTGATTCCACCTCCAAGATGCGGACGGGAGCGATTCCGGCGATACCGGTGCCGGCGGGGGGCGGAGCGGGGCTGGCGATGGAGCCGGCGCCTGAACCCGGACTGAGGGCGCTGGTCCCGTCGTTGGAGGGGCGGGCGGCGCGGGGGCCGCTTCAACTCGCCATGCTCCGGCTCCGACGCGCCAAGCTGGCGTTGATCGGGCTCGTGGTAATCGTGTTGCTGACGCTGGCGGCCGTGTTCGCGGGGCGCGTCGCTCCCTATGGCGAGAACGCGATCGATTTGTTCAGCATCACCGCCGGGCCGTCGCAAACACACTGGCTTGGAACGGACGAGCTGGGACGAGACGAGCTGAGCCGCTTGATCTACGGCGGGCAGGTCTCGCTGCTGGTGGGAGTTGCGGCGGCCCTGCTATCGACGGTGATCGGGATCGTGTTGGGGGCTATTGCTGGGTACTACGGGGGGTGGCTGGACGCGGCCCTGATGCGGTTCGTCGATTTGATGCTGGCGTTTCCGGCGATCTTTTTGCTGCTGATCGTCTTTTCCTTACGGGGCAGCTCCGTTCTCAGCGTCATCCTCTTCCTGGGGTTCTTCGGCTGGATGTGGCTGACGCGGATCATTCGCGGCGAGTTCCTGACCCTGAAGGCGCGCGATTTCGTGGAGGCGGCACGCTCGGTGGGGGTGCCGGATGGGAGGCTGATCGTTCGCCATCTGCTGCCGAATGTGCTGGCGCCGATTATCGTCTCGACGACACTCAACATCGCCTACTACATGCTGGCCGAGGCGACCCTGTCGTTCCTCGGGTTCGGCGTGCCACCCGGCACTCCGACCTGGGGGAACATGCTCAACGCCGCCCGGCCCAACTACACCACCCACCCAATCCTGGCCGTCGCCCCCGGCCTGACCCTGACGATCGCGGTGCTGGCGATCAACTTCGTCGGGGATGGGCTGCGGGATGCGTTCGATCCGAGGGGGGGACGGTAGGGCGGAGAGGGCAGAGGGCAGAGGGCGGTCTACTGAGTTCGAAGATTGGGATGACGAGATGGGGGCACGGAACTATCGGGATCTGATCGTTTGGCAGAAGGCGATGGATCTAGCCGAGGAGGTTTTCGGAATCACCGCGCTGTGGCCGAAAGAGCAGCTCTTTGGGTTGACCATCCAAGCCCAGCGCGCGGCGGTTTCTATCGCTTCGAACATTGCCGAAGGTCAAGGACGCAACAGACCGGCGGAATTCCTGCGGTTCCTCGACATTGCACATGGTTCACGTTGCGAATTGGAGACGCAGCTCACCCTGGCTTGTCGTGTTCGATTCATCACCGAGTCGAAGATGAACCAACTCCTTGACCAGACCGCCGAGATCGGACGGCTCCTGCATGGACTGATGCGGACGCTGCGCTCAAAAATGGCGGCGGCCTAATCTCTGCCCTCTGCCCTCTATCGGCCGCGGCCGAGGCCGTCGTCTTCGCGGAGGATGGGGACGCCGCGGACGGTGTCGACGAGGTGGTAGTGGCGGCTGACGGCGGCCCAGAAGGCCTTGCCGCGATCGGGATAGGGGGCGTGTTCTTTGGTGCCAACGACGTAGCGGGGACGGTCGGAGCCGTTGATGAGGTCCAGCAACTGGCCATAGGTGCCGGGGATGGCGCGCAGCTCGGCGTCATAGAGGTGGGGATAGGCGGCGGGGCGGTCCGCGAGGTAGTAGATGGCGGGGTTGTCGAAGGCGACGAAGATGGTCGCGTCGGTAGGGTCGTGCTGGCGGAGGTAGGCGGCGACAGCGTTCTGGCTCGGGTAGGCCGGTTGCGCGAAGATCGCCTGACTGATGGCATTGTCGCCGCCCTTGGCGAGGACGCTGTACGGGCTGAGTAGGGCGAGCAGCGTGAGGACCGCGAGGCCCCGGCGCGGCATGGGCGCAAGGCGGTCCCAGGCGCCGACGAAGGCGGCGGCGAGCCAGATCGCGAAGGGGGCGGCGGCCTGGATCAGGTAATGGGGCCACCAGTCGCCGCCGATGACGACGCCAGCGAGGGAGGCGAGGAGCCAGAGCCGGAGGAGGAGCGTCGCGCTGTGACCCCGCCAGCGAACGACGAGAGCCGGGGCGACGATGCCGAGCCGGCTTGATCGCGCCAGCTCACGGTCGAGCCCACCGCGAAGGGCGGCGAGCCGCGGCCACTGGCCGTGCCGGATCAGGAGCAGGAGCGCGGTCAGGGCAAGGAGCGGCCAGCAGCGGCCGGCGAGGGCGCCGATCGAAATAAGCTGATGGCTGAGACCGGCGGTGGCGCCGCTCTGGGAGGTGAGACGGTAGGTGACGGCGGCATAGAAGAACGCATGCCAGCCAATCAGCCAGCCGTGGATGCATGCCGGGGCCAGCGCGGCGACGAGCCCCACGAGGAGGAGTGCCATCCGGCGCATCGCGAGCCGGGCTTCCGGTTCCATCAGCCAGACATAGGCGATGCTGACCCCAAGCATGACGATGCCGGACGGCTTGAGCAGGGTCGCCAGTCCGGCGCAGACACCGGCACCGAGCAGTGGGGCGGCGGACCAGCGGCCGCGGCCAGCGCGAAGCAGGAGGACCGCCGCGGCGGCGGCGGGAACCGCCATGAAGACCTCGGCGTTCGCGGTGAACCCTTCGATGGCGGGTGAGCCGGAAAGGATGGCAAAGCCGAAGGCGGCGATGATGGCCACGCGATTCCCAGATGAGAGGCGGGCGAAGCGCCAGACGAGCAGCAGCGTCACCATGGCCGCGAGCCAGGCGCCGAGCCGCATGGCGACGACACCAGTGCCGAGGGTATGGAGGACGAGCGCATAGACGACGAAGACACCCTGCGGCCGACTGACCCACAGATCGTGGTACAGACGCCCCTGGCCGGCGAGCCAGCGGGTGGTGACATAGGCGTAACCGCCCTCGTCGGAGATCATCGGCAGATCGAGGAAGGGAAGCCAGAGGAGCAGGCTGATCGCGCTCGCGACGAGGAGCCAGGCCCAGCTTGGCGCCTGCCAGCGATGGCGCGGAGGGGTCCGCTCGTTTCCTCCCACTGATACTCCTGACCGTTGCCTAACCGGGGAGGCGATGGCGCAGTGCGATGGCTGTGATGTTCCCGGTGGCCCGAATGAGGCACGGGCCGACCGTTAATGATACCGAATGCGCGAGGCCGGACGCGAACCATGGCTCGTCGTGGCCCGCCCGATGGTTCCAGCCAACGGCGCGTCCGACGCCAATGGAGATGATGCACAGCGGGTGTGTACCGGTCGCACAAAAAGGGGACGCGACATCTGTTCCGCGCTGTCACCCAAACGGAATGTGGGGTCTTGACCATGGGACAGGGGGCCTTCTATGATGCCAGCTTCCCCCGCCCGGTCGCGACGGAGGCGACGAGAGGGGGTGTAGTTGGCATCCGTGGACGATACGACGTGACGAGCGGACGAGAAGGGAGACGACGCGGAAAGCGAGTGAGCGTTCGAGGATCGATCGCTGAGGTAGCCGGAAGCGAAGCCGCGACGTATTGAGGCCGCGCGACGCGAGCGCGGCGGGAAGGACTGAGATGTCCCGAAGAGCCTTCACGATCATGGCCGTTTTGATGTTGCTCGTTCCGTTGCTGGCGACCCTCGGCGGTCGTGGCGCGGTGGCGCAGGACGCCTCGCCGGTGGCGGGGGCATCGCCCGCCGCGATGCAAATGCAGCCTGACCCCTCGGTCTCCGGAACAATCGACGTCGGGATGGTCGGCAACCCGCAGATGGTCACACTCCAGCAACTCGTCGAGAAGGGTGAGTTCAATAAGGTCTACCCGAACGTCAAGGTGAACCTGACCGTTCTACCGGAGAATGAGATCCGGCAGACGATCACCCAGGACGTCTCGACCCAATCGGGTCAGTTCGATCTCTTCACCGTCGGCACCTTTGAAGTGCCGCTGTGGGGCAAGAACGGCTGGCTGGAGGAGGTCGGCGACGACGTCGCCAATGACACCACCTACGATCTGAACGACATCTTCCCGGCGCACCGGGATGGACTCTCCAGCGACGGTAAGCTCTACGGGCTGCCGTTCTACGGCGAGAGCTCGATGACGTTCTATCGCAAGGATCTGTTCGAGAAGGCCGGGATCGAGATGCCGGAGCGCCCGACCTGGCAGCAGATCGGCGAGTTCGCCCGGAAGCTGCACGACCCGCAAGGTGGCACGTATGGCATCTGCCTGCGCGGTCTGCCGGGGTGGGGCGAGCAGTTGGCACCACTGACGACCGTCATCAACGCCTACGGCGGCCGCTGGTACGACGAGGACTGGAAGGCGCAACTCGACTCGAAGGAGTCGTCGGACGCGATCCGGTTCTACATCGAGTTGCTGCAACAGGCCGGGGAGCCGGGCGCCGAGCAGGCCGGGTTCACGGAGTGCGAAACGCTGTTCAATCAGGGCAAGGTCGCGATGTGGTACGACGCCACCTCGGCCGCGGACCTGATCTCTGATCCGAGCCTGAACCCGAACGCGGCAAACGTTGGCTACGCCTACCCACCATCAGCCGCGCTGCCGACTGGTAGCTGGCTCTGGAACTGGTCGTTCGCGATGGCGAAGAACACCGACGCCAAGGACGCGAGCCTAGCTTTCATGAAGTGGGCGACCTCGAAGGACTACGTCAACCTCGTCGGCTCGACGTCGGGTCTGGGCTGGGGCAAGGCGCCGACCGGCTCTCGCCAGTCGACGTACGCGAACCCTGCCTACGAGAAGTACGCGAGCGGCTTCTACAAGATCGTCCTCAGCGCGATCAAGGAGGCGAATCCGAACAAGCCAACGCGCGACCCAGTGCCGTACACCGGCGGTCAGTTCGTCCGTATCCCTGAGTTCCAGGACTTGGGGAATAACGTCAGCCAGCAGTTTGCGGCCGCGATCGTCAAGCAGCAGAGCGTCGACGACGCAATCAAGAAGGCCAACGATCTGGCGAATCAGACGGCGATCGACGGTGGCTATCAGACGTAGGTCGGGGGTCGGAGGTCGGAGGTCGGGGGACCGCCGGCGATCTCAATGACGGCATGCGGCCGGGGCGATGGCTCCGGCCGCGTGCTATCCTCGAAGCATCACCGAAGAGGCTCCCCGCACCGTGGCGGCTAGGAGGATCACATGGCGATTGCCGAACCGCGGGTGCAGCCCGTCTCGGGGCGGCGGGTCTCGTCATCGTTCCTGGACCGGCTGACGCACCAGCCGATTGGGCGGGTGCTTGTCCTGCCGGCGCTGATCTACTCGATCGCGGTGACGCAGGCGCCGTTCATCCTGACCGTCTGGTACAGCTTGCAGCGCTGGAACCTGCAACGCCCGGAGAACCGGGGGTTCGCGGGGCTCAGCAATTACCGGATCGTCCTGACCCGTGATCCGGCGTTTCGCGAAGCGCTCGTTCACACCGCGGTTTTCGTCGTCGGGGCAGTGCTGCTGTCGCTGGTCCTCGGTCTGTTGTATGCCGAGCTGGTCAACCACCGGTTCCCGGGGCGGGGGATCGTGCGGACGTTGCTGATCACCCCCTTTCTGATCATGCCGGCGGCGGCGGCGTTGAGCTGGAAGAATCTGATGCTCAACCCAATCTACGGCGTGGTTGATTGGGTGCTGAATACGGCGCTGCCCGGTCATCCGGGGCCGAACTGGTTGGGCAACTATCCTGGAGAGTCGATCGTCGCCGTTCTCGTCTGGCGGTGGGCGCCGTTCATGATGCTGATCCTGCTGGCGGGGATGCAGTCGATCTCCGAGGAGGTGCGGGAGGCGGTCCGGGTCGATGGGGCGACCGCCTGGGAGGAGTTCCGCGACATCACCCTGCCGCACTTGTATCGCTTCATGCAACTCGGCGGGTTGCTGGGGACAGTCTTTATCGTGCAGGAGGTGGACCCGCTCTACCTGATGACCAAGGGAGGGCCGGGTAACGCGACGACGACGCTGCCGTACTTGGTGTACCGGAAAGCGATCGAGGGGTCGAACGTCGGGCTGGGGGCAGCACTGGGGGTGATCGTGGTGCTGCTTTCGATCGTGGTTATCACGTTGTTGCTGCGGGCGCTGGACCGGGTGATGCGGGGGATTTGAGCGATGCAAACAGCGCTCACGGCGCAACCGGGAACGGCCCCGGTCCGGCGCCGGCGCAGCGGGGTGCGGCAGGAGCAGGCGTCGACGCTCTGGGCGGTGATCGCCTGGATCGTCGGGTTGATCGTCTTCTTCCCGGTCTTGTACATGTTTTTGACCGGCTTCAAGACGGAGGCGGCGGCGGTGGACCTGCCGCCGAAGCTGATCTTTTTGCCGACGCTGGAGAACTACCGGGCGGTCTTCGCGACCAACTTCGGGCCATTCTTCCTCAACTCCGCGATCGCCTCGCTCGTCTCGACGGCGATCGTGATGGTGCTGGCAGTGCCAGCAGCCTACGCACTGGCACTGCGGCCGCCGGAGAAGGCGAAGGACGTGCTCTTCTTCTTCATCTCGACGCGGTTCCTGCCACCGGCCGGGGTGATCGTGCCGCTCTATATCATCTTCAAGAACGTGGGGCTGCTGGGGACGATGCGGGGGTTGATCATCCTCTACACGGCGATGAACCTGCCGATCGCGATCTGGATGCTGCGTTCGTTCTTCGAGGAGATTCCGCAGGACGTGCTCGACGCGGCGCGGGTGGATGGGGCGGGGATCATCCGGGAAATGACCGAGATTTTGCTGCCGATGGTGACGCCGGGTCTGGTGGCGACGGTCTTTCTGTCGATCATCTTCGCCTGGAACGAATTCTTCTTCGCGGTCAGCCTGGCCGCCGCCGGGACGGCGACGGTGCCGATCTTCATGGTCAAGTTCGTGACGGCGGAGGGGTTGTTCTGGGCGAAGCTTGCAGCGTCCAGCACGATGGCCGTGCTGCCGATCGTCCTGATCGGGTGGATCGCGCAGCGGCAGTTGGTACGCGGGTTGTCGATGGGCGCGGTGAAGTGAGGACTGAGGACTGAGGACTGAGGACTGAGGACTGAGGAGAGCGTAGTCGACGGAATCCGCGAGAGGGGTGTTGTTGGCGTAAGTGCTGCCGGATAGCTAGATGCGGCCTGAGCGGATGAGCGCCGCCGCGCGACGCTCGGCTCGTTCGTAGATGTTCTCGTGTGGACCAACCATGAAGACAAGGCAGAGCGCGTCCGCTTCGAGGACGACGTAGATCGCCCGATACGCGCCGCCTCCTTTTAGGATGAACTCAAGCGACCGCGCACCGCGCAGGCTTCCGGTTAGGGCATGACCACGATACGGGCTTTCCTCAAGGACAAGCAGGGCGCGGGTAACTTGCTCGGTCCAAGGGCGCAGGCGCTTCAAATCCTTCTCCGCCTGGCCGGTAAGCTCGATCGCGAAACGACTACTCACCTATGAGCGTGAGGTCATTGTCCAACGCGAAAGCGCGGATGTTCCGCGTCCGCCCGGCTTGACGCTCCCGCTCCGCGTGGCGAGCGAGCACGTCGAACGGATTCTCCGCTTTGGCAAAGCGTAAGATCGTGTGCTCCTCGTCGGCCTCGACAAAGAACGCGTCGCCTGGCTCGATACCCAATCCCTCGCGAAGCGGACGAGGAATCATGAGCCGACCCTTGGGATCAACTCTGACGGTGTGCGAACTCATCGGTGCTCATCCTCCGCGACACATTTCAAATCAGGTGGGATCATCCCACACTTCTGAATCTCCACGCTAGCGTGGGACGTTGGGGAAACGTGGTGTTCTCACTCCCTGATGCACTACGTCGCAGCGACGGCGGTTCGATCAGAAGAGCGGCGTGCTACGCTTTGGCGGTGATTCATCTCTTCGACGGGAGGTTGCCTGATGCGCGCGGTGATAGTTGAGAAGCCGGGGGTTGTCCGGGTGGACGAGGTGCCGGAGCCGGAGCCGGGACCGGACGAGGCGATCGTACGCGTCGGCGCCTGCGGGATTTGCGGCACGGATATCCACATCATCGACGGCGAGTTTCCGCCGACGGTGTACCCGATTATTCCCGGTCACGAGTTCGGCGGCGAGGTGGTCGCGGTCGGGCCTGAGGTGACGGGGATCAAGGTTGGGGACCGGGTTGGGGTCGATCCGACGCTGAACTGCGGGGCCTGCTACTACTGCCAGCGGGGCGAGGGGAACTTGTGCGAGCGGTGGAATGGGGTCGGGGTGGCCCGGCAGCCAGGCGGCTTCGCCGAGTGCGTGGCTTTGCCGGGGCGCACGCTCTACCCGTTGCCGGCCGGGATGTCGTATGCGGCGGCGGCGTTGATCGAGCCGATCTCCTGCGTGGTCCGCGGGTTCCACCGGTTGCAGCCGCAGGTGGGCGAGAGCTACCTGATCTATGGCGCGGGGCCGATGGGACTGCTCAATGCCCAGGTCGCCCGCTTCAACGGGGCGAGTCTGGTTGCATTGATCGACATCAATCCGAGCCGGCTGGCGCGGGCGCGACAATTCGGCTTCGAGACGGTTGGCGCCTCGTGGGAGGAGCTGCGGGAGCAGGCGCCGCGCGGTTTCGACAACGTGATCGAGGCGACCGGGGTGACGAAGGTGGCCGAGATGGCGATCGACGCGGTCAAGCGGCGGGGTAAGCTGCTGATCTTCGGGGTCTGCCCGCCGGGGGAGAAGGCGGCCTACGATGCGTTCAAGATCTACAACGAGGAGATCACGATCCTCGGCAGCATGGCGGTGCTCAACTCGTACGGACCGGCGGTCGACATCCTCGCGGCCGGCGCGGTCGACGCCGAGAAGATGGTGACGCACACGCTGACGCTGGACGAGTTTCCGGAGGCGATCGAGCTGGTGCGCGGCGGGACGGGGCTGAAGGTGCAGGTGGCGGGGCGGGGGTAGCCGGCTTCAGGGCTGGGGCAGCGGCCACGCGCTTGCGATCGAGGCGAGGAGTCGTCGGCGTAGATGCCCGGATGCGGAAGACGTCGGGCGATGGCGAGAGACCGCCGGAAACGACGCGCCGGGGGGGTAGTCAGGCGACGCCGCTACGAGCGCATCGCAAAACCGCGGCTGGGCGTCGATGACGCGCGCCTCTTGGGCTGATGGTGACCACCCGCGAACTTCGCGAGATTGAGGCGGGGCGGAGGGGACGGGCCATGTCACTGCAGGTCATTGGCGTTGGCTTCGGCCTGACCGGCACCCTCTCGCTCAAGCTTGCGCTGGAGCGGCTCGGCTTCGCTCCGTGCGAGCACATGACCAACCTGTTCGCCGATCCGGAGAGGGTGACCCGCTGGCTCGAGGCGGCGCCGCACAAGGAGACCCTTGAGCCGATCGACTGGGAGGGGCTCTTCGGCGACTACCGGGCGACGGTCGACTGGCCGGGGGTCTTGTTCTGGCGGGAGTGGGTCGCGGCCTTCCCCGATGCCAAGGTGGTGCTGACCGTGCGCGACCCGGACCGATGGTACGCCAGCGCCGGCGACACCATCATGCGGCTGAACGAGCCGCGGGCCGCGGACGGATCGGCGCTTCCCTTGGCGCCGGAGGTGGTCGCGCGGCGGCGGCTACTCGACCCATTGCTGGAGGCCGTCCTCTTCCAGGGAACGTTCCAAGGCCGGGCGGCCGACCACGACTTCGCTACCGGGGTCTTCTCGCAACACATCGCCGACGTGCAGGCGGAGGTGCCGACGAGGCGGTTGCTGGTCTACGAGGTCGGAGAGGGGTGGGAACCGCTCTGCCGCTTCCTCGAGGTCCCGGTGCCGGAGGAGCCCTTCCCGCGGGTCAACGACTTGGCGGCGTTCCGCGAGCGGATCAACTCGTTCCCGCCCACCGCACCCGGTACGCCATCCCTTGCCTCCTCGGCGTAGGCTCCGGTCCCAGGCGTTAACGGCGACGCCGGGGTGCCCCGGCGCCGCGGCTTGCGCTCGTCTCCCGTGCGTTCGAACTCACGATGGACCGCGCTTTGACTCAGGATGTCGGGGTGCCGACCGTAGCCGCTGCGACCGTGCGCCGGCGGATCGCCGTTCGTGATCGACATGGCGCGTTTGTTGCTCGTCGGAGTGGCGGCTAGGGCCGCCAAGAGGGGATCGCTGCCGGCTCGCGGCGGGCGCCCTGATTTGGCTGGCCATGACCAGCATACCGAGCGTCGTCCTCAGGATCGCGAGTTGATGCGCCGGATCGCTCCGCCGCGGGGCGGTATGACGACGTGCGTTCCATCAGCCGGACGCGATCAGGTCGAAGAGGAGGCGGAACATCGCTGCCTCGCCCTGTGCCCGGGCTGCCTCCTTCTCGCGCTCGATCAGGGCAACGTGCGATCCCTGGCGGGGGTTGTCGAAGACCGAGAGGAGCGAGATGCGGCGCATGCCGAAATATTCGGCGACGGCGTAGGTGCTGGCTGTCTCCATATCGGCGGCCAAGTAGCCCTCGCCGTACCACTGCTCGATCTCGGCCGCCCCCTCAGCGAGCAGGGCCGCCGTGGTCCAGATCGGTCCCGCGTGCCGCGGTGCACCGGGATCAGGCGCGGTCATCAGCCGGGTTATCAGGTCTTCCGTCGCCGTGATGCGCTGACGACCGGGGAGGTAGCACTGCGAGGCGCCGTCGCCGCAGCCGGCCTCGCTGCCGACGATGAGGTCGCCCGCGACGATCCCATCGGCGAGCGCGCCGCAGACCCCCGTCAGGATGACGGTCTCCGTTCCGAGTACGCCGAAGACGTGGGTGACCTCGGAGGCCATCGGTCCACCATAGACGGAGGCATACCCGACGTTGTTCCCGCGGTAGCGGCCGATGAAGATGTCCTCGAAGAGCGCGTTTGGGGAGCCGAGCTCGACGACATCATCGAAGTGGGCGGCGTACCGGACGTAGTTCGTTCGCAGGTTGCGCGTACCCCGCAGAACGAGAACCGGTGGCACGCGATCCTCGGCCAGCGCCAGGAAGGCGAGCCAATCGGTACGGGTCAAGTCTTTGAGCACGCGGTTCTCCTTCTACCCAGATAGGCGCGGGTGCCACGAGCCAGGTGTCGCTAGCGACCCAATCTCGTGGCTCGGCTACAACAGTTTGCGGACCAGTTGCCCACTCCTCCGCCTCGGGGTTGGGGTGCCACTGTCGGCCCGCGGCCGCCGGGCGCGGCAAGCAGCGCCCCTACCCAACGCCGGCCGACGGGCGCAGCAAGCAGCGCCCCTACCCAACGCCTGTTGGAGGCAACTGTTGTACAAACCGGTTTGACCGGGAGAGCGCAACGCTGGAGAGCGACGGGTGCCGGTGTCGTCGGCAACGTTTCGTCGATGAGAGGTCTGCCGCTGCGGCTTGGGGCGATGGAGGCGGCGATCGACCGGCGTTCGGGCGGAGGCGCGGTCACGACGCGGTGGGGTCAGGTTGGAGCTGGCGTTCCAGCATGGGACGGTAGTGCGAGAGGTCGGGGGTGGGCTGGCCCGGCACCTTGGCCTCGTCGTCGAAGCGGCGGAGGGCGATCAGCTCTTCTCGCCAGGGGTGGCGTTCCATCTCCGCGCACTCCACGAGGCTCATCGGCCCACCCTGGTGGGCGAGGGTCTGCCGCGAGACGGTCGAGAGGCGCTCGTTGTAGCTGGCGTCGATGGCGCAGAGATACCGCTTGGCGGCCGCGTGGTTCGCGATCAGCCAGCGCAGCCGGGCCGAGCCGGCATCACCGAGGAAGGCCGCGCCGGCATCGCCATGCCCGGCCGCCTCGCGGCGCTCCCGCTCTTCTTGGTCAACGGGATCAGGGGGCTCCTCGCCGGCCGCGTCGCCAAGCGCGACGCGCGCCTCGGGCGTCAGATGCCCGAGATCGTGGAGAAGGCTGGCGACGACGACCTCCTCGTCCAAGCCCTGGCTCTCGGCGAGATGCGCCGCCTGCAGCGCGTGCTCGAGCTGGCTGACGGGCTCGCCACCGTAGCTCTGCCGCCCCGCTTCCGCCAGTAAATCCATCACCCGCGCGACGGCCGGCTCGCTTGCCATGAACGCCCCTCCCGCTTCCCGGTATCGACGCCGCGTGGCGTCGCCGTCACTGTACCCGGCGCCAGTCCGACGATGGAGGGGTGGACGTTAACAAGAGCCGCGATCCGTCGCGGTGCTGACTGTGGTACATAAGGAGGGTCATCCACGAGACCTATCGATGGGAGGGGTACGATGATCGCCCGCACGCTCCTGCTTATCCTCGCGTTGACACTGCTGCCACTCGTCTCCACCGCCGGAGGACAGGTGGGGGAGACGCGTGCCGCCTCGGCCGCGACGCCCGTCGGGACCAGCGCGCCACCGTTGGGCTCACCGGCCACCGGCGCGACTCCCGACCTCGGGTCCCCATTTCCCGCTGGCGTGACGCTCGATCTTCTCGCCAGCGCGGCGATCAGCGCGCCGCCGGCGGGACCGGCGACGATGCGTCTGGAACGACTGATCGTGGCTTCCAGCGAACCAGTGGCCGCTCCCGCGATCGCCGGTGTTCAGCTCCTTGTTGTCGAGGAGGGCGAGTTGAGCCTGAGCGGTCGGCCGAGTCTCAACGGACGGTACGCGGCTGGGGCGCAGATCGCGATCCCGGCGGGAACGGCCTACACCCTGGACGCGGGTGCCGACCAACCCGCCCGCCTCCTTCGTCTGCGACTTGCCCCAGGATCGGTTGGTGCGGCCAGCGAGGCATCACCCGTGGCCGCCACACCGTCTGGTGGCGAGGGAGCGGGCATTCTGCTCGATGGCCGGGTGCGGGCGCCGCGGGGATCAGCCTCGCTGGTGTTGATGCGCCTGACCTGGGCAGCCGGCGCCGACGCGGGTGAGCGGATCGAGCCGGGACCAGTTGGTCTGGTCGTCGAGGCCGGCACGCTGACCGTGACGGGACCGTCGGGGATCCCCGTTCGACTCGGGCCTGGTGGCAGCATCATCGCGCCAGCCTACACCGCGGAGCGAACACGCAACGGTGGGACCGAGCCAGTCGAGGCCCTGGCCGTGGCGATCCTGCCGACGACGCCCTCGCGCGCGGCCGGTCCGCTGCCGACCGCGACGCCGGACCTCCGCGCCACGACCGAGGCGGAGTCGAGTGCGGCCGCCGCGACGATCGCGGCGCTGACGACACGCGAGGCGGAGGCCAACGCGGCCGTCGCCGCCCAGGGACTGACGGCGGCGACGGAAGCAGCGGCGAGGGCGACGACCGAGGCCGGGGCCACACGCGCGGCCCAGACGGCCACCGCGATCCAGGCGACCGCGGAGGCGGAGGTCGCCAGCGGGGCCGCGACGATCACGGCTCTGGCCGGAGATCGGGATCGGATAGAGGCTGATCTGGCAACCGCGCGAGCGGGGTCAGACGCGACCGCGACGAGCGAGGCGGCGGACGCCGCGACGGCCGCGAGCGATCGCGCAACGGCCGAGGCCGCCGCCACCGCCGCCCAGGCGACGATTGAGGCGCTCCGGACGACGCGGACGGCGGACGTGACCGAAGTCGCCGGGGTACGGGCCTCGGCAACGAGCGCCCAGCGAACGGCCGCCGTTGAAGCCGCCAGCGCCGGTCTGACCGCGACCGCGCTCGAGGCAGATCTGTCGCGAACTGGATCGGAACTGGCGACAGGGGAGGCCCAGGCAACCACGGCCGCCGCAACCGCGGGCGCCCAAGCGACCGCCGCCGCTGGCGCCGCCGCAACCGCTACCGGATCGGCACGCGAGGCGGAGCTGACCACGACCGCTCTCGGCGCCGACGTCGCGGACCTTCGCTCCACCGCCAACGCCGAGGGCACCGCCGCCGCGGCGACGAGCGCCGCGGTCGCGACGGAACGAGCGTCGCTGGTGAGTACGGTGGCAGCGCGGGAAACCGAGGCCGCGGCTAGCGGCGCGACCGAGGCCGCCCAGGCGACGAGCATCGCTCAGGCCGCGCGGACGGCGACGGCGCAGACGGGGTCCGACGCGACCGCGCTGGCGTCCAGCGCGGCCGGCGCGACGGCGGCGCAGGCAACGATCGAGGCACTCGCCGCGGCCTCGGCGACGGCAAGCGCCGAGCAGGCGACCGCCGCGGCTCAGGCAAGCGCCGAACAGGCGACCGCCGCGGCTCAGGCAACCGCCGCGTTGGAGACCGCGGCGGCCGACGCCACGAGCGCCCAAGCAACGACCGAGGCGCAGGCAACGAGCGCTCAGCTGACGACGGAGGCCGAGGTCGCCGCCGCCCGCGGCACGGCGGACGCTCAGGCAACGCGCGCCCAGGGGACGATTGCCGCCCTCGGCACGGAACAGGCAAAGACCGCGCGAGTCGCGACCGGGTCGATCAACCCGAACTTCGTTGAGACGTCGATCCAGGTCGATCTCGGCGCCCTGCTCAATGGCGATCCCGCTGCCGAGGCGATGGCGCGGGCCGCGCTGAAACGGGCGCTCGCGCCCTACAGCAAGGATTGCCGGGTTGGGGTGGCGCTGACGTTCGGTCACGCGCCGTCGATCCGCGACGGTAGCGCGCTGGCGGCGGCGATCAACGAGATCCTGCCCGACGAGTTCCCGGATCTCTTCGACGGGGCGGCGTTCGACGACTTCGGCAACATCGACGCGCCGACGGGCCAGGTCGATCTCCGCCTCTACTTCTTCTCCGGCTGCGCGGCGGCGGAGCGGGCAGAAGCGCCGCAGACCTAAGGGGTTGACCGGTCCGGAATGACAGGGGCGCGGCGAGACGCCCCTGTCATTCTGGACTTCGCACGGCGCCGAGAGGTGAACAGGCGACGACCGGGTTGATTGAGGTGAGGCCCTCTTTCCCGAACAGTTTCGTTTTGGGCCGTGGGCGGCGGGGTTAGCGGCCAGGCACCCGCCTCCAGCCGCGTTCGATCGGCCGATGCTGGCGCGCCGCGCCGCGTTGCGGCCGCTTCTCGCCGCGGACGGCTCGCCGGCTATCGCGGAAGGCGGGCCAGGACGCAAACGGTCCGCGAGAGAGGGGCAGCGGCGAGGGGGTGGGGGTTACTCCCAGCCGAAGGCGTGGGCGGGGGCAGGGCGGTCATGGGTCCTGGCGGTGGGGGCGGGGGCACGGGGGTCACACGCCCGGGGATCAACCCCCGCGGCCAAAGGCGGGCGCGGGGCAAGGCGGTCATGGGTCGTGGTGGTGGGTGCGGGGGCAAGGCGGTCACACGCCCGGGGATAAATCCCCGGGCTGACCCCACGAAGCCCCTCCGGGGCTGGGGTCGCGCTCCCGGACCGTTTCAGGTGGGGTCGTGGGGGGAGGTGGCGGTGGCCGGTCAACCACGTCGCGTCGCCGGCAATCGGCGACCGAGAGTCAAGGCGCAAAGTGTCCGGGAGAGAGGGGTCACGCCGGAGATGGCGGACTGGCTGGGCCGGGCGCGCCGGCGTCGACGTCGTGACCGGCATTCGCGTTGAAGGTCCAGGCGTCGAGCACCGGCGGCGTGATGCCCTGCTGGCTGAGGATCGTCATCACCTGGGAACGGTGCTCGGTGGCGTGATTGATAGCCTGGGTCAAAAAGATGGAGAGCGGGATCGCGTATGGCTGGCCGCCTCGTGTGCCCCGTAGCACCTGATCCGCTGGCGTCTGCCGTGCCACCGCGATTAGCCGTTCCCCACTACGCCGCGCGCGCTGAGCTAGGTCGTCGATGTCGAAGGCGGATTCCTGGGTAAGAGAAGGACGTTCGGGCGGTTCGCCGGTGATCGCCGCCAGGTAGCTTTCCTCGCTGGTGACGATGTGGGTCAGGGTGGAGAGGATGCTGCCGAACGTCCCCGGCGTGGTCGCGTCGAGAACGCGGTCGTTCAGACCGGAGCAGGCGGCGAACAGGCGCTGGTTGGCCCAGTGATGGTGCTTGAACAATCCGGCGAGAACCGTGGTCATCGGTGCACTCTCCATCTGATTCGGGTCACGTCGGGTCCGTCCCCCGGCTGTCCGGGAGGCGGGGTGGTCCCTGCTCAATCCGCACGCGAATATCGGCCGGCGCGTTCGGCGGCTGCCACATCGCCTCGATCCACCAGGTTGCGCCCGCGTCGGCCCTCGGACCGACGATGGCGGCGGCGCGATCAGGGTCGTCGCCCGGCGTCACGCCCTCGACGATGATGTCGAACGGGGTCGTCTCTGTCCGGTGCGCGGCGACGTAGGCGGCGATCGCCGCGACGTCGGGGGGCGCGACCTCGCCCGGGCCACCGTCCAGTTCGAGCCTGTTGGGAAGCAACCCGTCGTAGCGCAGCGCCCGGGCCATGGAGCGCGGCCGGGGCCAGGCGGCGACGACCCAGATCGGGATGCGAGGTGACTGGACCGGTGAAGGGAGGAAGGTCATCTCGTCGAGCTGGTAGTGCTCACCCGTGAAGCGGAACGGCTCGCCTTTCCACAACCCGGTCAGGATCGCGAGGCTTTCATCCAGCAACTGGGCGCGGGTTTTGCGGTCGGTCGGCTCGCCAACCTTGCCGAAGCCGCCATCGTCGAGGGCGCCGAGCCCGACCGGCAGAACGAGCCGTCCCCGCGAGAGGTGGTCGAGCGTGACCGTCTCGCGGGCGACCTTCCACGGTCGCCGCCGCGACAGTGGCGTCACCATCGCGCCGATGCGGACGCGTTCGGTCCGCATCGCCATCGCCGCCATCGTGACCCAGGGGTCATAGGTTGGCTCCGCGCCCTCGATCTCGATCGAGATGCCGTCCCAGGTGAAGACGCCGTCCCAGCCGGCGAGTTCCGCCTGCTGGGCGAGGCCGGCGACCGTCAGTGGATCGCCGCTTGGAATCACGAATCCGTAGCGCATGGGCGCCTCCTTCGGTATCGGCTTGTCGCGGGGGGCGCCAGCCGGGGCGTTTTGCCAGCTTACGCGGTGGACCAGACGCGCCGGAAGAGACCAGGGTAGTCGATGACCAGCCCATCGCCGTCAACCGGCAGATCGGCGGTGAAGCCGCTGTCGAGCGACTGATAGCGGTAGTGGCTGCCGTCGGCTTGCGCCGCGAGGCAGGTGTAGCGCTGGCGCATGGGGGAGAGTTGCAGCTCCGGCAGGGTGATATAGGCGACCAGCAGATCGGCGGACGCGCCGGGCGGGAGAGCGAGCCGGCGGATGGGGAGCGTGTTGATGAATGGGCTGGCGGAGAGATCGACGTCGATGCAGCCGGCCAGGGCTGGTATGACCGCACCTCCCTCATCCCACCATCGACCCTGACCATCCGCGAGCAGAACGATGCCCTGGTCAGGGGCATCAAGCGGCGCGACCCGCGCCTCACGAACGCGCCACTGGGGATCGCAGCGGATCGCGTAGCGCAGGCGGAAGACCTGATTCCCCTCAAGTCCGACGATCAGGCTGTCAGCGATGGCACCCCGCGACTGCTGGGTCAGCCGCAGGTGCTCCAGTCCTGGACCGTGGGTGGGTGTCCAGATCACCTCCCGCTCCACTGGCTCCCCCCTGGCACGCGGCGGCACGCGCTTTAGAACGTGATCTCGCGCGACGGAGTGACGGTGATCTCGTGCTTCGGGTGGGGCAGATCGGCGAGGGTGGCATTGTGGTGGGCGACGATCTGCTCGGCGGAGAGGACGCCGTTGCCGCTGGCGGTGGTGTGGGCATCGGCGGCCAGGGTGACGTCGTAGTCGAGGCTGAGAGCGCGGCGAGCGGTGCTATCGATGCACTTGTCGGATTCGGCGCCGGTGACGACGAGACGGGTGATGCCCCGCGAATCCAACTCCGAGCGCAAGGGAGTGGCGTAGAAGGCATCCGAGCTTCGCTTGGCGATGATTCGGATCGCCTGGGCGCGGGGCGACCGCGGGGTGAATGTGCCAGCCGGGCGCTCCCGCCCGCATCGGGGGGAAAGTCGCGTGCTCATGTTGAACGTAGATCACGGGCGCCTTGGCCGTGCGCGCCTTTGCCAAGAGCTCACCGATCCGCGCGAGCACCTGGTCGCGGCGGTAGGCGGGCAGGTCCCCTTCCTCGGACCCGTCCATGATCGCGACCTGGACGTCGATCACCAAGAGTGCCGTCTCGCTCATCCGACTCGTTCTCCCATTCTCCGGCACGGCATTTCTCGCCGTGGGGTTAGGCGGCGGGCCGCGGCGTCGCCGGGCGACAGGCGGACGAACCGGCGAGACGCTCTCCCGCCGCGATCAGCCGCTGGCCGACGCCACGGCGCAACCAGGTGAGGATGGCCGGCGTTCCGGTCGCGCAGCGACCCATCGTGCTACGCGGCACCCGCCGGGTCGCGGCAACCGTTTCGGCCACCCGCTCGCGCGTGTATCGGGCGTTAATCTCAAGGTCGTACGGATGACGGTACACGAGGATCTCCTCCTTCGCCGGTTGAGGACCGGCAGGCGTCTCACGGGGCGTTTGGTTCGCGGCGTCCTGATGATCCAGTCGCGGAATACCGGAACGGGTGTTCGCCTCGTACGTCTATAGTACCGCTCAATCAGGCCAAGGTCCGCCCTGATAGCCTGGTACCCTATGCCACTTGGGACAAGAGGTCACGGTAGGTGAACGAGCGATCGACGGAGGCGTGTGCCGGTGTACCATCCGACGACGCGGGTGCTGACCGTCCTCGAGCTGCTTCAGGTGCACCAGCGCCTGAGCGGACCGGATTTGGCGGCGCGGCTGGAAGTGGACCTGCGGACGGTGCGCCGCTACGTGACGATGCTCCAGGACCTAGGTATCCCGGTCGAGGCGGAGCGAGGCCGCTACGGCGGGTACCGCCTGCGAGCGGGGTACAAGCTGCCGCCGTTGATGTTCAACGACGACGAGGCGCTGGCGATCACGCTCAGGCTGCTGGCGGCGCGGCGACTCGGGCTGGCGGTGGCGGCGCCGGCGGTTGAGGGAGTACTGGCGAAGGTCGAGCGGGTTCTGCCGCCGGCGGTGCGACACCGTGTCGCCGCGGTCCAGGAGACGCTCGTCACCGACCTGACGCAGGCGGCGGCATCACCGGACAGCGCGACGGTGGTGGCGCTCAGCGCGGCGGCGCATGATGGCCGCCGGGTGTGGCTGCGCTACGCCACGGCGCGGGAGGAAGAGAGCGAGCGGGCATTTGACCCCTACGGCTTGGTCTACCTGATTGGGCGCTGGTACGCCGCCGGCTACTGCCACCTGCGGCACGATATGCGGATCTTCCGGCTGGATCGCGTCCGCGGGGTTGAGCCGCGCGAGGAGACGTTCAGCCGGCCGCCCAACTTCGACAGCCTCGCCTACGTTCAGGAGACGCTGGCGAAAATGCCGGGAACCTGGGTCGTGGAGGTCGTGCTGGCGACCGATCTGGAGACGGCGCGTCACCTCGTGCCGCCGCACGTGGCAACCTTGGAGGCGAGTGCGGACGGCGTCGTACTCCGCTTCTGCGTCGACAATCTGGACTGGGTGGCCCGGATGCTGGTCGGTCTCGGCTGCCCCTTCACCGTGCGCGAGCCACCGCAGCTGCGAGACGCGTTGCGCCGGCTCGCTCGTCAGATCGAGGCCGCGGCGATGGCGCCTGGTGCAATCGGCATCGCGTGATACGGCAATGGGGGCAGAACAGCGCGGGTCAAGCGTTCGGTTTGGCATCATGAGGGACTGGTCGTCTGATGGCGAACGCCCCTCACCCCCAGCCCCGAAAGCTCTCACCCCCTACCCCCTCAAAACCC
>JAABUS010002245.1_pt1 | contig 37314 bp, 32 predicted proteins | sample 5560161 | NCBI WGS metagenome assembly JAABUS01 (sample SAMN10711885, study PRJNA513376) | rock metagenome | isolation source: Antarctica rocks | place: Antarctica: Victoria Land, Trio Nunatak nord | collected 2016-01-04
CGCCGCCCTATCCGGTTGGCCTTGCATTGCCGCCACGCGGGCCATTCCTTCCAGGCAGGCCACGGCCTCGAACGCTTTGCCCACGAATCGCCATATCAGCCCCAGGCTTTCCCTGAACGATTCCTCTGCCCGCTCGTAGTCTCCCTGCAGGTAGGCTACGGCCCCAAGCTCGCGCAGCGGGCCATGCGTGCCTTTTCCGTGTTCCAGGTGACGGTACAGGGCCAGGCTCTCCTCATACTGCGCGGCAGCATGGTCGTAGTCTCCGTGGCGGGCGGCAAGCATACCTGATACCAGTAGCAGAAATGCCCGATTACGCTCGGGTAGCCCGGCTTCTCCGGTATTGCCATGAGCCGGTTCGTCTTTCGGTTCGCCCATCGCCAGTATCGCCTCCAACCACCTGCGGCCTTCGCCAGGGTGGTGGGTTGCCCAGAACCGCCACAGCATCGTCCCGAAACGCGCCCCGATCTCCACCTCCCTGTTCTGGACCGCCCAGCGTAGCGCCGCCCGCAGGTTGTCGTGTTCCTCTTCAAGCCGCGTCCACCACCACTCTTGTTGGGTTTGCGCGATGGCTTCCGGCTGGGTTGCCTCGGCCAACGCCAGGTAGTGCAGCGCGTGCGCCCGCTGGATTTCCCTGACTTCGCCATCTGACCCTAGACGTTCCGCAGCGTACTCCCGGATCGTCTCCAGCATGGTGAAGCGCGGTTCTTCGTCCTCAGGATCCGATGAAGCTTCGGATCCCGACACGAGCAGGCTGTTGTCCACCAGGGATGCCAGCGTCTCCAGAATGTTCAATGCCCGATCTTCTGTCCCGCAGACGATCTCCACTGCTTCCAGCGTGCAGCCTCCGGCGAAGACGGAGAGCCGCCTGAACAGTACCTGCTCGTCCTCGGAGAGCAGGTCGTAGCTCCAGGCTATCGCGTCGCGCAGCGTCCGCTGGCGCTCGGGAAGATCCCGCGCTCCCCCCGCGAGTACCTGCAACCTGTGGTCAAGCCTGTCCAGCAGCGCCCGCGGCGGGAACAGCTTAACGCGCGCGGCAGCCAGCTCTATTGCAAGCGGCAATCCATCTAGCCGCTGACAGATCTCCGAGATCGTGACCATGTTTGCGTCGGTGAGCTCGAAGGCGGGCGCGACGGCCCTGGCGCGCTGGCAGAAGAGCTCCATGGCCGCAGGTCGAGCGGATACGCTGGCTGATGCTGAAGCGGGTTCCGTGGCGGGAAGGGGCGCCAGGGGAAACTGACACTCACTCGTCAGGCGTAACGGCGCCCGGCTCGTCACCAGTACCGTCAAGCCCGGACACGCGCCCACGAGGTCCGCCGCCAGGGGAACTGCGTCCAGCAAGTGCTCGAAGTTGTCGAGCACCACCAGCATACGCCTGTTCTTCAGTTGGTCCTTCAAAGTTTCTACCAGCGGCCGTCCCGCCTTTTCACCTATCCCGAGCGCCCTGGCGAGAGCAGACGGGATCATAGCCACATCCCTGAGGTATGACAGGGGCACGAAAGCGACCCCATCGACGAACTTCTCCCGCGAGCGCCCGGCCGCCTCGACGGCAAGCCGGGTCTTGCCGACGCCGCCGGGTCCGGTCAGGGTCAACAGCCGCACTTCATCCCGCGCAAGTAGATCCACGACTGTCATCACCTCGTGTTCACGTCCGACCAGCGGCGTCAGAATCGCGGGAAGGTTATGGCGGAAGGGCTCCGCCGTAGCGCGGCTGGCGACTTGCCTACGGGCCGCCGATTCGAACTCGGCGAGGTCCTGCCCTTCCAGCCCGAGTGCTTCCGCCAGTTTCTGTACGGTATAGGCATGCGGACGCCGCTCTCCGCGCTCCAACAGGCCGATGGCCTGGGGGGTCAGGCCCGTCCTGTTGGCCAAGTCTTCCTGGGTGAGAAAGGCAGAGACCCTGTAGAGCCGAAGTAGACCCCCGAATGTAGGTTCGGAATCAGTGTCCACTTCTCTTACCTTCTGCCCCGGCGTCGCCAGCATCACCCGATGACATCGTAGCACGCAATTGTTTGGCGGTTGTTTGGGTGAACGTTTCTGTTGTCGCTGGGGATGAGAAGGTGAAAGGAGCACGATATGGGACGACACGAAATATGGCAAGCATGAAGCTTCCACCCCAGATCCGCAACCGCCAATAAGGGATCGGGGCGAAGAACAGGGTGGGCTCTCAGGAAGACGGAACATCAACCAGAAGAGCACCGAGAGGAGGTGAGAGTGATGCAAGAGAGTTGCTACTGCGGCAGGACGGGTGAGATCACGGACCGTGAGCCTGTCGTCATGAGAGATGGTGGAAGGGCGCTCAGGTGTCCTGACTGCGGCCATCTGGACCGCATCGACTGGCTCCCTGAAGACGCCAGACGGCACATCTTCGATGAGGCCGAAAGTCGGCAAGCTAAAGTGGCCTAGGGGATGCTACCGCTCGAGCCAGGCTACTTCCCGTAGCCCATTCCATAAGAAAGAAGAAACGTGACGATCATACAAAACGAAGCGACCAAAGCGAAGCAGGCCGAAGCGCTGCGCTCCCGATTCAGGGGAGCGCTGCTACGGCCGGGTGAATCAGGCTATGAGGAGGCGCGTGCCGCCTGGAACCTCAACGCTCACCAGAGCCCCGCCCTCGTCGTCATGGCCGAAGGCGCCTCCGACGTGCTAGAAGCCGTACGACTGGCCCGCGACGAAGGTCTCGGCGTCGGGGTGATGGCTACAGGCTACGGCGTCGCCGCGCCAGCCGACGGCGGAGTCCTCGTCAACACCTCGCGCATGAAGGGCGTACACGTAGACCCGGAGACCCAGACCGCCCGCGTCGAGGCGGGCGTGAAGTGGGCGGACGTGATCCCCGTAGCCGCGGCGCATGGGCTCGCGGGATTGCCGGGATCCAGCACCCAGGTCGGAGTCGTAGGCTACACGATGGGCGGGGGCTTCGGATGGCTGGGTCGCAAGTACGGCTTCGCGGCAGACTCCGTCAAGGAGGCGGACGTGGTGACCGCTGACGGCGAGCTGGTGAAGGTCAGTGCGCATGAGAATCCGGATCTCTTCTGGGGATTGAAGGGAGGTGGGGGGAACTTTGGGATCGTCACCTCGCTAGAGTTCGCGCTCTATCCCATCACCCACGTCTATGGCGGCAACCTCTTTTATCCTGTCGAGAGGGCCCGGGAGGTTCTGGAATTGTACGCCGAATGGAACAAGACGCTCTCGGACGAGATGATGTCGGCTGCCACTTTTCGCAATTTCCCGCCGCTGCCCATGATCCCCGAACCATTCCGAGGCCGGTCATTCATAGCCGTGCGCGGCTGCTACTGCGGCGGAGATCTCGGGGAGGGCGAAGAGGTACTCAGGCCAGTCCAAAGGGCGTTGGGGGAGCCGGAGATCGACACGTTCGCGGTCATGCCGGCGGCGGCGATGGACTCGATCAGCATGGACCCGGTAAGCCCGATAGGCGCCTACTCGCACTCCGAAATGCTGCGCGATCTGTACCCCGGAACGATCGAGACGCTCATCGGGCTTGCTGGGGTTGGCTCCAACTCGCCCCTGATCATGCTCGAGCTGCGTCAACTCGGCGGGGCGCTCTCCAGTCCTCCATCGAAGCTGAGCCCCATGGGACATAGCGGCGCCCGGTTCACGATGAACGCCATCGGGGCGGCGTTTTCATCGGAGATGGCGCCGCCGCTCAAGGCATACCTGGCCCATGTGGCCGAGGCCATCAGGCCACACGCAAGCGGCGCCACCTACATCAATTTCATGGACCTCGACAGTGCAACCCCAGCGCGTGTGAAGGCCGCGTACTCGTCCATCGACTGGAAGCGTCTGGTTGAGATCAAGGATAAGTACGATCCGGACAATACCTTCCGCTTCAACCGCAACATCCCGCCTTCAGCAGCCGCGTCGGGCAGTGCGACGTGATCATGGGCCGGTCAGAGGATCATTCGGTCCTGACTCCCTCTCCGATGGAGGGCGTGCAGAGATCGATTTCCTCCACGGCCCACCGGGGCGATGGACGGCACGATCTGGCGAACTACAGGATAAACGCGAACGATAGCCCGAGCCGGAACTCCGGCCGGGGAGAAAGGAAAGGCAACTGATGACGAAGATACTGGTGACCGGGGCTACGGGCAACGTGGGCCCTCATGTGGTCCGAGAATTGCTGGAGCGAGGTGTGTCCGCTCGTGCTTTCGTGCGCGACGTGGGCAAGGCCGAGAAGATGCCAGGCGACGGCTTCGAGCTTGCGTCAGGTAACTTCGCGGACGAGGGTTCGATCCGTGCCGCGATGGAAGATGTGGACGCCATCTTCCTCGCCTGCGCCAACGATCCGCGGCAGGTCGAGTACGAGACCCGCGTTATCGACGCGGCACAGGAGACCGGGGTGCGCCGGATCGTGAAGCTCTCCGCGCTCGGGGCGGAGATCGGGGCGCGTGTAGCATTCTGGGATTGGCACGGAAGGATCGAGGAGTATCTGCGGGCGTCGGGGATTCCAGCCGTCGTATTGCGGCCCACCTTCAGCATGACGAACCTGCTCGGCTCGGCGGAACAGGTCAGGCACGCAGGGAGCCTGTTCCTGCCGGCTGGGGGAGCCAGTATCTCGATGGTAGACCCCAGGGACGTTGCAGCGGTCGCCGCCGTCGCCCTCACCGAGTCCGAGCATGATGGAAAGACTTACACGCTGACCGGACCAGAGGCGATCACCTTAGAGCGCGTGGCGGAAGAGCTCTCCGCCGTGGCGGGCCGACGCGTGCAATACGTCTCGGTGCCCGACGAGGCGGCCCGTGGGAGCATGATCGAAGCCGGTATGCCGGAGTTCGTAGCGGGGCAAATCGTTGCGGTGTTCGGAATCCTGCGGAGTGGCGCCCAGGCACAGACCACCAGCGCCGTGCACGACCTGACCGGTCGCGAGCCCTACAACTTCGCCCGGTTTGCCCACGATCACGCCTGGCTCTTCCAGCATGCTGGCGCTGGAGAACCGGTTGAGGTGTGATCGCACAACCCCGAGAAGAAACCTGGCTCCTGTTGCGGTGGCTGGCAGGTAGGATTCACCATCGCTCTGTGCTTTTACAGCGAGATAAGAAACGCGCGGACACTCTTTCAGGAGTGTCCGCGCCGGTTTGTGGGGTCTCTAGCCGAGGCTCGTCATGACGTGCTTGATGCGGGTGTAGTCCTCCAGGCTGTACATCGAGAGGTCCTTGCCGTGGCCGGAGTGTCCGAAGCCGCCGTGGGGCATCTCGGCGACGAGCGGGATGTGCGTGTTGATCCAGACGCACCCGAAATCCAACCTGCGGCTGACCCGCATCGCCCGACCGTGGTCCTTCGTGAACACGCTCGAAGCCAGGCCGTATTTCACGCCGTTGGCCCACCGGATGGCCTCGTCCTCGTCGGAGAACGATTGGACTGTGATAACGGGGCCGAAGATCTCGTTCTGCGAAGCTTCGTCGTCCTGACGCAGCCCCGATACGACCGTCGGCTCGAAGAAGAAGCCCCTGTCACCGAACCTGTGACCGCCGGTCACGACCTCGGCGTGACCGGGCAGCCGCTCCACCATGCCGGAGACGTGGCCGAGCTGGTTCTGGTTGTTGAGCGGCCCGTAGTCCGGCTCCTTAGAACCGTTAGAGGCTCCGGTGGTGGTGTTCTTCGCCTGCTCGGTGATGGCGGCGACGAAGTCGTCGTGGATGCCTGGGGCGGCGAGTACACGGGTGGCCGCCGTGCAATCCTGACCCGCGTTGAAGTATCCCGCGCCCGCTATGGCCTCTGCCGCCGCTTCGAGGTCAGCGTCGTCGAAGACTATAACCGGCGCTTTGCCGCCAAGCTCCAGGTGGGTGCGCTTCAGATCGTGGGCCGCAGCCTCGGCGACCTGCATTCCGGCGCGGACTGATCCGGTTATGGAGACCATCTGGGGCGTCGGGTGCTGGACGAGGGCTCGGCCGGTGTCGCGGTCGCCGCATACCACGTTGAAGACGCCGTCTGGGAGAAACTCAGAGGCGATCTCCGCGAGCATCACGGTCGAGACCGGCGTGGTGTCTGATGGTTTGAGGACGATGGTGTTGCCAGCGGCTATGGCTGGGGCGAATTTCCAGACGGCCATCATCATTGGGTAGTTCCACGGCGTGACCTGCCCGATGACGCCGACGGGCTCGCGGCGTACGAAGGATGTGTAACCTTCAAGGTACTCGCCCGCGGACTTTCCTTCGAGCACGCGGGCGGCTCCGGCGAAGAACCGGATCTGGTCCACCGCAGCCGGTATCTCTTCCTCCATCGTGAGGTTGAAGGGTTTGCCCGTGTTCTCCGACTCGGCCCGCACGATGTCCTCTGCCCGCTCCTCGATGGCGTCGGCGATCCTGAACAGCGCAAGTTGCCGCTCCGATGGCGTCACATCACGCCACTTCTCGAACGCTTTTTCGGCCGCATCGAACGCCCGGTCCACGTCTTCCTTGCCTGACGCTGGCGCCTGCGCGTACACCTCACCGGTTGACGGGTTCACCAGGTCGTAGAGGCGTCCATCTGCCGGGTCCACATGCTCCCCGCCGATGAAGTTCCGTACTTCTGTCTTTGTTTCCATGCAGGTCTCCTTTCCTAGACTTTCACTGGCGTGAAACTGCCTTTAGCTGGCAGTCTCCCCGTTTCGTGTTTCGAGATCCTTCAGCGCCTCGCGGGCGCAGTTGCGGCCGGGCGCGCCGTAGACCGCGCCGCCGGGCCAGGCTCCCGCGCCGCACAGGTACAGGTTCTTGACCGGAGTCCGGTAGTCCGCGTAGCCGGGAACCGGGCGGTTGCCGAACATCTGGTCTGGTAGGATCTCACCGTGGAAAATGTTGCCGCCCGTGATCCCGATCCTCTCCTCGATGTCAGGCGGCCCCAGAATCTCGATCCCTTCGACCGCGTCAGGCAGGTTTGGCGCGTACTCGGCGAACGTATCAATTATGTTGCGCCCGATCTCCTCCCGCCGCTCCTCCCAGGTTCCCTCGGCAAGCCTGTACGGCGCGTACTGGCAGAACAGGCTCATGGTGTGCTCGCCCGGTGGCGCGAGGCCGTCCTCCGTGGCGCTCTGGATGTAGCCGTCTATGAACGGTCGCCGGGATGGTTCGCCCCGCTCGCACTCCTCCCACGCCGTCTGGAGCGCATCCACGGACGGGTTTATGACGATGCCGCCTGTGTGCTGGGGACCTATCTCCTTGCCTGGCAGGGCGGTGAAGTCCGGCAATTCCCCGAGCGCGAGCAGCACCTTCACCACCGAGCCTTCCATGCGCATCTGCTTCACGCCAGAGGCGAGGTCTTCCGGCAGGTGCTTCTCGCCAACCATCCCCAGGTAGGTGCGGTACGGGTCGGCATTGGAAAGGACGGCATCCGTATCGAAGGAGCGTCCGTCTTGCAGGTGGACGCCCTTCGCCACGCCGTCCCGGATGTCTATTTCGGCGACTTCGGCGTCGGTGAGGATCTCGGCCCCTTGTTCCCTGGCCGACGAGGCTATGGCCTGCGAGACGGAGCCCATGCCGCCGCAGACGTAGCCCCAGGCGCCCTGGTGGCCGTCGATCTGGCCGAGGATGTGGTGGTACTTCACGTAGGCGGTACCGGGCGTGCGGGGACCGGCGTTCGTGCCGATTACACCACCTACGCATAGCACCGCCTTCATCTCCTCGGACTCGAAGTAATCGTCCAGTACATCAGCGATGCTCCGCTTCGTGAGCGTTTGCCAGTCCTCCTCGCCATCAGGCCCGTCGAAGGCGCGTTCCAGATCCTGCGCGGTTGGCGCCGGACCTTCCGTCAGCGGCTTCATGCGGGCGATGATGCGGCCCCACATCGCCCAGTAGGCGTCGTGGGCGGCGACGTCTTTGTGGGAGAACTTGGCGATCTGCTCGGCTGTCTTCCCGCTATCAAGGAAGGAGGCGATGTAGCGTCCGTCTGGGAAGGGCATGAAATACTGGGGGTCGAGCGGCCTGACGTCGTAGCCGTGGCGGGTTAGGTCGAGGTCCTGGATGACCTCGGGAAGCAGGAGCTGGCAGACGTAGGAGCAGGTCGAGATCCTGTACCCGGGCCACGGCTCCTCCGTCACGGTGGCGCCGCCGATGATCCCGCGCCGCTCCAGCACGAGCACCTTCTTGCCAGCCTTCGCCAGGTACGAGGCGGCGATGAGGCCGTTGTGCCCGGACCCGACGACGATGGCGTCGTAGTGCGTGTTCGAAGAGGCAGCCATCAGTACCTGCACCTCGAGACGGCCTCGCGCAGCGTCCGTTTCGCGCCGGAGTGCAGCATCGGGCCGTGGGTCATCACGACGGTGGCGAAGTCCTCCGCGAGCAGCTTCTCCGCCGAGCGTCTGGCCTCCTTCGGGTCGGCGCAGACCGCCTTGACCCCGCCGACGTTTACCTTGCGGACCAGGGCGCCGAAAGCGTCGCCGGTGAAGAGCACGCCGTCGCCTTCCCTGAGCAACGAGGCGTGCCCGAGCGTGTGCCCGGGCGTGGAGATGACGCGGAATCCCGAGACGAGGTCCCCTTCGTGCAGGATCTTCGTGACCGACGCCGTCGGCAGCTTGGCCCTGCTGGTCGCGGGACGCAAGAGCGGGTTGCTGGCTGAATCCGGCGGGCGCCTGCCAGAGACGATCTCCGCCTCGTAAGCCGTCGCGCCGATCTCCACCTGCGGCGCCCACTCCAGCAAGCCCGGCAGGCCGCCGATGTGGTCAACGTGATGGTGGGTGAGGAAGATGCGCTTCAAGTCCTCCTGCCCCGATCCGAGCGCGGTTATCGCGGCCTTTATACGCTCCACGCTACCCGCCACGCCCGTGTCCACCAGCGTCCAGCCGTCATCGTTCTCGAGCAGCAGGACGCTGATAGTGTTCGGCAGCGCGAAAGCGTCCATACGATACACGCCCGGTGCGATGCTCTCCGGCCGGGCGCTCACGCGGATACCGGATACCTTGCGAACGGCACAACCTGATGCCTGAAACCTGTAACCTGAAGCCTATCCGCCATACGGATACCACCACTCCTTCTTCTCCACCTGCGGGTCTATGTGGACGTGCTTGGATTCCTGGAAGGCTTCGAGTCCTTCCCGCCCCAGTTCACGCCCGATGCCGCTTCCGCCGTGACCACCGAACGGGGCCGCGTCGTTGTCCGTGAGCGGGTCGTTGATCCAGACCGTCCCGGCCCGGATGCCCCTCATGCACCGCAGCATCTTCTCGAAATCCCGCGTGTACACGTTCGCCCCGAGCCCGAAAGGCACGGAGTTCGCCTGCTCGATCGCCTCGTCCAGGCTATCCACCTCCACGATCGGGACGACAGGCCCGAAGGTCTCGTCGCGCATCACGGTCATCGACGGCGTGACGCCCGTGAGGACGGTTGGCCTGTAGTAGAAGCCGCGCTCTCCCCACCGTTCGCCGCCCGCGACGAGCTTCGCGCCCTTCTCGACGGCCTCCCCGACGTGGCGCTCGACCTTGTCACGTCCGGGGCCGTTGATCATCGGCCCGATGTCCGTCGCCTCTTCCATCGGGTCGCCGATGTTCAGGCTCTCGACAAACTCCCTGGAAGCCTCGATGAAGTCGCTTGCGATCCCCTTCTCGACGTAGAAGCGTTCGGAGGAGGTGCAGACCTGACCGGCGTTGAGGCAGGCGGCCCACACGGCGCCCTGGGCGGCGATCTCCACGTCCACGTCGTCGCAGATGATGAAAGGGTCCTTGCCGCCAAGCTCCAGGTTGGCCCGCATCAGGCGCTCCGCGGCCGTCACGCCGACCTTCCGGCCGGTCTCCTGGCTCCCGGTGAACGCCACCATGTCGACGCCGGGATGCCGGACTAGCGCGTCTCCCACGTCTCCGGCCCCGTACACGACCTGGAGCAGCCCGTCAGGGAGGTCTTCTATCAACTCGGCCATCCTCCGCGTCGCCAGCGGCGTCTCCTCAGATGGTTTGAGGATGACGGCGTTCCCGGCGGCGAGGGCGGGTGCGACCTTCCAGGCGGCGAGTAGCAGCGGGTAGTTCCAGGGTACAATGCAGGCGACGGTTCCTATGGGTTCCTTTATGACCATCGCGAGTTGCTGGGGTTCGATGGGGGCCGGGAGGTAGCCGACGGAGTCGCGGGCGATCTCCCCGTAGTAGTCGAAGCACGAAGCGACCCACTCGACCTCGTCGTGGTTCTCGATGTACGGTTTGCCGCCCTCATGCGTCATGATCTCCGCCAGCTCCGCCTGATGGTCGAGCAGGGAACGTGAGATCCCGTGAAATACACCTGCCCGATCCAGCCCCGCGAACCCACGCCACTCCTCGAAGCCACGCTTCGCCCTCTCCGCGACGGCGTTCAATTCGTCGCGGGTGGTCGTCGGGATCTCCTCGATACTCTCCCCGGTCGCTGGGTTCGTGACGCGCAGGATGTTGTTCTCGGTCATCTCCTACTTTCTAGTTGATCGGGTAGCGGGACGGCAGGCGCCCGTGCAATAGCAACTCGGCAAGGACGTTCATCACGGCCCTGGAGGCGAGCAGGGCCGTCGTCTCGGCCACGTCGTACGGTGGCGAGACTTCGACCACCTCCATGCCGCACAATCCTTCCCTGGCAACCAGCCTCAGCAGTTTCAGAGCCTCCCTCGGCGTGAAGCCGCCTGGTTCGGGGGTTCCGGTGCCTGGCGCCGCGAACGGGTCAATGGAGTCTATGTCGAAGCTCAGGTACACGGCTCCTGCGCCGTCCCAAGCGACTTCCAGCGCCCGCTCTGCCGCCTTCTCGACGCCCATGGTGTCTACGTCGTCCACCGTCAGGATCGTGGTTTCGCGCTCCCTCGCGTTGCCTATGGATTCGCGAAGGCCCATCCAGCCTCCGAGCCCTACCTGCACTAGATTCTTGGCCGGCACGTTTGGGATGTTGGTGGCGTGGAACCAGGGCGTGCCGTGGGTGAGGTCGTCGTAGTCGCGCTCGTTCATGTCGGCATGACGGTCAAGGTGGATGATGCCGATGTTGCCTTCCGTGTTCGCGGCAAGAGCCCGCAAGACGGGGAAGCCTATGGAGTGGTCGCCGCCAAGAATCACGGGGAAGGTTCCCGCGCTGAAGACGTGGTCTACGGCGGCCGTGATCTGGTCGAACGACTTCTCGATGTTGCCAGGCAGCGTGAACACATCACCAACGTCCACGATATCCAGTGCTTCAGCCAGGTCCACGCCCATGTCGAAGCTGTAGCCGTCGGAGATGCGCGAAGCCTGCCTGATGCCCCTGGGACCGTATCGGGCGCCTGGCCGCGAGGTGGTCCCCGTATCGTACGGCGCCCCGATCACGGCGGCCGTGTGATCCCCAACCTGCCTCACGTCCTCCAGAAACGGGAACCCCATGAAAGTGTCGAAGCCGGAGTAGGCAGGCGCGAACCGACGGGCGAACATGCTGATCTCACGGTTGCCGACGGATTCAGCAGCCTCCAGGCCATGCCTGAGCGATTCTTCGATCCGCGCCCGCCACACGTCGTCGGGAATCTGGCGCTCCGCCCGCAGGCCCCGCTCGCCTTCAGTCTCCCGTTCCGGCGCCACCCTTTTACGCGCCTTCCCGGCGTGAGAGCAGGCGGCTGCCGCCGAAGATCAGGATCATGGTGACGACCAGCACCACCGTCGAGAGCGCGTTGATGACCGGCGTGACGCCGAATTTGATCATGGAGTAGATCTTCAGCGGAAGCGTGCTAGACCCGACGCCGGAGACGAAGAACGTGATCACGAAGTCGTCGAAAGAAAGCGTGAAGGCCAGGAGCGCACCCGCCATCACGCCAGGCAGTATCAAAGGCAACGTAACCCGCACGAAGGTCGTCACGGGACCGGCCCCGAGATCCTGGGCCGCCTCTTCGAGTGACTCGTCCATCCCCGCCAGCCGCGCCCGCACCACAATGGTCACGAACGAGACCGTGAACGCGACGTGCGCGATGACGATGGTCACGATCCCAAGCTCCACGCCGAGCGGCAGGAACACCGCGACGAAGAAGACCAGCAGGCTCACGCCGACAACGATCTCCGGCATCACGGTAGCCGCGTAGATCGTGGAGTCCGCGAAGGTCTGGCCCCTGAAGTTGTGCCGCGTGAGCGCCAGCGCCGTCAGGGTGCCTATGGCGGTCGCTATGAGCGTCGCGGTTACGCCAACGATCATGGAGGTTCGGAAGGCATCATGTATGGTCTGGTCTGTCAGCAGAGCCCGGTACCACTCGGTCGAGAAGCCCGTCCAGCTCTGGGTGCTCTTGCTCGAGTTGAAGGAGAAGAACATCAGGACGAGAATCGGGGCGTAGAGGAACGCGTAGATCAGGAGCGAGAAAAGGAACAAAGCCCTATCCGGAAGCTTCCCCACGCCCTTCTGCATGGGACCGCCAGCCTTCGCCGCCATCTACATACCCTCCAGTTTGTCCGTGCCGACGCGCCGCACGTAGAACAGAATCGCAGCGAGCAGCAGGACGGCTAGCATCACCGAAAGTGCGCTCCCGAACGCCCAGTCGCGGGCCGCGCCGAACTGGGTCTGTATCAGGGTTCCCGTCATCACGGTCCTCGACCCGCCGAGCAACTGCGGGATGACGAACTCACCGGCCGACGGGATGAAGACCAGGATGCTGCCGGCTATCACACCCGGCATGCTAAGCGGGAACGTGACCCGCCAGAAGGTCTGCCACCGGCTCGCCCCGAGGTCCTTGGCTGCTTCTTTCAGGCGGGTGTCAAATTTCTCCAGGGATGCGTAGAGCGGCAGGATCATGAACGGCAGGTACGAATAGACCATGCCCATCAGTACTGCCTCGGGCGTGAAGATCAGGGTGAGTGGTTCGTCTGTAACGCCGATGAACTGCAAGAACTTGTTTGCTATACCGTTGCCGCTCAGGATCACTACCCACGAGTAAGCCCGGATCAGGAGGCTCGTCCAGAACGGGACCATCACCAGCAGGATGAGCAGGTTGCGCCGCCTGTAGCCCTTGAAGACTATGAAGTAGGCCAGCGGATATCCGAGAGCCAGGCAGAGCAAGGTAGTCAGTGCGGCGATGAAGAACGTGCGGCCGATGATCTGAAGGTACAGCGGATCGAAGACCTTCAGATAGTTGCCGGGATTGAAGCCGAGCGTGATCCCACCGTACACACCGCTGGTCCCGAACGAGTAGGCCAAGATCAGGAGCAGCGGTATGAGAAAGAATAGTCCGAGCCAGATCGTGACCGGCGTGAGCAGTCCGGCGAGCCCAAGGTTCCAACCGCGACCTTTCTCTCCCATGCTAGGCGCTCTTTACCTCGGTGAAGATGCGCTCGTACTCGCGGGTCGTCTTCCCGACGTCCTCGATGACTTCGAGCCTCTCGAAGATATCCGACGCCAGGGTATAGCCTGGCAGATCCTTGAGAGCGGGGTCGATGTCCGACAATGACGCTTCGTTGGGTGTGTTGTAGTAGGTGTAGTTTGAAAGCGCTGCGCCGACTTTCGCATCCAGGATGTAGTTGATGAACTTGTTGGCGTTGTCCGGGTGCGGCGCGCCGTTCGGGATGCTCATGTTGTCAGTCCAGCGCGTCGCCCTGGGATTGGGGATCAGGTAGTCGAGATCCTCGTTCTCGGACATGGCGAGGAAAGCGTCGCCCGAATAGACGTGGCCGAGCAGGATGTCCCCGTTCATCACCAGCGGCCTTACTTCGGTGGAGGCGAAGTAGCCGCGCAGGAGAGGTTGCTGTTTCTTCAGCTCCGCTTCGGCTTCCTGGAGCTGATCCTGATTCTTGCTGTTCACGGAGTATCCCAACTTGTAGAGCGCCGCGCCGATGGCCTCCCGGCTGTCAGCTAGCATCGCCATCTTGCCCTCGAACTGCTTGTCCCACATCGCGTCCCAAGAGCTGTCCAGCTTACCGACCTCTTTCTTGTTGTACAGAATGCCGGTTGTGCCCCACTGGTATGGGAGGCTGTACTCGTTGTTCGGGTCGTAGGAGAGGCCCATGTAGTTTTCGCCTACGTTCTTGATGTTCGGGATCTTGGACTTGTCCAGCTTCTGGATGACGTCGGATTTGACCATGATAGCGACCATGTAGTCGCTCGGCACGATCACGTCGTAGCCCGTTGCGCCAGCCTGAAGCTTGCCTAGCAGATCCTCATTCGAGGCGAAGAAGTCCTGCGTGACCTTGATGCCTGTCTCTTTTTGGAAGCCGGGGATGGTGCTCCCGGCTACGTAATCCGACCAGTTGTATAGGGCTAGCTCCTTCTCTTCTGGACCCCCTCCGCTGCCGCCACCGCCGCCTGCCGCGCTGGTGTTCGGCTGGCACGAAAGCACCGATAGCGTGGACCCCGCCACACCAGCCGCGCCCATCATCTTGAGGAACTTGCCGCGGCTGATGCTTGTGTCTCTACTTTGCATACCTATCCTCCCAGTATCAGACAGTGGTTTGCGTCCCAGGATACGTTTACCTGTTCGCCGACTTCGGGACCGACCGAATCGTGGGCGTTCTGCTGGTAGAGCACCAGCCTGGTTCCATCCGCAAACTCCGTTATGTACTGCGTGCTTACGCCGAGGTACACGATCTGGCGCACCCCGACGCTGCACACGTTTTCTCCAGTTTCTCCGAACCGGATCTTCTCCGGCCTGACCGCCGCCTGCACCTGTTCCCCGATCTCAGGCGTGTCTCCGTTGCGGACTAAGGCTTCGATCTTGATTCCTTCACCGGAGCGCAGCGTCACCCGCCCGCCATCCACCGATTCCAGCTCGCCGGAGAACAAGTTGATCTGGCCTATGAAGTTGGCGACGAAGTGGTTCTTGGGAAGTTCGTAGAGGGTGGATGGATCTGCGATTTGCTGGACTTTGCCTTCGTTCATCACGGCGATCCTGTCGCTCATGGTGAGCGCCTCTTCCTGGTCGTGCGTGACGTAGACGAAGGTGATGCCAACCTCGTGCTGCAAATTCCTGAGTTCCAGTTGCAGTTCTTTCCTGAGCTTGAGGTCGAGCGCCCCGAGCGGTTCGTCGAGGAGCAGAACCTTCGGGCGGTTGATGAGCGCGCGGGCGAGCGCCACCCGCTGCTGCTGGCCTCCCGAAAGCTGGGCCGACCTGCGTTTCTCGAAGCCTGTGAGCTGCACCATCTCGCAAGCCTCTACGACGCGGCGCTGGATCTCATCCTTCGGAACCCTGGCCCGGCGCAGGCCGAAGGCAACGTTATCGAAGACGTTGAGGTGGGGGAATATCGCATAAGACTGGAACACCGTGTTGACCGGCCTGCGATACGGGGGTACTCCCCGCACGGGCTCGCCAGCCACGGATATGACGCCCTCCGTCGGGTTCTCGAAACCCGCGATCATACGCAGGGTCGTTGTCTTGCCGCAGCCGCTAGGGCCGAGCAGCGAGAAGAATTCCCCTTCCCAGATCTCCAGGTTGAGGTCGTCCACCACCGCGAATTCGCCGAACCGTTTGGTGATTCCCGTGAGCGCGACCGCCACTTCTCGCCTGGAATCCTGGTCTCCTTCGCGCGGCTTCTGCGCGGTTGGTCTTTCCTTCATCAACGTCCTCCCATATTGCTACGCGCCATGCCCGCCGCGAGGAACATCCACTACATGATACGGGTTCTGTCCCAAAGCCGGATAATCGGCGCCTTTCCTGTCCCGGTCAATGCCCGGCGGAGCCAGCTTCCCGGTCCCCCTGGTGTACCCTCTCCCAGGTTGCGGGCGATGAGCTCCATCATCGCAACCTTTCGTTCCTCCGCCGGATGTATTCTCCGTCTTCCTTCTGCCGCGACGTTGACGGGTGGAAATGGCGCTTTCAATGTTTGCCTAGCCTTTCGGCGAGGGTCTTGCCCGTCGGTGGTTGGCCTGTTTGTTCGGCGCGGTCGTCCACTTTCATCAGGCCGCGCTGCACGTATCTCGCGCCGAGCCAGCGCAGCGGCTCGGGCTCCCAGGGGCGCGGTTTGTGGTTGACGGCTGGCAGGCGGGTTATGTTGGTGTCGCGGTCCAGGATCAGGTCAGCCAGCGTCCGGCCTGAGAGGTTGGCTGTCGCCACGCCCTGCCCCGTGTAGCCGTGCGCGGTCGCGATCCCGCTGGTTGCGTCGTATGACATCGTGGGCATCCAGTCTCGCGGCGCGGCGAGCGGGCCTCCCCAGGCGTGGGTGAATCGCGTGCCTTCGAGGGCTGGGAACCATTCTCTGGCCGTCTGGCGCAGCATCTGGTGCGTGGGGTCGTGCGTGTCGAACGAGTCTTGTATGCGCGAGCGGAAGTGGTATGGCGCGCCACGTCCCCCGAACAGGATGCGACCGTCGGCGGTGCGCGAGAGATAGTCCACCGTGTAGCGGTTGGAGGCCACGCACTCGCGGCCTTGCCAGCCGATCTCACCCCACTGGACCTCTGAGAGCGGCTCGGTTAGCACGATGAGTGAGTAGACGGGCAGCACCTGGCGACGCAACTTCGGGAGCCGCGCGAGGTACGCTTCTCCGGCGAGCACTATCGTGCTGGCGCGTACTCCTCCTGAATCTGTCACGAGTCGGGGCTGTTTGCCATTCCCTGCGCCGGCTTCGAAGTCCGTGACCGGCGTCTGCTCGAAGATCCTGCCCCCCAGCCGCTCGACGGCCCTGGCGAGACCGCGCGCCAGGCGTGCCGGATGAATCGTCGCGCAGTGCGGATTGAAGAGCGCGCCCTTTGCATCGGTGATCCTGATGCGTTCCGACGTTTCTTCCGCGTCGAGCAATTGCGCGTCTTCCAGGCCGAGCGCGCGCAGCGATTCGTGGGCTACTTCTATGCCAGGTAGCTGGCTCTGACCACGGGCGACCCGGAGCTGCCCGCTCCGGTTGTACTGGGCGTCGATGCCCTCTGCCTCAGAGACCCTGCCCACCTCGTCCACGGCGTTGCGCATCTCCAGCAGCAGATCCCGCGCCGATTCCTTCCCGAAGCGGCGGGTGAGCTCCCCCGTGGTCACCGGGAACGAGGCGTTGCACCATGCGCCGTTGCGCCCTGATGCCCCGAATCCCGCTATCTCGGCTTCGAGCACCACCACGCGCAATGAGGGATTGCGCCTCAGCAGATAGTAGGCTGTCCACAGTCCGGTGAAGCCAGCACCCAGGATCGCCACGTCTGCTTCAGCAGCATATTCGAGCGGCGGCCTTGGCGTGAGATCCTCGCCAGCGGTCTCCAGCCAGAAACTGTACGAGCCGTAATCCTTGCTCCCGTTGCTGTCTTCCCGCAGGTGGGAGGCGCGGGTCAATCCCGCCCCCGCGGTACCTTACCGGCCCGAAGCCGGGACTCCGGGCCGGTCATGGTTAGTTCCGGTAGCCTAGCTCGCGTTCGAGCTCAGCCAGGGCGTTGTCGGTGATGTCGGCTATGCGGCCGAGGATCTCACGGTCCGCGACTAGTGCAGGCGAATACTGGATGACAGGGTCTTCCTTGTCGTCGAAGCGGCAGATGAGGCCGTTTTCGAGGAGTTTGCGCGAGAGAACGCCCTTGAAATATTTCTGGTACTCATCCTCGGCAAGCGGCGTTCCGTCAGGGCGCTCTGGCCTGACCTCCAGCGCCCAGAAGAAGCCCATCCCCCGAACTTCCTTGACTATCGGGTGATCCCCGGCCACCCGCCGCAGCTCGTCCCCGAAGTACCCTTCGAGCGACCGTACGTTTTCGAGGAGTTTCTCCCGCTCCATGATGCGGATGTTCTCCAGCGCCACAGCGGAAGATACGGGATGCCCCCCGAACGTCGAACCGTGCGCGAACATCGGGGCGTTGGATCTGAGGGTGGAGCGCATCTCGTCGCTGACCATCACGCCGCCCATCGGCAGGTAGCCCGAGGTGACGCCTTTGGCGAAGCTGGTCATGTCGGGGACAACGTCGAAGCGTTCGATGCCGAACCACTCTCCGAGGCGGCCGAAGGCGCAGATCACCGCGTCGGAGACGAGGAGTACGCCGTGACGATCGCAGATCTCACGCACCCGCTTCCAGTATTCGGGAGGCGGCACGAGGCATCCGCCAGCGTTCTGAACGGGCTCGAGGATCACGGCGGCCACCTGGTCGGATCCCTCGGCCTCAATCATGGCCTCGACGGCGTCGGCGGCGCCCTCGGGGTCTTGCTGCGTGTTCGCCACGTGATAGAAGCCAGAAGGCAGCGGCTCGAAGGGTGCTTTGAATGAGGGAAGCCCGGTCACCGAGAGGGCTCCCATCGTGGTCCCGTGGTAGGCGACGTTGCGGGAGATGATCTTGTAGCGCCCAGGCTCCCCGTTGACCTTGTGATACTGCCGCGCCAGCTTGATGACGGTCTCCACCGCCTCGGAGCCCGAGGAGACCAAGAACACGCTGTTGAGATTCCCTGGCGCGATGGCCGCCAGTTTCTCCGCCAGCTCCAGCGAGCGCGGATGCTGGAAGCTCCAGTTGGGGAAGAAGCCAAGCTCCTTCATCTGCTTGTGGGCCGCGTCCGCCAGCTCCGTCCTGCCGTGCCCCACCTGCGTGGTGAACAGCCCGGCCAGCCCGTCAATGTACCTGTGCCCCTGGTCGTCCGTGACGTAGCAGCCATCGCCTGAGACGATCACGGGCAGCTTCGACCAATCCTCTGAATTCGGCGTGAAGTGGAGCATCAGGTTCTCCACGCCTCCTAGTGGCGTGCCCGCTCCCTGTTCGCCGAGACCCCGCATTACATCCATGGAAACCTCCTGGTTTTCGGGGCTGTATCGCCCCCAACCCTTTGCACGAATGCTACACAGTTACTGTAATCCGGTCAAGATGCCCCTTGTATAGCATCGAGTGATAGCATCGAGTGGCCCGATGGCGGCGAAATTTGGCCTGGGGAACATAGCCCACGGGAATGACAAAGTATGCTAATAATCCTGGCATGGCACCCTGGCGCAGCGAGGAATACCTGGTCGGCGGCGTCCGCATGGCTGGTATCGTGCGGCGGCTTGCGACGGTTCTCGGCGCGGTTGCGCTGGCGCTGCTGGTCATGTGTTTCTTTGGGAAGCAGGATCACTTCTCTGAGACTGCGGATCAAGGGCCAGGCAAGGTTCCCCAGGGACGACCGGCCATGGCTGACACCGGCGTGGAGGTGAGCCGTCCCAGCATACTCTTCATAATGACGGACGATATGGATGTGCGTTCGATGGAGTATTTCCCCGAGTTGCAGAGGGAGATAGGCGCCGGCAGCGGGTTGGGGGCTGGGGCCACCTTCCAGAACTCCTACGTCACCCAGTCGCTCTGCTGTCCCTCGCGGACTTCCATGCTGACCGGCATGTACTCGCACAACCATCAGGTCAGGGGAAACGGGGCCACTTTCGGGGGGCTCGAAGACCTTCGGAAACATGGGCACGAACGGGTCAACATAGCGACCAGGCTGGATGACGGCGGCTACAGGACAGTGTTCATAGGCAAGTATCTCAACGACTACGCTGGCGGCTACGTGCCGAAGGGCTGGGACCGCTGGTACGGCTACCGGGGCGGATACAACGGGAAAAACATGTCCTTCCAGGAGAACGACCGCGTGGTCCGCTACAACCCAGACCGCCGCTTCGATACGTACGTGATGCGCGACATGGCTATAAAAGAGATCCAGGATTCGGGGGACAAGCCGTTCTTCATGTGGCTATCTTTCCACTCGCCGCACTCGCCTTCCCTGTACCCTGAAAAGTACGCAAACTATTTCCCTGATACCAACATCCAGAGGGTGCCATCCATGGGGGAGAAGGATCTCTCGGACAAGCCCAAGTGGGTTCGTAAGAACGCCGGATACACCCCTGACGACGAAAAGCAGCGAAGACGCCTGCGTTCCATGCTCGCAGTCTCCGAGAGCGTGACGGAGATCATGACGGCCCTCGCGCAAACAGGCAGGCTGGCAAACACCTACGTAGTTTTCACGTCGGACAACGGACTGCGGCTCGGGGAGCACGACATTCCAAGGGGCAAGAAAACCGCATACGAGGAAGACGTGTCGGTGCCGCTCTACATGCGGGGGCCAGGCGTGCCGACTGGTGTCGTGTACCCGAACATCGCCCTTAACACAGACCTCGCGCCGACCTTCGCCGATTGGGCAAACATCGAGCAGCCCCCAGGCGTCGATGGGCGTTCGCTAGCCCCTATCTTCGATGACCCCGGCGTCCCCTGGCGCACGGCGTTCCTGATCGAACACTGGAGGGATAGGAGGGCCGACTCACCCTACATCCCGACCTTCAAAGCCGTGCATACCAACGACGCCGTCTACATCCGGTACGCCACCGGGGAGCATGAGCTCTACAAGCTGGATCAGGACCCCTACGAACTTAGCGGCAAGGTGCAGGACCCCGCCCTCGAAAACGACCTCGAAAAACGCCTGGCGGAACTCAGGAATTGCGCGGAACAGGCGTGCCGCGAGGCGGAGGACGGGCGCTAACCGGGTCAGAGTGAATTCCCGTCGAAGGCACCCTCGAAGAAGTCCGCCAGCCTGGGATAGAGGATGCGCAGGTTCCCTGGGCGGGAGATGCCGTGGCCCTCGTCATCGAAGGTAAGTAGTTCGTATGAGACGCGGTGGCGCTCTAGCTCCATTACCACGGCGTGGACGTTGTCCTGGGTGACGTTCGGATCCTGGAGACCCTGCACGATCAGCAGTTCACCCTGGATGTTCTCGACGAAGTTTATGGGGGAGCGTTCTCGGTAGCGGTCGGGGATCTCCCCCGGCGTGCCGCCTATCATCTCCTCGCTGTAGGGACGGAGGTCAGGGCGCGTGGCGTGGTAGTCCACTATGAGGTCCGTCATGCCGCAGATCGGGGCCGACGCCGCGACTATACCGGGAGGCCAGTGCGTGATCGCCCACCAGGCCGAATACCCGCCGTACGACGTTCCAGTGACTCCGACTTTGCCAGCCTCGGCCATATCCCTTTCGATAAGAGCTTCGATGCCGGTGCGGATGTCTTCCTGTTCGCGACCGCCCCAGCCATCCTCTTTGATGCTCTCCTGAAAAGCCAGCCCGAACCCTGTGCTTCCCCTGTAGTTCGGGGTCAGCACGTCGAAGCCGCGTGAGACCAGATAATGCACCTCGGCGTTGAAACGGTCTTCGGCGTGCGCGGTCGGCCCCCCGTGCACAAGCACCACCGTCCCGATGCGGTTTCCAGGCGCCCGGTACAGCCATCCCCGAATCTCCATCCCGTCCACCGATTTCCAGGCGAAGTCCTCAGCCGCGGATAGGGAATTCAGATCCAGGGCCACGCGCTCTGAGAGGCCGGTGATGCTCTCGAGTTCTCCACCTTCCGGTGAGAAACGAACGAGGTCCACCGGATGGCGGGCGTCGTAGTGAAGCCCGATCCAACCGCCATCAACCGGCGCGAGCGGCACGAGGTTGCCGGTAAAATCCGATGGTCGTGTCTCCGCGCCGCCCTCAGCATCAACCAGGGACGCTTTGATGCGCGCCTGTTCCACCTCGACGACGACCGCCGGTCCCCCTGTTGGCGGCACGAAAGCATACTCGGGGTCACGGGCCGGATCATCCACCAGCCAGTTGACGGATTCGTCATCCACGCTCCACACGCCAAGCCTGCGGCGGGAGCCCGACTCGGCCAGAAACAGGATGCGGCGTCCGTCCGGGAACCACGAGGCGGAGACCTTGGCGTGCGGGCCGAAGTTCAGGATCTCGCGGTCCTCCCGGCCCTCGATGTCCACGAGCCAAGCCTGCAATCCCGCAGGGTCGAGATCGTTGCGGTGGTACAGGATGAGGTCGCCGTGGGAGTTGATCTCGGGGGTGTGGTAGTTGGCCCGCTTCGGCCAGGCAAGCGCCAGCCTCTCGCCAGTATCGAGGTCGTGGCGGAATACCAGGCTTGCTTCGATCTCCCTTCCGCTCTCGGGATCGAAGTTCGCGCCATAGACGAGCCATCTCCCGTTCGGATGCAACCGGCCGCCCCGAATATAGTGGTTGGGCGACTCACCGGTGAGCGGCTCCATCACCCCAGGTTCATCCAGGCTCACCCGAAAAAGCCGCGTCCGTTCGTCGCCGTCGCGGTCCTGCCCGACAATGACTGCCCGGCTGTCGTGCGTCCACGAGACCACCAGCGTATCGTCCAAAGTCTCGGTTAGCCGCACCGGCGGCGAGGAACCGTCTGTCCGTACCGCGTAAACGTCAGCCGCGGGCCCGAGCCGCGACCAACTCCACGTCACCCACCGGCCATCGGGCGATACCTCCGGGTTGTAGAGCGTGGGCACTGAGAGCAGCGTGTCGAGATATCCGTCGGCGTCCATTATCTCCCCAAGGATCGTGTTTTCGTGGCTGCATAAACCGCGCCCATGCTACCCCCTGTCGTCCCCAAAGAACAACGCCGCATGCAGCCTCTCGCCGGGGCCAGAAAGCTGACGGCTGACAGCCCTAGAAAGTCGGCGGCGTATTGACGTAGACGGCTTCGACCGGGTCTTCACCGGCCCACCAGCGGTGCGGGGTTGTCGATGGGAAGTAGAGCGTGTCCCCAGGGGCTACCGTGAACGAGCCCTGTTCCTTCAGCTCGACGAAGAGGGTGCCGGAGATCACGTATATGAACTCCTCGCCGTTGTGGGAGTAGAAACCTTCGCTTCCCGCGCCAGGCGGCACCTTGATGTACGACGGGTCCATCGTCTTCTCGCCGGAAGCCATCTCCTCGAAGCGCACGCCGTTGTCCCACTGCATGACGGGCCGCTCCTCGCCCCGGACGAGCGGTGAACTCTGATCCAGATCCGCGCCGAAAACCTCGCGCATGTTCACCCCGTATGCCTCGGCCAGCAGCCTCAGAGAGGCAACGGAAGCCCCCGAGCCGCCGCGCTCCAGCGCGGAGATAAACGAGATGGAGAGGCCGGTCGCCTCCGAGACCTCCTTCAGCGTCTTATGCGACCGCGAGCGTAACCGCCGCAGCCGCTCTCCCGTAGCGTTCGCGGCTTCGGTGTCAGGGCTTTCATCCGCCGGCGGCCTGGCTGGCGCGCCGATCTGCTTGCGGATCGCTGCAAAATTCAGGCCCTCGGATTTCCTTAGATGTTTGATCTTGCGCAGCCGCTCCACGTCAGGCTCGCTGTAGATCCGGTATCCCCTGTCGGTGCGGCGCGGGCTGACTAGCCGCTCCCGCTCCCACAGCCTCAGCGTCTGCGGCGCAAGCCTCACCGCCCGCGAAACTTCCCCTATGGAGAACCTCACAGATCCATCCTCCGCCAACTCAACCTCCCTCGAACAGGAATGGGATCTCCGCGCTCCCAACCCGCATTCAATATCACAACCCCAGCAACCCGCGCGGCCCTGAACACCGATGCAAGTATCCTTGCACGCTTATTGTAGCCTTGCTATAAGGTACTGAAAGGTCAAGCGTTGACATCAGAAGGAGCGTTGGCATGACTACGGTGGGAGTTCCCAGAGAGATAAAGGACAGGGAAGGCCGCGTCTCGATGCAGCCAGACGGGGTGGCAGAACTTCTGCATCACGATCACGAGGTGATCGTGGAGTCTGGCGCCGGCATCGGGGCTGGCTTCTCGGATGGGGAGTACGAGGCGGCTGGCGCGAGGCTGGTGGATGGGCCGGATGAGGTCTTCGGGGCGGCAGGTTTGATAGTCAAGGTCAAAGAGCCGGTGCCGGAAGAATACGACCGCTTCCGCGAAGGACAGCAACTCTTCACCTACCTGCACCTGGCTGCTGACCGTGGGCTCACCGAGTTCCTGATGGAGAAGAAGATCGACTCCATCGCCTACGAGACCGTCGAGCTTGACGACGGCAGCCTGCCGCTGCTCACCCCGATGAGCGAGGTTGCGGGGAGGATGTCCGTGCAGGCTGCGGCGCATCACCTGGAGAGCCCCAACGGCGGCGCGGGACTTTTGCTAGGCGGCGTGCCGGGGACGCCGGCCGCCAAGGTTACGATAATCGGCGGCGGCGTCTCCGGTACCGAGGCCGCCAAGATAGCAGTTGGTATGCGGGCCATAGTGCGGGTGCTCGACATCAACCCCAAACGCCTCGCGTACCTCTCTGACATCTTTGAGGGGAGGATTGACCTCGTGATCCCCAACCGCTCCAGGACAGCCGCCTACGTGGCGGAGTCCGACGTGGTCATCGGGGCCGTGCTAGTGGCCGGGGCGAAGGCGCCGAAGCTCGTCACCCGCGACATGGTTGCCTCGATGCGGGATGGCTCCGTGATAGCCGACATCGCCATTGACCAGGGTGGATGCATCGAGACCAGCCGCCCGACCACGCACTCGGATCCTACCTTCGTGGAGGAGGGCGTAGTCCACTACTGCGTGGCGAACATCCCGGGCGCTGTGGCCCGCACCTCGACGCTGGCCCTGACGAGCGCGACGCTACCGTACCTGATCAAAATAGCCGACGGGGGCAACGTGGAAACCGCCGCAGCCTCAGACCCGGCGCTGGCGAAAGGACTGTCCACCCTGCGTGGCGACCTCCTCTCCGGGCCGGTGGCCGAGGCCCACGACCTCCCGCACACCAACTACGCTGGCGTCACAGGATAAGCCCTCCACCGGCTTGACCATACATTTCTCGACCGAAGAACTGGCGGCGCGTCGTTCGGTATCTGCTGCGGAGCTGGCGGAACGCGGCCTCGACGGGCTTCTGATGTTCCGCCAGGAATCCATGTACTACCTCACCGGCTACGACACCTTCGGCTACGTGTTCTTTCAGTGCCTGTACATGGGCGCAGACGGCGAGACGCTCACCCTCCTGACCCGGACCCCGGATCTGCGCCAGGCCAGGCATACTTCGGTGATCGAGGATATTCGCATCTGGTACGACGTGGAGAACGTGAACCCGGCCGACGACCTTAAAGCTATACTCGATGAACACGGTTGCCGGGGCGGGCGGCTCGGCATCGAGACGGACGCCTACGGCCTGACAGGGTTCAACCTCAAGCAGGTGGAGGGTGCGCTCGACGGCTTCTGCGACCTGGTGGAGGCTTCTGACCTCGTCACGCGCCAGCGCATGGTCAAGTCTCCGGCTGAGATCGAATACGTGCGCGAAGCCGCCCGCCTGGCCGACCTCGGCCTCGATCGGGCTGTCGAAGTGGCTGGGCCTGGAGCTTTTGAAGGTGACGTGCTCGCTGCGTTGCAGGGCGCAATCTTCGAAGGAGGCGGCGATTTCCCGGCCAACGAGGTAATTATCGGGTCAGGGCAGCGCGCCCTCCTGTTTCGTTCCGCCGCCGGGATGCGTCGCATGGACACCGTGGATCAACTCTCCCTCGAATGGGCCGGCTCCTTCCGCCACTATCACGCCGCCATGATGCGCACCATAGCCGTGGGCGGGGCATCGGACTACCAGCGCAGCCTCCACTCCGCCGTCCGCGAGGCGACGGAGGCGATGACCGAAGCTCTGACGCCGGGACGGCCCGTTGGCGAGGTGGACGACGCACATCGCCGGGTGCTCGACGCCGCTGGACTTCGGGAGCATCGTTTCGCGGCGTGTGGGTACTCGCTAGGCACCACGTTCAGCCCGAACTGGATGGACAAACCCATGCTCTATTCCGGGAGCCCGGTGCTGGCTGAGCCTGGGATGGTGTTCTTCCTGCATTGCATAGTCACCAACTCGGATCGGGGCGTCGCCATGAGTATGGGTCGAACGTGCCTGGTTACGGACGATGGGCGGGAGGTTCTGTCATCGCAACCGTTGGATCTCATCGTCGTCTGAGCCCGCATCCTCCATATTCCCGGCATGTTGGAAGAAACGGCGCATAACCTGTAAGCTGCGTTGCAGGGTCGTAGCGTCGAGGAAGGAGAGGCATGGCCGAGGCGAGCGCGGAGCGGCAGGGCACAGCTAGTCAGGAAGGCAAACTGCAACCTGGCTTGAAGAGGCGTCACATGACCATGATCTCGCTGGGCGGGATCATCGGGGCGGGCCTGTTCGTGGGGACCGGGCCGATTCTCAACGCGGCGGGTCCGGCGACCATACTGACGTATCTGCTGACGGGTACGCTCCTGATCCTGATCATGCGGATGCTCGGGGAGATGGCGGTGGCCCAGCCTTCAGTGGGCTCCTTCTCCGACTACGGTCGGATGGCCCTGGGCAACTGGGCGGGGTTCTCTATTGGGTGGCTGTACTGGTACTTCTGGGCGATCGTGGTCGGCTTCGAGGCTACGGTGGCGGCGTCCATCCTAGGACAGTACGTGCCCAGCGTGCCGCCCTGGCTCATAGCCCTGGCCCTCGTGTTGTTGCTCACGGCTACTAATCTCTACTCCGTCGGCTCCTACGGCGAGTTCGAGTTCTGGTTCGCCGGCATAAAGGTCGTGGCGATCGTCATCTTTATCTTGCTCGCCATATTGTTCCTGATCGGTCTGCTTCCGGGAAACTCGCCCGGTTTCTCGAACCTCTACGCCAAGGGCGGGTTCTTCCCGAACGGTCCTCTGGCGATGTTCAGCGGCGTGGCGACCGTGATCTTCGCGTTCGTCGGGGCTGAGATCGTCACCATCGCCGCTGCCGAATCCAACGAGCCGGGCAGAAACGTCGCCAGGGCGACAAACGCGGTCATCTACAGGGTCCTGCTCTTCTACGTGGTCTCGGTCTTCTTCGTCGCGGCGATCGTGCCGTGGAACACGGGGTTCACCGAGGACATTATCAAGAGCCCGTTCACCCTGGCGTTCGAGAAAATAGGCATCCCCGGTTCGGGCACCCTCATGAACTTCGTGGTCCTGACCGCCGTCCTCTCCGTCCTGAACTCCAGCCTCTACACGACTTCTCGGATGCTCTTCGCGCTCACCCGTCACAACGACGCGCCCAGCTTCATGACCAACACGACGAGGCGTGGCGTGCCGATCTGGGCGATCCTCACGGGTACGATCTTCGCGTACGTCTCCGTCGGGATCTTCTACTTCTTCCCCGAAGAGATATTCACGTGGCTGATCAACGCGTCCGGCGCCATCGCGCTCTTCGTCTACCTCCTGATCGCCGTCTCGCAGCTCGTGATGCGCCGGCGCCTGGAGCGCGAGGCGCCCGAGAAGCTGGAGCTGAAGATGTGGTTCTATCCGTGGCTGACGTACCTGTCGATAGCATGCATCGTGGCGGTGCTCATCGGGATGGCCGTCATCTCCGACCTGCGCCCTCTCCTGATAGCGAGCCTTATAAGCCTCGGCGTGATGCTGATAGCCTACATGCTACGCAAGACGTTCGGACCCCCGCAGAGGGATCCCTCCGAGGTGATAAGAGAGTCCGAGACCAGGAGGGAGTCGGAGACCGGGAGGGAGTCGGAGGCTGGATCTTGATTCCCGAAGAGAGGTGAGTAACCCCTGACCCGCTACGAGCCGGCGGATTCTTTCGAGACCCCGCGCTTCTCCGGCGTGCGCACGTTCATGCGCCTGCCCCACAACCAGGATCTCGATAACGCCGACGCCGCCATCGTCGGGGCACCGTTCGACACGGGCGCCACCTTCCGATCCGGAGCCCGCTTCGGCCCCGAGGGGATTCGAAGCGCCTCGCACCTCCTCCGCCGCTACAACCCGAGCCTGAAAGTTCCAATTTTCGACTACATCTCGGTGATCGACTACGGCGACGTGCCCGTCGTTCCCGGCTACATCGAGTCCAGCTACGAGCGGATAGCCAAGGGCCTCGAACCCATCCATCGCGCTGGCTTAGTTCCGATAGTGCTAGGTGGCGACCACTCTATCGCCCTGCCAGAGCTTCGGGCCGCCGCCGCGATTCACGGTCCACTCGCGCTCGTGCAGTTCGACTCGCATCCAGATACCTGGGACGCCTACTTCGGGGAGAAGCACACGCATGGCACCCCGTTCCGCCGTGCCGTGGAAGAAGGTTTGCTCGACCCGTCGCGCTCCATCCAGGTCGGGATGCGTGGCTCCATCTACGACGCCGGGGACTGGGACGACGCGAAGGAGATGGGCTTCGATCTGGTCCCCACGGACGAGGTGCGCGAACTCGGTATCCCTGCCGTCATCGAGCGCATCAGGGAGCGAGTCGGCGACGCGAAGGCGTACGTCTCTTTCGACGTGGACTTCGTGGACCCGGCTTTCGCTCCTGGTACCGGGACGCCCGAGATCGGGGGCTACACCAGCCGCGAGGCGCAGGAGTTCGCGCGGGGATTAGTCGGCCTCGACATCGTCGGGTTCGACGTGGTGGAGGTGTATCCGGCTTATGATCCGGCCGGTATCACGGCCCTGCTAGCCGCCAACATCGCTCACGACTTCCTCAGCCTAATCGCACTGCGGAGGAAGAACGCCGGATAACCTGTCCGGTTCCCCGGCGCCGTCATCGCGGGTATACTGGAAAAAGTCAGGACGACAGGAAGAAGGTGCCGCCATGCTGGAGTCGAAGCGGATCAAGACGGAGATACCGGGCCCGAAGAGCAAAGCCCTAATGGAGCGCCGCAAGGCTGCGACGCCCCCAGGCGTGTTGAACGCTCTTCCTATCTACGCCTCTGAGGCGCACGGCGCTCTGTTGACGGACGCGGACGGCAACACGTTCGTGGACTTCACGGGCGGCATCGGGGTTTTGAACGTGGGTCACACGGATGCGCGGCTTGTCGAGCGGGTCAAGGAGCAGGTCGAGCGCCTGACGCACACGTGCTTCGCGGTAGTCCCCTACGAGCCGTACATCGAGCTGGCGGAGAAGCTAAACGCGCTGGTCCCCGGCGACTTCGAGAAGCGGACGATGTTCGTCAACTCCGGGGCCGAAGCGGTGGAGAACGCTGTCAAGATCGCACGCTACCACACGGGCCGGAACGGCATCATGGTGTTCGAGAACGCCTTCCACGGCCGCACGCTGCTCGGGATGACCATGACCAGCAAGGTGGACCCGTACAAGAAGGGCTTCGGGCCGTTCGCCACGGAGGTCTACCGGGTCCCGGCGCCATACCCGTACCACTGTCCCGCACGGCAGGATTGCTCGGGTGGTTGTCAGGGAGATTGCATCAACCTGCTGGAGCGGGCGTTCACGGGCGTCGTAGATCCGGGGAGCCTGGCAGCGATCGTGGTGGAGCCGGTCTCGGGTGAGGGCGGTTTCCTGCCGTTCCCCGATTTTTACCTTGAGCGGCTGCGGGAGATCTGCGACGAGCATGGCATCGTCCTGATCGTGGACGAAGTCCAGACCGGCTTCGGGCGGACGGGCAAGATGTTCGCCATCGAACACTCGGGTGTCATCCCCGACATCGTGACTACGGCCAAGAGCATGGCCGGGGGCCTCCCGCTCGGCGGCGTGACGGGGAAGGCGGAGATCATGGACACCGTCCATCCCGGCGGCCTCGGTACCACCTACGGCGGCAATCCGCTCGCCCTTGCCGCCGGCCTCGCCGTCCTCGAAACCTTCGAGGAGGACGACCTGCTCGGCAAGGCGAACGAGCTAGGAGACCGCGTAATGGGCGCCATGCGCGACATTCAGGAGAAGCACCCCGACTTCGTCGGCGATGTGCGGGGCAAAGGACCGATGGCGGCGATGGAGCTTGTCACCGACGCGGAGACGAGGACACCAGACAAGAAGCGCACCGGCCAGATAGTTGAGGCCGCGCTGCAAGAGGGGCTCCTGCTCCTCACCGCCGGCCAGTACGGCAACGTCATCCGGGTCCTCATGCCGCTCACCATCACTGAAGACCAGCTCGACGAGGGACTTGCGATCATGGCCCGCGCCGTGGATTCGGTGGCCTGACGCACCACAACTCATCCGGCTAGAATGGTACGGGTCGCAGTGCGCGGCCCGTATTTCACTTGAGGGGGTGAGCCGGTGGGTGAAGCCGATTATTACGCATCGGATCTCAGAGAACTTGAACGCTTCATCGTAAACAATCCGGATCTCGAACGGCTTGAAGCGTTGCTCGACCGTTTCAACATCTTCGAGGCGGTGGGGATGGAGCGGCAAGAGATCCGGCACTCCAGATTTCTCGCTTTCCTGCTCGACCCGAACGAGTCTCACGGAATAGGCGATGCTTTCGTGAAGCGGCTGCTGCAACGGGCCGTCATGGATTCCCCGAATATTCCTGCGTCCGTTACGCCTATCGAGTTGAGTCTGTGGGATCTCGGGCAGATGGAAGTCAGGCGGGAATGGCAACACATAGACATATTCCTGCTCGATGAGCGGGAGAAGCTGGCGGTGATCATCGAGAACAAGATTGGGACCGGAGAACACAGCGACCAGCTCAACCGCTACCATGCAGCCGTAAAAAAGGAGTACCCGGAACACAAACTTCTTGCCCTCTACCTGACACCGGGCGGTGACGAACCCTCGCATCCGGAGTACCTTCCGGTGGATTACCGTGTGGTGTGCGGGATACTCGACGAGCTTGCGGAGATCCGGGCTTCCATCGTCGAGCCAGACGCACGGGTACTCATCACACACTACACAGAGATGCTGAGGAGGCACATCGTGGGCGACTCCGAAATAGCCAGGCTGAGTCGGCAAATCTACGAGAAGCACCGGCGAGCGATCAATTTGATTTATCAGCATCGCCCGGACCCTGGGCAAGGACATAGAGAGGATCGTGATAGGCTGAGAAAAGACGCTAAAAAGCTACTTGAAAGGTTGATAGACGACGAACCGCAACTCACGAACAAGCGTAGCGGTGGGAATTACATTTCCTTCTATCCTGAAGAGTGGAACGTCTCGTCTTTGAATAACAACAGTAGTGATGTCTTTGGATTCCTGCGCTTTGTGTTTCACAACCATCTGGATAGGATCACCTTATTCTTGGAAGCTAGTCTCGGAGATCGGGAAACAAGACAAAAATTGTACGAAATGTGCTTAAAGCACGAGTCATTATTCGAGAACCCCCAAAATCCTGAAGACAACAAGTACCCAAAATTCTACAGTAGAACTTTCCTGACACCGGAGTTCTGCGAAACCGCCATCGAAGCCGAACGTGAATGGGAAATCCGAAAGAACTGGGAGGACTTCCTCGAAAACGATCTGCCGCGGATAGTCGCTGCTCTCAAGCAGGAACACTGGATCTGGGAGTCGAGCGATGACGAAATCGAAACTGTTCCGAGCAGGTACGAGAAATACGGGTGGAGCGATGAAGATGTCGGGATGAAACACCCCGACGAAGACTTTGAACAATCCGGGGACTGAGAAGATCAGCCGAGCACGGCGTCGGCGCGGAGAGACAGGCCAGTGAGTGCGGTGGACTTAAAGGTGTCTCCCTGTCGCACTTTCTCCGTGAGGCGGTAGTCGCTGCCGGAGGGCTCCATGTGTCGCTCGATGGTGTCGGTGGTGAGGTCCACAATCCAAACTTCTGGGATTCCCGACCGGGCGTAGAACGGTAATTTGACGTTTTTGTCGTGTGCGAGGGAGGTGTCGGCTACCTCGATCAGGAACAGGATGTCCTCTGGTCCGGGGAGCGTGTCGCCGTAGTCACGATCCCGGACAACTGCCAGATCCGGCTGTGGTTCCCAGTGATCGTTGAGCCGTATCGGACTCTGGACGTTTACCAGGTAGCGTTCGCCAGCAACCCGCGAGATGATGCGTGTGAGACGGCCGACGCAGCTTACGTGCCTTCCGCCAACAGGTGACATCTCGACGATCTCCCCCTCGATCAGCTCCACCCGGTCGTCCTCGTGGAGTATCCCGGCTTCTCCCATGCGATGGTATTCGTGGACCGTGAACAGTTTTCTTGCCAGCACAGAGATCTCCAGTGGTTGGCTCGTCTTAAACGGAAGTATACCGGAGGTCAACGCCGTGGACTCCGTAGTATCGGAAAGTTGTTGGAAGAGCCCGGAGGCTACCTTTCCCGCTTCCGGGCTTTTCCCTGCGCGAGCAGGGATAGTGCGACGATAGCGCCGAGGACCGCGATGCCTGCGGCGCCGAAGAAAGCTACTCTGAACCCGCCGATGAGCGCATCGTCCGGCTGAACGCCGGACCCAATGAGCAGGTCCGTGCGGGCTGCGGAGAGCGGGATGAGCACGGCGAGACCGAGGGCTGTGCCGAACTGGGCGGATGTATTCAGCAGCCCTGAGGCGAGACCTTGCATGTCTTTGCCTATGGCCGAAGCGCCGGAAGCTGTCGAGGCTACCGATGCGATTCCGAGGCCGCAGCCCATCAACACGAAGCCTGGCAGAAGATGGGTTGTATAGCTGCTTTCGGGTGAGATGCCGGTAAGAAGCAGGATGCTGGCTGCTATGGCGAACAGGCCGGAGACCATCGCCGTTCGGGCGCCCACCTTACCGGCGAACCGGGGACCGAGAAGTGAACCGGCGATCACCGCCACGTTGAAAGGCGGGAACGCCAGCCCGGCTTCGGCGGGCCCATGCCCCAGCACGCGCTGTACGTAGAGCACGCACACCAGCATGGCCGGAGTGGTCGAGGCGGTCAGCGCGAGCGCGACGAGGTTGGCTCCCGCCAGACGCCGGGAGCCCAAGATGCCCAGCGGAACGAGCGGATGCTCGACCCGGTTTTCGATCACGACGAACGCGGCGACGAATGCCATCGAGAGGCACAATAACACCAGTGTTTCGGGAGAACCGAAGCCAGCCTCTTCAGCCCGCGTGAGACCGTAGATCAGGAGCGTCAGCCCCAGCGTGATGGTGGCCGCTCCAGCCACGTCGAGTCGAGGAGGAGCGGTTCGGTCGCGGCTTTCTCCGAGCAGCTTTGGAGCAAGCACGAGCCCGAGAATCCCGACTGGGATGTTGATGAAGAAGATCTAGGCCCACCCCAACCCCTGGGTGATGACGCCGCCGAGCACCCATCCAGCCGCACCGCCGCCAGCCGCTGCCGCAGTCCATACTCCCAACGCCCGATTCCGTTCCTTTTCTTCCGAGAACGTAGTGGTCAGTATCGAGAGTGCAGACGGGGACACTATCGCCGCCCCCAACCCCTGCGCCACCCGGAACGCCACGAGCGCGAGGGGTGAAGCCGCCAGGCCGCACGCCACAGACGCCGCCGAAAACAGCGCGAGCCCAACCATGAACAACTTTCGCCTTCCGTACAGATCAGCCGCCCTTCCCGCGAGCATCAGAAATCCCCCGAAGACGAGCGTATAAGCTGAGATCACCCACTGAAGACTCGCCTGCGAGAAACCGAGATCCCGCTGTATAGAAGGTAGCGCGATCGCGACGATGGTGGCGTCCAAAACTACCACGAACTGCGCCACGCACAATAACACCAGTGTCGGCCAGCGCGATGTACCAGAGCGACCCGCAGCACGTTTGTTACCGTCAAAAAACTTCATGGTGGTAACAATACCCGCTACCGGGTGAGATCGAAACCGCTAAAATATGTTTTGATGGAAACTACGAAGCAAATCGCGACGTTACGCGTGGTCGGGGGGAACCTGGCCCTCGACTTCGTGAACACCGTTGATGGGGAGCCTGCGTTCGACCATCTTCGGGACTACGCGGGGCTCGTAGCCTGGGGCGGGCACGTCGGGCTGCTTTCGGAGGAATCTGTTTTGCGGTTGATCCGGAAGCCTCCTGTTCCCGATGCCGAGGCAGCACACGGTAGGGCGTTGGCGCTGCGCGATGATTTGCGTGGGATCTTCGGCGCGATCGCGCTGGGGGAGAATCCGCCGGAGAGCAGCCTGGAAGCGCTGCGAAAAGGGGAGTGTGAAGCCCTGGACCAGGCCACGTTGGCGCCGAAAGGCGATGGCTACGGCTGGGGGTGGCCGGATGGCGAGGTGGGAAGCGTGCTTTGGCCCGTCGTGCATGCGGCTGTGGAGCTACTGACTTCGGGTCCTCTGCATCGAGTCAAGACGTGTGCCGGTTGCCACTGGCTATTCGTGGACGAGAGCAAGAACCGTAGCCGCCGCTGGTGCACGATGGAGGTGTGCGGAACCAACGAGAAGATGCGCCGCTACATCGCCCGTCGTGCCGCCAGGCGCGGCTGAGGCGCGAATCCTCAAGCGCGTGAAGGGGCGATGGCCGGGGCGGCGCCCACTGCAACGAGCGCGGCCAGCCCGACCTTCACCACGTCGAAGACCACGAACGGCGCCACGCCCTGCGCCACGGCAACTACGGGCGGCAACCCCGCAACCACGGAGAGCCAGGCCACCCCGAGCGTGTAGATGAAGGCCAGGGCCGCGCATCCCCAGAGGAAGCCAGACAACAAAGCCCTCCGGCGCGGGGCTTCCCGCATGGACCGTGCGGCGAGGCCGGCGAGGGCCGCCGCCACGGGATAGGAGACGAGGTATCCGCCTGTGGGGCCTGCGATCTGTCCAAGACCGCCCGAGAACCCGGCGAAGACCGGTGCGCCGACGGCCCCGATCAGGACGTACACCACCTGAGACATGGCCCCCTGATACGGCCCGAGCAAAAGCCCGGATAGCACAACCGCAAGAACCTGGAAGGTGAAAGGAACAGGTGAGAACGGCAGCGGGATGGAGATCTGGGCCGCCACGGCCGTGACGGCCGCCATCAGCGCCACACGCGTGATCGTATACGCGCTCAACCCCTCCCTTTCTAGTAGACGAACCATCGAGCACCGTACTCGCTTCCCCGAAATATTTCCAGCTTTGAGGGTGTTCCGCCGGGCGCAACGGGGTAAGAAAGGCCGCCTGAAGGGTCTTCTCAAGTAGCGAAAACCCTGGAGGACGAAAAAGAGGGCCGGGACATTTCGTCCCGGCCCTCTGCGTTGTTGCGGCTTGTGTCCGCTCGTTAGGCGGAAGCGGCCTTCAGCTTGCGGTCGAACTGCTCGATCAGGGTCTCACGGTTCTTGCTCTGCTTCTCGTAGGCACGAAGCTCCCGGATCTCCGCCGCGGAAAGATCGTTGGTCTCCTTGGAGATCTCATCCATGTTCATCTCGTCGTAGTTGGCGAGCGGTAGTCCGCCAACGGGGACCTCTTTCTCGACCAGCCTCAGCCCTTCCTTGTAGTAGGAAAGGGGGGCGTAGAGAAAGTCCATGTACGCGTCGAGGGTCTCGTTGGCAACAGCCTGGAATGTGCTGCGCTGCCCCTCGGCACGCTCCACCATCTCGTAGGTGAGGGAGCGATTGGCCTCGGCCTGATGGCGAAGCTCCTTGATGTAGTTATCCGTCACGCCCTGGGCGAAACGCACGTTGCGCTCCCCGGCGGCCACCGCGTGATCAAAGACCGTCTTGTAAGCCTTAGCCGTTTCCTGACCCATCCGCTCGGTCATCTTGCCGCTCTTCTCCATGTAATCCATTAGCCTTGCCTCCTCTGTTTCTCCGATTTCCAGTATGTGCAGTCTACATATATATTCCGACTTGTCAAGCGGGGAGAAGGCTTTGCACCAAAAGTCCATTAACCCAGATACTTTTGGTGCAACTATGGATTCTGCACCAAAAGTTGAGGTAGAATCGGTCGGGCAAGGAAAAGGCAGCCAGCTACCAGGAGAAAACGAGGGAAGCCATGCTTAAGGATCGTAAGCAGGCACACGACCCCAAAAATCCCGAAAAGATGAGCTTCGTTTTCGAGGGCAAGGCTCTTGCGGACTTGCAAAAGATCGCTAGACATGAGAACAAAACCCTTGACGAAGTTTTGGAAGATGCGCTCGGGTTGAAGCAGTGGGCTGTAAGTGTCAAGGATAAAGGCGAGCACGTTGTGGTGCGTAAAGGGCTTAGAGACAGGTACGAACTGGGTCTTTAGTTGTCCGACCAAGATAATCCACCCGCAGAACATGACCCCGCCCCTATTCAGGGCGGGGTTCCTCCATATGAGCGGCCTGTAGACAATCCAAATCCGCCGAGACAAGATCCTGTTGCATGGACCAGAGAGAAAGCGCGTAGAAGAGTAGCTTACGCGTTGCTCAGCATACTCTTCTTACAGATTGCCTTCTTTGCGGTAACTGCATTTATGCCGCACCCCATATGGCAAAGGGGCCAAGAGTTCATGCAGGTAACATTCGCTGGGGTGTTGGGCTTAGTAGGTAGCGCGGTGGGATACTATTTCGGAAGCCAAAGGTAACTCTCTACGCTCACGTAGTGCTATCAAATAGAGGCTCCATCCCGAGATCGTGCATCGCCCGAACCAGTACGCAGATGTTGTGGCAGAGCAGCTTGCAAAGTGCCTCGTTGACCTGCCCGTTGTCGCTCTTGGACTTGACTGCTGCCTCGAACTTACCCTTTATCATAGAGAAGGTTGCTTCGACGTTGGATCGCTTGTGATAGTGGTCTAGGAACTCGTGACTACGTAGGCCGTTCGTGAGTGTAATCTATGCCTGATCCAACCGTAATCATCTTGTTATATTTCGCCGGTAAACTGCTGATGGTAAAAATGGGGGCCTGTTGGTCCCGTGGATGGTATTCAGTCGGAAGAGGTGGGCGTGATGAACTGGAAGAATTTGGTCTTATTGCTGGCGTCCCTGGCAATGGTTGCGTCCCTGACGGCCTGTGGTTCGTCCGGGCAGGGAAGTGCTGACAAGCAGGAGCCGCCCAAGAAGGAGGCGCCGAAAAAGCAGATCGCGCCGGACAATGGTCTCAAGGAGAAAAAGAACAAAGAGAAGAAACTGGTAGCCAAGAGGCCGGAGGACAGAACCCTCAAGCTCACCGTCCCCAAGATGAAGCGTATAGACAAAGACACCATACCGACCGGCACGGGCACCCGCATGAAGCTCTTCCACGACTACGCCGGGGTGCATCTCGCTGGCACGGACTTCCCCTGGAGGAAGCAGGGCAACGTCTACATCGCCGGCCATCGCCTCGGGTTCGAGAACACGGATAGCTGGCTTGCCTTCCACGACCTGGAAGTCCTCGAGAAAGGCGATAAAGTCTACGTGACCGACGCCAACGGAACGAAGTACACCTATGTAGTCTTCGTCAAGAAGATCGTCAAGCCCACAGACTTGTCGGTACTCAGGCCGGTCAAGGGCAAAAGCATCCTAAGCCTCCAGACCTGCACCCTGCCTGATTACAAGGATCGGGTCGTCTACCAGGCCGAGCTCAAGGACGTGCAGGAAACGTAAGCCAGAAAACCAGCGAATCAGAGATCCAAGGAAAGAGGGTCGGCGCGTAATTGGACTCCGGCCCTCTTTCTTCGAAGGCCGAAATGGGTAAAGTACTTCGATGCTCCTTGGACTCGACCTCGGCACCGGCTCCGTAAAAGCGATACTGATCTCCGAGACCGGCGTCGTCCTCGGCGAGGCTTCCGCAGCCTACGCAGTCGAATCACCGATGCCGGGATGGGCCGAAACCGCGCCAGAAAACTGGTGGGATGCCGTGGCCGGGGCTGTGAGGGAAGCCGTCGGCCAGCGAGGCGCGGGGGTTGGGGCCATCGGACTATCGGGCCAGATGCACGGCGTCGTGCTCTCCGATGCCTCGGGCCTTCCATTGCGTCCCGCCGTACTCTGGGCCGACACCCGCTCCCGCGAGCAGCTTGCGGCATATCGGGATCTCGCCCCGGAACTGCGATGGAAGCTCGCCAACCCGCCTGCCGCCGGCATGGCCGGGCCTAGCCTCCTCTGGCTGCGCGACCACGAGCCAGAAGCCTACGAAGCCGCCCGTTGGGCGCTGCAACCCAAAGACTGGCTGCGGCTGCGCCTCACGGGAGAGGCATCCGCCGAACATTCCGACGCTTCCGCCACCCTGCTCTACGACCTCGAAGATGGAGGCTGGTCCCGGGAAATATCCGACGCCCTCGGGCTGAGGACGGACTGGCTC
>JAABUS010002246.1_pt1 | contig 37283 bp, 33 predicted proteins | sample 5560161 | NCBI WGS metagenome assembly JAABUS01 (sample SAMN10711885, study PRJNA513376) | rock metagenome | isolation source: Antarctica rocks | place: Antarctica: Victoria Land, Trio Nunatak nord | collected 2016-01-04
TAGCCCAACTCCTTCACCAGCTGGACTTCACGGCGCAACGCCTCGGCCGGAGCTGCCAGGTGGGATTTCGGCCAGTAGCCCTGAGCCAGGATCAGTCGGAGGTGATAGGGGCGCCCGTTCAGGGTGAACCGGTTGGCCGAGGTGCCGACGGAGCGGAAACCGACGTAACTGTCCACCTCGTCCAGCGTTTCGTTCGAGGCATCCTGCAGCGTCAGCGTGACATTTATCAGGTTGGGGTGCTCCGGCGACCAGAGCCATTCCTCGCGGTCGAGTCCCGTTTCGGAGCTGGGGAAGGTGAGTTCTCGGGAGAGCCCATCCCGCGCCGCGGCCTCGGTCACGGTGTAGGTGTCCTCCGCGAGCAGGGTGCCGTGCAGTGACAGCCGGATCCGCAGGCGGCTCCCGGTAACCACGCCGTGCAACCCGATCTGGGCGCGCAGTGCCCCGCGCTCGACGTCCGTCACCCACCGCACCCGGCTGATCCGGCTGGCCGGCACCGGCTCGAGCCACACAGGCTGCCAGATTCCGGTCGTCCTGTGGTACCAGACGTTGTGCGGGTTCTCCTGCAGATCCTGCTTACCTCGCGGCTGAGCGGGATCGGTGGGGAGGTCTTCGGCCCGCACCACGAGAACCTGTTCTCCATCGTCCTCGAGCACTTCGGTCACATCCGCGCTGAACGGGGTGTGCCCGCCCTCGTGCCGGACCACGAAGCGCCCGTTGACCCACACCTCTGCTCGATAGTCGACCGCGCCGAAGTGCAGCAACAGCCGCTCACCGGGGCCGCTGTCGGCCTGGAAGGTACGGCGGTACCACACGACCCGGTGGAGCGACCGGTCCCCGATTCCGCTCAGCTCCGATTCGGGCGGATAGGGAACCTCGATCCGTAGCGGGAAGGCGTCGTCTCGCTCTGCCCATCGTTCCCGGCGGCCGGAATCCGCGTCGTCGTAGGCGAATTGCCATGAGCCGCAGAGATCCGTCCAACGAGCGCGGGTGAACTGCGGTCGCGGGTGCAGAGCCTGGGTCACGCCCACCTCCTAGACGGCGTCACGGGGCGCCCACGGAAACGCCGCATCCCGGCACACTCGGCCGGACCCAGCTGCTGGATCGTCGCAGTCGGCCCCGGACCACTACTTGATGCCGGTGCTGGCGACGCCCTGGACGATCTGTCGCTGGAAGAGTAGGAACACCGCGAGCAGCGGGATCGCCCCCAGGACCGCCGAGGCCATGACCTCCGCATAGCGGATTCCGAACCCTCCTTGGACGGTTGCCAATCCGACGGGAATGGTCATCTGTCGGGTGTTGCTAAGCACCAGCAGCGGCCAGAGCAGGTTGTTCCAGGTGGTGACGAAGGTGAAGATCGTCACCGCCGAGATCGCCGGCCTGCACAGCGGCATCGTGACCTGCCGGTAGATCCGCCACCAACCGGCGCCGTCGATCCGGGCGGCCTCGATCAGGGAATCGGGAATACCCATCAGGAACGAGCGGAAGATGAACACCGCCACCGGCGCGGCCAGCGTGGGCAGGATGATCGCCCAGTAAGTGCCGAGCAGGTGGGACAGCTTGAACTCCAGGAACTGGGGCAGGATCAGCACCTGGGTCGGGATCATTAGTCCGATGAGGATCAGCCCCGCGACTGCGCCGCGAGCGCGGAATCTGGTGTGAGCCAAGGCAAATCCGACCATCGAGCATACGATCACAGTGAACAGCGCGCTCAGCGCTGCAATGATGAAGCTGTTGACGTACCACAACCCAATATCGGTGGAGCTGATCACCTTGTTGTAGGCGTCGAACGTCCAGTGGTTCGACCACCAGGACGTCGGATGGTTGGCGATCTCGGCTTCGGGGCGCAGCGAGGTGACCAACGACCAAGCGAACGGGATCAGCCACAGAAGCGCAAAGGCAATCAGGACAGCCCGGCACAGGATCGAGAACGTTCGCTCCCTGGAGCGCGCGTTGCTGCTCGGAGCATGAGCGCGTCGACCGGTGGCAGTGACATTGGACCGCTTGGCGGGTGCAACCGTCGAACTCATGCCCTTGCTCCTTCGACGCTGGGAACCATCGGGGTGTTGTTGCGGCGCGTGGCGTCTTCGGCGGCCTGCTCAGCCGCGAGGCGGTCCGCGGCGTCACGACGGCGGTTGAGCATGAACCAGCCGACGGAGATGACGACGAGGAGCAGGAAGTACACGGTTGTCGCGGCGGCCGCAAAGCCGGCGCGGTAATTCGTGAAACCGATATCGTAGATGTACTCGATGACGGGGCGGGTCGAGTAGTTCGGGCCGCCTCCTGTCAACAGATAGATCTGGTCGAACACCCGGAGCGAAGCCAGGATCTGCAGCACGGTCACCAGGCTCGTGGTGGGCCGCAGCAGCGGCAGCGTGATGTTCCGGATCTGCTGCCACGGTGAAGCGCCATCGACGGCTGCGGCCTCGTACAACTCGACCGGGATCTCCTGCATCCCTGCCAGGTACAGCACGAAGTTGAAGCCGATCGACCACCAGACGGTGAGGATGACCACGGAGATCATGGCCCAGCTCGGCGAGCCCAGGAAGTTCGGCTCGGACAGCCCCACAGCGGTGAATGCCCGACCCATGAGCCCGATCTGCGGCGCGTAGATCCAGGTGAAAATCAACACCACGGAAGCGGAGGGAACGACGTACGGTGCGAAGAACACCAAGCGGTAGAACCACTTCCCCCGCTTGAGCCGCTCCGCCAGGATCGCCAGGACCAGCGCGAGCAGCACGAGCAGCGGCGTAGTCAGCAGGGTGAACAGCAGCGTGTGCCACATCGCCGACCAGAAGTCTGAGCTCGAGAGAGCCTCGGCGTAGTTGTGCAGCCCCACCCAACTACCGAGCCCACCATGGACCGTGGTGGTGTTGAACAGGCTCATCAGCAGCCCGTAAAGCATCGGGCCGATCAGGAACAGCGCGTAGACCAACAGGAAGGGCGCCGAGAACAGCCACCCGGCACGGTTGCCTCCGTGGTCGATCTTGCCCTTACGCGGCGCTCCGGACCGAACGTCACGGGTCGCCGCCCGCGCGGTCTCTGCAGTCGTCGTTGTCATCTGCCGGGTCTCCTAACCCACTGGTGGCGGGGTCGTGGTGTAGCGGGTCAGTCCGGATCGCATCGAGGCGATTGCGGCGCTGACGCTGCTGGTCCCGCTCAGCACGCCGCCGACCGCCGAGCCCATCAACGTCTGGAAGTCGGAGCCGGCACCCGTGTACCAGGCGTCCGGGTCATAGTGGGCGTTGTACGCGGCCTGCACGTAGTTCGCCTGCGGCTTCAGCGCCTTGAATCCATTGCCGGTCTGCACCGGCTTCCACGCCGGGACGTGGCCTCCCTTGGCCCAGGTCAGGCTGTTGTCGAGCAATGCCCGGATGAACAGAGCCGCGTTGTGGGTGTCCGCGGCGCTGCGGTTCGGATTCGCCGGGATCACCAAGGCATGCGAGTCGGCGTACGAGGCAGGCGTATTGCCGAGCAGGGCAGGGATGGGGAGCATGCTGAACTTGGTCCCCGCGGTTTCGTACGTAGGCAGTTGCCACACACCGTCCAGCAAAAAGCCTGCCTTGCCCGAGGAGAAGATGGAGGAGACGCCTGCCTGGTCCACGCTGTTGGGCATCAGCTTGAGCTTGCCCGTGAGCTGGCCCATGAACTCCAGCGCCTGTGCCGCCTTGGCATCGTCGAGCAGCAGCTTGGTGCCGTTGGAGCCGACGACCTCCCCGCCCAGCCCGTAGTACAGCGTCGCGAACCATCGCCAGCTCGTGGAGGTGTCGGCGTTGATGTTGACGACGCCGCCCCACTGTCCCGTGACCTTCTTGGCTGCCTGCAGCGCCGCGATGAACTCGTCCTTGCCGTGGATCGGCTTGAGCGTGCCGTCTGAGCCGAGCAGCCCAGCCCTCCTCGCCACGTCGAGGTTGTAGTAGAGGACGAAGGGGTGAGTATCCAACGGCACGGCATACGTCTTGCCGTCCACGGTCGCCTTGCTCCACGCGGCCGGTGTGAACGAATCCTTCGTGATACCGACCTGTCCGACCCCTGCCGCGACCACGTCGGACAGTTGCCCGGCACGAGCCAGCAGCGGCAGCCGGGTGAGGTGGGCGATCGCCACGTCCGGAGACTTGTTGCTCGCCGTGGCCAGCGACAGTTTGGTGTAGTAGGGATTTCCCCACGCCAGCGTCGTGGCTTCGAGCGGTACGCCTCCATGGGCCTTGCGAAAGGCATCCTCCATCGCCACCATGTTCGCGCCGTCACCGCCGCCGAACAGGTTCCAGTAGGTGAGCTTGCCCGCGTTCGGGTCGCTGCCCGTGAGGCTGGCGACGACAGGAGAGGACGAACATCCCGCAACGGCGCCGGTCACCGCCGTCGCCCCGGCAAGTGACAAGAATCCGCGACGGCTCAGCGGTTGCGCCATGGTCGAACCTCCATTGGACCGACGTTGTTGACCTGCGGCATATGGTGCCGCGTGTGTTGCATCGATGCAAGAGTTTAGCCAAAGAACTTTTCTCCGCACCGAGCACCTATTGGCAGGAACCCAGGTATGCGAACGTAAGGGCCATGGCCGTTCGGTTGCGTGATGTCGCCGATCGAGCCGGCGTGTCCGCCCGAAGCGTTTCCAACGTGATCAACGACTTCCACTACGTCTCGCCGGCCATGCGGGAACGAGTCCAGGCCGCGATCAAGGAGCTCGACTACCAACCCAACCTGCTTGCCCGCAGCCTTCGTCAGGGGCGGACCGGCACGGTCGGATTCCTGCTCCCAGAGATCAACGTTCCCTACTTCGGTGAGCTCGCGCACCAGATCGTTGAACAGGCGAGCGAGCTCGGGCTGACCGTGCTCATCGACGAGACCGGGGGCGAGAGCCACCGGGAGATGGCTCAACTCGAGGTCATGTCGCGTTCCGCGCTGGTGGACGGAATTCTGCTCAGCGCGCTCGGACTGAGCGGGCACCAGCTCGCCCAACTCCGGCCGCGCATACCCGTCGTCCTGCTCGGTGAACGCGTGGCCGGGTCGGCGCTCGACCACGTCGGTATCGACAACGTCGCCGCTGCACAGGACGTGACGCAGTACCTCGTCGACAGCGGGCGGACCCGGATCGCCGTCATGGCCGAGAAGCATCACCCTCTGGCACCGACCTCTCGCCCGCGGCTGAAGGGCTACCGCGCCGCGCTGGCGTCGGGGGGGCTTGCCGTGGACCCGCAGCTGGTCGCGCGGGTCGACCACCTCCGCCGCCAGGACGGCGTCGACGCCATGGCGCGGCTCTTGGCTCTGCCCCATCGGCCGGACGCGGTGTTCTGCGTCAACGACCTTCTGGCGATCGGCGCCCTGAGCGAATTGCACCGGCAACGCGTGCGGGTCCCCGAGGAGATCAGCGTGGTGGGCTTCGACGACGTGGAGGAGTGCCGGTTCACCATCCCGACGCTGAGCACGGTCGCTCCCGACAAGGCCGAGATCGCCCGCATGGCCCTTCGCATTCTGAGCGAGCGCCTCGCCGGCTCCTCGGAGCCGCCCCGGGACCTGCGCGTGCAGCACCGGCTCACTCTCCGGGACAGCAGCGTCGGAGCGGGCGGTTAATACAAGTTTGTGACTTGTATGCTACCTGTGTAGAGTCCGCACGATGGCTCCGACCACCGCCCGTTCCTCCGTCCCCGAGACCGCCCTGTGGCTGCAGGTCTCGGAGACGCTGGGGCGCGAGATCGTCGAAGAGCGCTCCCCCGGAGGCAAGCGGCTGCCCAGCGAGGCGATGCTGTGCAAGCGATTCGGCGTGAGCCGCGTGACACTTCGGCAGGCGCTGTCGCGTCTCGAGCAGTTGGGGTTGGTGCATCCGCAGGCAGGTCGCGGCTGGTACGTGGGCGCAGCCCCGATGGACAAGCCCGTTTCGGAGGAACCGGGAGTCCTGCAGTCCTTCACCGAAATGGCGCGCAGCCGGGGACTGACCCCTGACTCGGTAGTCCTTCATTGTCGACGCCGCCCGGCGGACTGGGACGAAGCCCAGGATCTGGGCATCGCGCCGGGCGCACTGCTGCTCTCGCTGCGCCGATTGCGGCGACTGAACGGCATGGCAGTGGCTGTGGACCACAGCCTCGTGCCGGCGGACCTGCTGCCGGACGCCACTGCCGCCCAATTCGCGAACGGTTCGCTTTACGAGGCGTTCCAACGGGGTGGAATGCGGCCGGTCCGCGCCGACTACGAGGTCGAGGCCGTCGCGGCCGACAGCGAACACAGCGGGCTGCTCGGGGTCGAGGTGGGTGCACCGCTGCTGTCCGCTCGAGAGCTCTGCACAGACGCCCGAGACTGCCGAATCGAACGGGGCCACATCACGTATCGCGGCGACCGGTACCGGTTTCGCGCCATCCTCACGATTTGATTCCCCAGCCGCCACCGACGGCCCCATCGGTCCCTCAAGGAAGAGGTACGCACATGTTGGCATCCCGTTCAGGCCCTTATGCCGCTATCGCGGCTCTGACGCTCGTGGTGGCCGGTTGCACGGCCTCCCCGCCAACGAGCGGTGCCGCGTCCGGTCCTGCCTCGCAGAACGCGGAGAAGGCGAGCCTGACCTACTGGTACTGGGGGGAGAGCGACGCACCCGGTGCCAACGACTGGATGAAGGGCCGCATCGCCGAATATAAGAAGCAGCACCCCGGGGTGACGATCAAACTGGTCCCCCAGTCCACCGACACCCTCATCGGGTCATTCACCACGGCAGCGCAAACCCACAGCGGGCCCGATATCGGGACGCAGTGGGCGACCATTCCTGTCCTCTCACAAGTGTGGGCCAACGCCGTGGCGCCGCTGTCGGACTATGTTCCGGAGAGCCAACGGGCCAATTGGATCGGTACGCAGGAGAACACCTACCAAGGCAAGCTGTATGCGATGCCGCTGTACGTCCTCGGGATCCCCTTGGCCTACAACAAGGCGTTGTTCGCCAAGGCGGGGGTCGCTGCAGCGCCGAAGACGTTCGACGAATTGCTCGGCGCCTGCCGCAAACTCAAGGGCGCGGGCATCACCCCGATCGGGATGGGAAACAAGGACGGATACTTTGGCGCATGGTTCTTCTCGAACTTCGGCAAGCAGAACCTCGAGAGCACTTCGGACCTCAAGCGGGCCGTCATCGGGAAGGCGAATATTACCGACGCGAAGTACACCGGCTTCTACGAGCCGATGCACCAGCTCAAGGCCAGCGGCTGCCTCAATGACGACATCGCCTCGCTCACCCTGGATCAGGGTATGTCGAAGTTCGGAGCGGGCCAGGCGGCGATGGCCTGGGGCACTGATGGAATAGTCGGCAAGTGGGCCAAACAGCTCGGTGAGGCCAAGGTCGGTGTCACCCGTACGCCGAAGTGGGGCACAGGGAAGCTCGCCGACGTCTACAACACCACTCAGTCATCCTCGGCGTTCATCACCTCGTGGTCGAAGAACAAGAAGGCGGCCGCCCAGTTCCTTACCTGGCTGCACGAGCCGGCGAACCTCACCAGTTGGTACGAGGCGACCGGTATCTTCCCAGCAGACAAGACTTTCAACCCGTCGAGCATCACCTCCGCTCTGGGCAAGCAGCTATGGAAGTACGACGCCTCGGCCGGTTCGGTATGGCTCGAGAACTATCTCCCGCCTTCCGTCGACGGAGACGGCAACCTGGCTGGCGGCCAAGTCATCACCAGCGGTGGATCCGTCAAGGACGCCGTCGCCACCTTCCGCAAGGCGACCGAGAAGTGGCGCTCGCAGAACCCCGTCGAGGTGAAGAACTACCGGACCTGGGCCAACGGGTGAGGTCGCAGCGCCGTTCACCCGTTCGCCGCCGGCTCTGGCCCTACCTCTTCGTCCTGCCGGCCGTGGCAGCCATCGGTTTCGGCTTCGTGTTCCCGCTGGTCTCCGTCATCCGGAACAGCCTTTATGCCGGCACATTCTACGAGCTGCAGTATGTCGGTGCCGGCAACTTCAGAGCCCTGCTGGGCGACGAGGTATTCGTGCGATCGTTCGCGAACAACCTGCGGCTGCTACTCACCGTTCCGGTGATGACGTTGCTGGCGCTGCTGATCGCCGTGCTGCTGTACGACGGGGTGAAGGGCTGGCGGGTGCACCGGGGAGCCGTCTTCCTGCCGTACATCCTGCCCGCTGCAGGCATCGGCCTTGCGTTCGGCGCATTCCTGCAGTTCAACGGGGCCCTCAACCAGGCCTTTCGGGCGGTAGGGCTCGCGGTGCTCGCCAGGGACTGGCTGGGATCACCCAACCTGGCCATCTGGTCGGTGGGGGGTGTCGTGATCTGGCAGCAGCTCGGTTTCGGGGTCGTCGTCTTCCTTGCGGCGCTGCTCTCCCTGCCGCACGAGGTCACCGAGGCAGCACGCCTCGACGGGGCGTCGTGGTGGCAGCTGCAGACCCGAATCCAGCTTCCGCAGATTCGAAGCACCATCGAGTTCTACCTGGTGACCGAGGCGATCACGGTGCTGTCGTGGGTCTTCACCTACGTCTACGTCATCACCGGTGGTGGGCCTGCCAACGCGTCCACGGTCTTGGAGTATTACATCTGGAAGAACGGCTTCGCCCAGGGCTCGGTCGGGTTGGCGAACGCGGCGGCCGTCGTCGTCCTGGCGTTGGCCGGCGTCCTGATCATCGCCTACCTGCGCCTTCGCCGACAGCCCGACGAGGTAGGTGCGGTCTTGTGAGGCTGACACCGCTTCCTCGCCAGCTGCTGCTCACTGTGGTGACTGTCGCTGCACTGGCACCGCTGACCTTCATGCTGCTTAACAGCCTCAAGCACCCGGCGGACTACCAGAGCCACCCGCTCGGCCTCCCGACGTCCCCGACGCTCGACAATTACACCCGGGCGCTCATCGACCTGCCGACGGTGCGTTGGGCGCTCAACAGCCTGGTGGTGACGGTAGTCGCAGTCATGGCCTCGAGCGCCATGGGTGCGCTCGCGGCGTACGCCATCACCTTCGGTCAATTCCGGGGCAGCAAACTGCTGCTGAGCAGCAGCATCGGCATGATCATGGTGCCGCCGGTCGTGCTGCTCCTGCCCATGTTCGTCGTCATGGTGAACCTGCACCTGGTCAACAACCTCGGCTCTGTCATCCTCTTCTACTCCTGCTTGCTGGTGCCGTTCTCGGTGTTCTTCCTCGTAAACTTCTTCCGGTCGGTGCCCCGGGAGCTCATCGAAGCCTCCGTAGTCGACGGCGCCGGCCCGCTGCGCACGCTCTGGTCCGTCGTGCTACCACTGTCGCGCCCGGCGCTGGTGACGATCGGCGTGGTGAACGCAGTGTGGGCGTGGAACGAACTGCTCGTGGCGCTGGTCTTCCTGCAGGACGAGAACCGACGGACACTGATGGCGGGACTGACCCTCTTCCAGGGCCGCTATGCCACCGACCAACCGCTCGTCCTGGCCGTCGCCACCTTGTCGATCATCCCGGTGGCCGCGTTCTACCTGCTGACTCAGCGGTCCTTCGTGCGCGGACTGACTGCTGGGATGGGCAAGTGAGTCCGTGCCCGCACCTACGCCGATATGGAGCACCGTGACCAATCCCCTGCTCGAGATCCTGATACGCCACAAGGGCGGCGCGCCGGTCGGCGTGACCTCGGTCTGCTCGGCCCATCCGCTCGTGCTGGAAGCCGCAGTCCTGCAGGCGATCGACGACGACAACACCGCCCTGATCGAGGCGACGTCGAACCAGGTCGACCAGTTCGGAGGCTACACAGGTATGCGACCGGCCGACTTCCGTGACCTGGTGCACGACATCGCCGACCGCTACGGACTGTCACGCGATCGCGTGATCCTCGGCGGCGACCATCTCGGCCCCAACTCCTGGCGCAGCCTGCAACCGCACCAGGCGATGGACCACGCGGCCTCACTGGTGGACGCCTACGTGACAGCGGGCTTCACCAAGATCCACCTCGACTGCAGCATGTCCTGTGCTGGTGACCCCGCTACGCTGACCGACGAGCTGTTGGCCGAACGAGCGGCGCGCTTGGCAAAGGTCGCCGAAGATGCAGCGGTCCGGATGCACGGCGCCAGCCGCCTGCTGTACGTCGTCGGCACCGAAGTGCCCGTGCCCGGCGGTGCCCACGAGAGCATCGAAGCCCTGACGCCCACCTCGCCCGACGCCGCTCGCGCCACGATCGCCAGCCACCAGAAGGCATTCGAGCACGCCGGCATCGGGAACGCCTGGGAGCGGGTGATCGGCCTCGTCGTCCAGCCCGGCGTGGAATTCGACCATACTCAGGTGTTCGACTACCAGCGGGACCGCACGCCAGGGCTGCGGAGAGTCGTCGACGATCACCCGCACTTAGTGTTTGAGGCTCACTCAACCGACTACCAGACGGTCGCGCATCTCAGCCAACTCGTCGAGGACCACTGGGCCGTTCTCAAGGTCGGCCCCGGGCTTACCTTCGCCCTGCGCGAGGCGCTGTTCGCCCTCGCCGCGATCGAGGACGAACTGGTCGATCCCGCTGACCGGTCCGACCTGGTGGCGGTCATCGAACGGCGGATGCTCGCCGACCCTCGCTGGTGGCAGGGCTACTACGAGGGCGACCAGCGGGCCCAACAGCTCGCGCGCCGCTATAGCTACAGCGACCGAGTCCGCTACTACTGGCCCGACCCGGAGATCAACGCAGCCGAGTCCCGACTGTTGGCGAATCTCACCGCAGCTGAGATTCCGCTGCCCCTGCTGAGCCAGTATTTGCCGGACCAGTACTCCCGCATCCGGGACGGCGAGCTTGCTGTGGAGCCCAACGCCCTTGCCATCGACAGGGTCCGCGACGTGCTGCGTGGTTACGCTCACGCCTGCAACCTCTACCTCTGACGGGAGACCGCGATGACGACCGCTCCCCTCGGCTACTCGAGCGAGGAACTGGCTGCCCGAGGCGCTCAGCACACCGCACGTGAGATTCTCCAACAGCCAGCTCTGTGGTTGGTGGTGGCGCGAGCTGCGGCCGACCGGCGCCAGGAGACCGAGACGTTCCTGCGTTCGCTGCTCCGCCGCGAGGATCTGCGCATCGTCTTGACCGGCGCTGGCACGTCGGCCTTCGTCGGCGAGATCCTGGCCCCCGGGCTCACGGCAGAGCTTCACCACAGGGTCGACGCGGTGCCGACGACTGACATCGTTTCCGATCCCCAAGCATGTTTCCCGCAGGATCAGCCGACCCTCCTGGTGTCCTTTGCGCGCTCAGGAGACAGTCCGGAAAGCGTCGCAGCGGCCGCGCTCGCCGACCAGTGCCTGAGCGAGGTCCACCACCTCGTCGTCACCTGCAATCCCGACGGCGAGCTCCATCGCCGCCACGTCGGCGCCAGTCGCTCTCTGGTGCTGCTCATGCCGGAGCCGGCCAACGACCAGGGCTTTGCCATGACGTCCAGCTTCACCAGCATGCTGCTCACCGCCCAGCTCACCTTCGGCCGGTCGGCGCCGGACCACGGCCTCGTCGAGCGGCTCTCTGCGGCGGGCGAGCAGGTCCTGGCCAGGCACAGCACGTCCGCCCAGAAGCTGGCACAAGGCGGCTTCGAGCGCCTCGTCTACCTCGGAAGCGGAGCGCTGACCGGGCTCGCGCACGAGTCGGCGTTGAAACTGCTCGAGCTGACCGCGGGCGGCGTGGTCACCTACTTCGACTCGGCCCTCGGTTTCCGGCACGGGCCGAAGGCCGTCCTCGATGACCGCACGCTGGCACTGGTCTACCTCTCGAACGACCACTACACCCGGCAATACGACGTCGACATCGTCCGCGAACTGCGCCGGACTCTAGGGCCGGACCGCGTGGTCGCGATCACGGCCCAAGCGCTCGACGAAGTGCCGGGCGGCGACTCATGGCCGGTCGAGGGCCTCGTCGGTGCCAGCGACGCTGCGTTAGCGCTGCCGTTCATCCTCTGCGCGCAGCTGCTCGGGCTGCACTTCTCGCTGGCCATGGGCCGGACTCCTGACAACCCGTTTCCGTCGGGGGAGGTCAACCGCGTCGTGCGAGGTGTGACGATCCACCCCTTCACGCCATGACAGGAGATACGGCGGTGTTCCTCGGCGTCGATGGCGGGGGTACCAAGACCGCACTGTGCCTCGTGGACCAGGATGGGCGGCTGGTCGCCTCGGCGCGGGCGCCGAGCAGCTACTACTTCTTCGACGGCATCGAGCTCGTCGAGCGGGTTCTCCGACTGGGCGTGGCCACCGTGTGCGACCAGGCCCGAATCGCGCCACTCGACATCCGTTACGCCTTCTTCGGGCTGCCGGGCTACGGGGAGGTGAGCAACGACCTCGCCACGCTCGACGCGGCCCCGAGATCGGTTCTCGGGCACGAGCGCTATACCTGCGACAACGACATGGTCTGCGGATGGGCCGGTTCGCTTGCCGCCGTGGACGGCATCAACGTGATCAGTGGGACCGGATCGATGACGTACGGCGAGCGCGCCGGTCGCCACGCCAGGGTGGGTGGCTGGGGGGAGGCATTCGGAGACGAGGGCTCGGCGCACTGGATCGGAGTCCAAGGGCTGCGTGCCTTCGCCAAGATGAGCGACGGGCGCCTCCCGGATGGCCCGCTGCGCCGGCTGCTGAGCGCGAGTCTGCAGCTGCCGCATGACCTGGAGCTCGTCGACCTGGTACTCAACCGATGGCGCGCAGACCGCAGGAAGATCGCCGCGCTCAGTCGTGTGGTCGCGGAGGCCGCCGATCACGGGGACCTCCGTGCTGTCGAGATCCTTGCGGAGGCTGGCGCAGAGCTGGCTGAGCTCGTGGACGCCACTCGCCGGCGTCTTGAGTTCCCGGCCGACTCCCCGGTACTCGTCTCCTACTCCGGCGGCGTGTTCAACGCACCATTGGTGCTCAACGCCTTCGGCCGGCAGTTAGCCGTCCTGCACGACGGCTACGACCTGCGCCAGCCGTTGTATCCACCCGTCATCGGAGCCGCCATCTACGCCGCCAAGCTGAATGGAACCCCCCTGGCGGACTCCGCGCTCGCACGGCTCCATAGGTCTCTGGGCCGTGCCGCCGCCGCTGGCCCTCCTAGGCTTGCCGGTCAGCAGGGGTAACCAGCAGCCGCCACGCGAAGGATTCAGACTGTGCTCTACAACAGCTCGCTGATCGAAGCTCGTGTCCGCCGGTTCCGCGCCGAGCGGGTGAGACCCGCGACGTACCGGGCGCGCGAGCCGCTCGACGTGACCGCCTGGGAGGTCCCTGACGAACCGGTTCCCTTTGCCGAGGCAACCCGCAATGTGTTCACCCCATTTGACATCGGTGCGGCATGGGGACGGCCGTGGGGCACCACGTGGTTTCATGCCACCGGGAGCGTGCCGCCGGCCTGGGCCGGGCTCGCCGATACCAGTGTCGAGCTCGTCGTCGATCTCGGTTTCAGCGACGCCCTGCCAGGCTTTCAGGCCGAGGGGATGGTCTACACCGCCGCTGGCAGCATTCTCAAGGGCATCGAGCCGCTGAACCGAGCGGTTACGCTCGGCGACGATGCGCCGACCGGCGTCGGCGGCGACACCGCCCGTGGAGTCGACCTGTACATCGAAGCTGCCGCCAATCCCACTCTGGCACAGGGGCCTAACTACTCGCCGAGCGTATTCGGCGATAGGGCCACCGCAGGCAGCGAAACGCTGTACCGCTTGCGCAGACTCGACCTCAGCCTGTTGGACGTCCCGGTGTGGCAACTGGAGCAAGACTTCGCCGCGCTCCTCGGCCTGGTGCAGCAGCTACCTTCGAGCTCACAGCGGCGAGCGGAGATCCTGCAGGCGCTGGATCATGCTGTCGACGTGATGGATCCCGACGACGTCACGGGCACCGCAGCCGCCGGGCGGAACGTCCTTGCCCCCGCACTGGCGAAGCCCGCCTCGGCGAGCGCCCACCGCGTCCATGCCGTGGGGCACGCACACATCGACACCGCGTGGCTCTGGCCTGTCCGGGAGACCGTACGGAAGGTTGCCCGGACATTCTCGAACGTCTGCGACCTCATCGATCGCAACCCCGACTTCGTCTTCGCTGCGTCATCGGCGCAGCAGTTCGCGTGGCTCAAGCAGTTCTATCCCGAACTGTTCGAGCGGGTTCGTGAGCACGTTGCTGCCGGGAACTTCGTCCCAGTCGGAGGCATGTGGGTGGAGGCCGATACGAACCTCCCCGGGGGCGAGGCCCTCGTCCGGCAATTCGTCGCCGGCAAGCAGTTCTTCCTCGAGGAGTTCGGCATCGACACGCAGGAAGTGTGGCTGCCGGACTCCTTCGGTTACACGGCGGCACTGCCACAGATTGTCGTGGCTGCCGGGGCACGCTGGTTCTTCACCCAGAAGATCTCGTGGAACGAGACGAATGTCATGCCGCACCACACGTTCCGCTGGGAAGGCATCGACGGGACCCAGGTGTTCACGCACTTTCCTCCCGTCAACACCTACAACTCGGACCTCTCCGCTGAAGACCTCGCGCGAGCCGAGCGGCTCTACGCGGAAAAGGGCATCGGCACCATGTCCCTCGTTCCGTTCGGGCACGGCGACGGCGGCGGCGGGCCGACGCGGGAGATGCTCGCTGCCGCGGAACGCGCCGGCTCGCTCGAGGGTTCCCCCACCGTCGCCCTGTCGAGCCCGAGAAGGTTCTTCGAGGCCGCGGAGGCCGAATATCCACGGCCGCCGGTGTGGTCCGGCGAGATGTACCTCGAGTTCCACCGCGGGGCCTACACCTCGCAAGCACGGACCAAAAGGAGCAACCGCCGCTCGGAGCACCTGCTCCGGGAGGCGGAATTGTGGGCCGCCACAGCGAGCGTACGCACGGGCGCGGCATACCCGGCCGAGGCCCTGCGCGAGGCGTGGCACACCGTACTGCTCCAGCAGTTTCACGACATCCTGCCCGGCACCTCAATCGCCTGGGTTTATCAAGACGCCGAACGTCAATACGCACGGGTAGCGGAGATTCTCGGGCAACTCATCGACAGCTCCGCGCGGGAGCTGCTCGGCCAAGGGGACCACTCAGTTGCACTCAACGCGGCGCCGTTCCCCCGTGACGGGCTTCCCGCACTCGGGGGCGGCGAGGTATTCGAGCGGAGCGGCGCCGAGACGAACGCCGTCGCAGAGGACGGGAGCGGCTTCGTCCTCGACAACGGGACGATCCGCGTGCGCATCGACCGCGCCGGCCTTATCCGGTCGATCGTGGACCTGTCCGGCGCGCGCGAACTCGTGCCGGCCGGTGCGTCGGCGAACCTGCTCCAACTGCACCGTGACACTCCCACGCGGTGGGACGCATGGGACATCGACGAGCACTACCGGCGCAACACCACCGACCTCACCGAGGTGGAGCGCATCCACATCATCGACGACGCGCTCCGCGTCACCCGGCGATTCGGCGCATCCAGCCTGACGCAGACGATTCGTTTGGCCGCCGACGAGCCGAGGATCGACATCCGCATCGAGGTGGACTGGCACGAGCGGCAGAAGTTGCTGAAGCTGGCATTCCCTCTCGACGTCCACGCCGACCGGGCCGCGTCGGAAATACAGTTTGGACATATCTACCGCTCGACCCACACCAACACCTCGTGGGACGCCGCGCGGTTCGAAACTGTGGCGCACCGCTGGGTGCATGTGGGCGAGAACGACTATGGCGTCGCGGTGGCCAACGATTCCACCTACGGTCACGACATCACGAGGACGACGACAAAGGGGCGGGCGAGTGCGACGACGGTACGCCTCTCCCTGCTTCGCGCGCCGCTGTTTCCTGACCCGGACGCCGACCAGGGTTCCCACACCATGAATGTCTCCGTGAGGATCGGCGCGACGATTGGCGACGCCGTACGCGAGGGCTACCGGATCAACCTGCCGTTGCGGGTGTTCGAGCGGGTCGAGGCGACGGGGCTCGAACCTCTCCTCACCATCGACAACCCGGCGATCGTCGTCGAGTCGGTGAAGCTCGCCGAAGACGGCGGAGGCGATCTGGTCGCGCGGCTGTACGAGGCACACGGAGGCCGGGCACGCGGGAGGATACGAGCCCACTTTCCTGTCACGTCAATCGCGGAGACGGATCTGCTCGAGCGCGAGGTTCCCGGGTCCTGCGTGCGGTCCAGCGAGGGGGCGACGACGACCCTCGAGTTGCGACCGTTCCAGCTGCTTACCCTGCGCTTCTCGAGGAGTCAGCCGAGCGGCTCCTGACCTACGCGGTGGCGATACTCACCTACAACCGCCTTTGAGGACACAATCGGCGTATGACGCAGCCGCCGACGGTGCTACCGGACACAGACCAGGTGGTCGTGGTCGAGCATCTCCCGCGTCAGCGGGTACGCCGACCGGCGGACCTGCTGACCCTGATCATCGTGCTGCTGGTGCTGATGACTGCTGTCACCGTGGGCGATCTGGCGGTGGGAACCGCGGGCGGCCTCGAGCAGGATCTCATCGGTGCCGGTGGGGCGCTGCCGCGTCCATTGCTGCTGGTCTTCACCTGGGCCGGAGGGATCGGTCTGCTGGCGATGCCCATCATCCAAGGGATCGATCTGGTCTCGCGGTCCCGGTCGTGGCAGCTGTTCGAGGCGTTCGCCGCTGCTGGCGTCGGGGCGTTGTTGGCGCTGCTGGCTCGACACCTGGTGCTCGATGGGCACCTCGGCTACGTGCTTGCCGCGTTGACCAAAGGTGTGCCAGGGGCCGGGAGGAGTCCACCCGTCGACGGACTGGTCCTGGCTGCCGTCGCGTTCTTCACCGTCGCAACGGTCCGTGGCCGCTCGGCGCTGCGCATCTGCGCGGTACTGGTCGTAGCGTCGGCGATCCTTTCCGACTTCCTGTCCGGCGAGGTCACCGCCCTGGCGCTCTTGGCAACGACACTGCTCGGATGGGCGGTGGGCCTGGTTGCCCGCTTCGCACTCGGAGCAGCCTCGACCCGTCCACCCGGCACGGCGGTCGCGGCTGCGCTCATCGGTTGCGGGGTCCCGCTCACCCGATTGGAGTTGCTGGACGGAGCACCGGACGAAGGGCGCCAGTATGTCGGGTCGACCCCGGGTGGGCCGCTCTCCGTGCACGTCCTCGACCGCGACACCTTCGGGGGAACGGCCAGCCGCCGCCTGCTCCGGCGGTTGCGGCTGCGTGAGGGCTCGTCCCGCAGGCCCTCGCTGACGGTTCGTGGGGCCATGGAACACCAGGCCCTGATGGCGCTGTCTCTGGCCGGGGCAGGGGTGCCGGCACCGCAACTGGTCGCCGCCGCCGAAGTAGGTCCGTTCGCCTCGGTGCTCGCCTACCGCCCGCCCTCAGGAACCCCTCCCGGGGCGAGCGGAGGCGCAGCGTTGAGCGACGCCAACCTGGAGGCCATCTGGCAATTGCTCGGACGGTTGCGGGACGCCCGGATCGCGCACCGCGGCCTGAGCCTCGACCACCTTCTTCTCGACTCGCAGGGGCGACCGGGGCTCACCGATGCCGGTAGCGGCGACATCGCGGCGACGGACCTGTCGCTTCGACTTGACGTGGCCCAGCTGCTCGCTGCCTTGGCCTTGCTCGTGGGGCCGGAGCGAGCCGTCGCCAGCGGAGTAGCCGGCCTGGGCAGCCAGAGCATCGTCGGAGCCCTGCCACTTCTCCAGACCGTGGCCATGGGCGCCGCTACCCGATCCGCCCTGCGAGCGCACAAGGGGGTTCTGCGCGCGGTCCGTGAGCGCGTGCTCGAGCTTGCACCGGAAGGCGAACCGGTCGAACAGATCGAATTGCGCCGGCTGACCCCCCGGACGCTGGTGACCATCGTCGGCGGCGGTGTCGCCGCATACCTGCTGTTGACACAGCTGGCAAAGGTGGACCTCGGCCACGTCGTCTCGAACGCCCAGTGGAGCTGGGCTCTGGGAGTGCTCGGATTCACCGCGCTGACCATCGCGGGCGCGGCGCTGGTCATCACCGGCGCCGTGAGCGCCCAACTCAGCTTTGCCCGGACCTACATGACGCAGCTCGCGGTCGCCTTCAGCGGACTCGTCGCCCCCTCGGCGATCGGCAACGTCGCGCTGAATATGCGCTACCTGCAACGAGCCGGCGTCGACCCCGCAGTCGCGGGAGGCAGCGTCGGACTGGCCCAACTCGCCCAGTTCTGTAGCTACTTCGTCCTTCTGCTGTTGTCCGGCGTCCTCGCCGGCACCGGGGAGCGGGCTTCGTTCAGCCCACCCCTGCCGGCCGTTATCGGGTTGACCCTCGCCGCGGCGGTGTTGCTTCTCGCCCTGACCATGCCGGCCGGGCGAAGGCTCGTGCTCGGTCGATTCCTGCCGGCGATCCGCAGGGTGATTCCCCGCGTCGTTGCCGTCTTCCAGAACCCCCGCAAGGTGGTCACCCTGTTCGGGGGGGCGCTGCTGTTGGACATGTCATTCGTCGCGGCACTGACCTGCGCGGCGAGGGCCTTCGGCGCCACCACACCGATTCCCGCGATCGCCGTTGTGTACTTCGCGGGCGCCATCATTGGCTCGGCCGTGCCGACACCTGGAGGCCTGGGCGGCATCGAGGCGGCCCTCTCCGGCGGCCTGGTCGCCGTAGGGGTGGAGTCCAGCACGGCGGTTTCGGCTGTCCTCCTGTTCCGGCTGTGCACCTACTGGTTGCCGATCCCCTTCGGGTGGGCTTCGTTGAACTATTTGCAGCGCGCCGCCGCCATCTGATCAGCGAGCGGTGCCTGCTGGCTCGAGTCCGGCGCCCGTGCGGCCGGCGGCGGTGCCGACAGGAGACGTCACTCGTCTGGGGGATGGCCGTCGGGAACGTCGAAGCCGTACTCCGCGACCGTTGTCGGGAGCACCACCCGTCGCGCCGGCGCTGCATCGACCGAGGAGGCGGCAGCATCGATCCGCTGCAGGAGCAGCTCGGCCGCCTGGTGACCAATTGCCGCTGTGTCGTAGGCGACGACCCGGACCGGGAGGTCGAGCACGTCGGCGAGTTCGAAGTCGTCGAAGCCGGAGAGCGCGCGACGGAGGCCGGCCGCCCGCAGAGCGCGATACGCGCCAATGGTGTTGCGGCTGTTCGCACAGAAGAACGCTGTGGGTGCCTCTGGCAGGGACAGCAACTCGCGCATGGCTGCCTCGGCCTCGGGCACCTCCCGCTGGTGGCAGCGCTCCAGCGATACGTCACGGGACATCCCCGCATCCGCGATGGCAGCATGGAAACCCCTTAAGCGTTCGGCGCTGGTCCATGCCGCCGGCGGCCCGAGGAATCCGATCCGTTCGTGCCCCTCGAGCAACAACCGCGTCGTGGCGCGGTAGGTACCGCCGAAGTCGTCCAGCAGAACGCAGTCCACATCGATGCCCCGCGGCGGTCGGGCCACGAGCACCACGGGAACGCCGCCGACGCGGGTCGGATCGAGGTGTCGTTGGTCATCTCCGGCCGGGACGACCACCATGCCGTCGACGCGACGCGTGGCCAGGTCATTAACCAATTCGCGCTCGCGGTCGACGTCATCGCCGGTGTTGCTCAGCACGACCTTGAAGCCACGCGCACCGCTGACCGTCTCTACGCCCAGTGCCAGCTGGGCGTAGAAGGGGTTCGCGAGGTTGGTCACGAGGAGCCCCACCATGCCGCTGCTACCGCCCACCCGCAGGGTGCGCGCGAGTTCGTTGCGCCGGTAGCCCAGGTCCTGTGCTGCCGCGAGCACGCGGGCCCGCGTCTCGGGCAGGACCGTTGGATCGTCCCTCAGCGCACGGGACACCGTCATGGCGCTGACACCAACATGCTCGGCGACGGTGCGAATCGTCGGCGAGGACCGGTGACCGCCGGCACGTCGCCGCTTAGAGCGGATCCCTTCAAAGGCGCTCCCCCCGCCCAACGGCTCAGTCACGGTGCTCGTCCAGAGTCGGCCGCCGAGCTCCGGGGCGGCGCTGCAGCCGCCCGGGACGCCTGCCATGCCGCACCGATCAGCGGAGACAGCTCCGGCTGCTCGGCGGGTATGACGCACGGCCCGGTCGTTGCGGCTGACGCCCCACGGACACCGGCTGCCAATGCGGGTTCGACCAGATCCCAGGACTGCGCAATGGACCCGCCCACAACGATGACCGATGCCCCGAATCCGCTTACCCACGGGGCAAGAGCCTCGCCCAACGTCCGGAAGGTGTCGTCGAATACGAGCCGTGCGGCTCGCTCCCCCGACCTCGCTCGCCGGGCCACCTCGTGGACGCTCACGGCCGGGCCGCCGGCCGCGGCTGCATAACGTCGGGCAATGGCCCGGCTGGACACGGCTTCCTCCAGCGGCACTCCCCCTACCGACAGCAGGTGGACGCTACCTTCGGGTGGTACGAGCGCGCCGGTAGTGACAATCGCGCCGTGCGCGAGGAAGGCCGAACCGATACCCGTTCCTAGAGTCAGGCCCAACGCGCGATCGTGGCCGCGGGCCGCACCTGAGAGCCATTCGCCCCACAGGAATGCCTCGGCGTCGTTGACGAAGACGATGTCGGCCGGGGCGCCCGGGAGGCGGCCCGACAGCCGCGCACGCAGGTCGACGCCGTACAGCGCGTCGAACTTGCCGACATCCTTGAAAAGCCCCAGGCCTCCGGCGTAGTCGAAAGGACCCGGGACCGCCACTCCCCACGAGGAGCCTGGCTGGGCGGGTACGACAGCAGCACACGCCACGATCCGTTCGATGATCTGCTCCGCCGACTCGGTCGGCTCGAGGTCAGCGCGTCGCGGTGGATGAACCACCGGCTTCCGGGGATCGGCCAGGTCGACGTGGGCCGCAGCAACATGCCCGCCGCCAACCTCGATGGCCGGAATCAGTAGGTCCGTCGCAGGGCCTCGAGGGCCGCCCGTCGTCACGGGACCAGCGACTTGACGAGGCGGGTGCACGCGAGCCCGATCCGGTGCAGCTTGTAGGCGCCTACGGCAGCGGGCAGCACGATCGTCTCGGCGTACGCGAGATGGTGCCTCAGACCGGCCGCCGTCTCGATAAGCACCCCCTCCCCCTCCACCACGTTGAGGATGTGGAAGCCGCCCGCGGTGTCGTCCGGCGCCGGAGCGTCGCCCTCGATCACCACGCGCCGCACCTCGAAGAACAGCTCGCCGCCCCCGCCGAGGAGCTCTTCGCGCCAACCGTCGGCCTCGCGCAGCGTCACCGCCTCGCGAACGAGGTCGGCTCGGACACGCGGTCCCGACCGCGCGCCGGCCAGGTTGCGAAAGGCGTGCTCCACATGGACCGGCCGCTGGTTGGCTTGCGCATCCGTTCTCAACCAGTCGTAGATCCTCAGCGAGTACAGGTATGGCGTCGCGCTGACCTCGAGGACGACATTTCCCTGACTGCTTCCGTGCGGCGTACCCGCGGGCACAAGGTACAGCTGATGCTGCTCCGCGGTGAACGTCTGCACGTACTGCTCGATGTCGAACGGGACGCCGCGGTCCTGCGCCATCATCGCGGCCCGCTGGAAGGCCTCGACGTCGGCGTCGTCATGAAGGCCGAGATAGATCTTGGACCCCGGTGCGCCGGCCATCACGTAATAGCTCTCGTGCTGGGGATAGGCCCAACCGAAAACGTCGGACATGTAGGCGGGCTCTGGGTGGCAGTGCACCGACAGGTTCCCGCCGTCGACCGTGTCAAGGTAGTCGAAGCGGACGGGAAAAGAGGCACCGAAACGTGCAGTCACCTCGCTGCCCAGCACCTCGACTGGATGGCATGCGACGAGGAGCTGGAAGGGCACTTCCACGCAGGCGCTGGCGTCCCCGATCAGTACGCCGCTCTCCGGTGCGATGAGCTCGTAGCCGAGCGCCGTGTTGGCCTGGTCAACGCCCATGCCGAGCCGGCGTTGTGCCCAGCTGCCGCCCCACGACGTGGTGTTGAAGGTCGGGCGGGTCCGAAACGGTTGCGCTCCAAGGGTGGCGAGCGTACGACGCAACGTGTCGCCGTCGAGCGACGCCGGACTGTCCGGGTCCTGAGTGTCGACGAATCGCGCGATCCGCGGAGCCAGCGCATCCCGGTGCCGGTCGAGCAGCGGCCAATCCACGTAGAACAGGCGCTTCGTGGTCGCGTCGCCGTCCCCGGGTTGCTGTCCGAGGTTGCGGCCCCGTCCCGCTGTCACCTCCGCCTCGGCGTAGCGCTTGGGCAGATCGGCGTACCAGAGGACGTCGTGGCGGACCAGCGCCGCCCCCGGGCCGACGACGAGCAGGACTCCGCCCTCTGGGGGCTGCGCCGAGGGTAGGTGGTCGAAGACGTCGGCTACTGAGCCCTCGCCGAGCCTTTCGAAGTCCGGGTCATCGAGCAGAGCAGCCGACGAGGTGCGCTTCACCGTCTGCGCCCAGGGAGCTACCTGCTCGCGCATGTCCAGGCAGACGAGCGGGTCCCCCCGCCTACGAAGGACTCCCGCCAGGGCCGTGAGTACGCCGTCCCAGTCGAGCATGACCGGGCCATCGACCGCCAGCGTCGCCGTGCCGTGCGGCAAGTCCGCCAGGGCCACTGTCCACCCCTTCTGGACCGATCCCCCCACGGCCGGATAACGCGGATTTGGCTCATAGTTGAGCCAATTCAGTGCTTCTGCGCCGCCCGCACCCGATTGGCTCACCGGTGACTTCCGACCCGTGGGGAGGCGAGACCGGGACCGACGAGCACGGCGATGCCGTCGGCGGCGTCGAGGGAGATCTCCCCGGTGCAGCCCACGGCCACGTCGGCACCGGTCCACAGATCGAGGTAGCTGCCCGGTGGAAGCGCGACGCGCAGCGGTTGCCCGAGGCGGTCGGTAGCGGGAGGGGCAAAGATTCCGGCCGCGTCGAGATGCTCGCCGCGCACGGGAAGCACCATCGTGCCCGGGCTCAGCGGTCGGGTAGGTGGGCGACGAGGCATCGAGTAGCTCAGCAGCTGGCGGGCTAGCGACTGCGAGCCTTCGCAGTGCAGGACCGCGGGTCCGAGCGGGCCGGACACCAGAACCACCCGGCCGGCGCCCAGCGTCCGAGTCCAGACGCAGGGACGGGAGCCGTGATCCGGAAGCCGGAACTGCTCCACCGCCGACCACTCGGCGTCGCGGAACTCGTACTCGCAGATGACCAGCGGGAAACGTCCGACGCTCGCACCGAAGCTGGTGACGGCGAACCCGCCGGGGTCGGTGTAAAGGCCCTCGGCGCGCAGGCCCAGCTGACCGGCCAACGCGCCGGGCCACGGATGGTGCACGCCCGCATCGGTGTCTTTGTGACCACTGGTGCCGTCCAGGAGGAGCACCGCCCCGGCACGGACCCGGCGTACCATCTCGTCCGCCAGGTCTCCGTCCCACGCCGTCATATGCGATACGACGATCAGGTCGGGTTCGGCACCCTGCCGGCCCAACAACGTCCCAGCGGGCGCCATGGCGGTCGGGAGACCGAGCCGCAACAGCTCGACCGCCAGGAGCGCTGAGCCGTGGATCGCGTCGTTCATCTGCCGTCCGGGCAGAGGTGTCATCGCGAACGCTGTGACCATCTGCACGGCCTGAGACACCTCCGAGACCAGGACCAGGGCCTGCGGCGGCGGCGACTCCCACGCCCCCACATGCTGGTCGAGCTGCTCGAGGACGCCGCGCACGCGGCGTACGCCATCGCAGCGATAGCTCAGTTGATCGGCATCGTCGAGCAGTCCCCAGTCCCCGGCTTCGAAGTCCCGGGCCCGAGTGTTCAGCGACCAACCGGTGGCTGACGCCGCCCCACCGAGCAACGGTGCCAGGAAGGACGCGCAAATCTCGCTCTGCCGCATGCCGAGCGGCACTCGGCCTGCGTAGTAGGTGTTGCCGCTCTGGAACTCGGTCAGCTCCACTGATCGCCCTGTCGCGGCGGTGGCGAGCAGGCTCGTCCCCGCGACGAGCAGGGGCACGTGCGCCTCCCTCGGGGCGAACGTCAGCTGCCAGGGGGCGTGGAAGCTCGCACCGAGCACGTCGGCGACGCCCGCGAGGTCAGTGAGGTCGTAGCCGACGCTGGCGTGATTGGCCAGTGTGTCCGGAGGATTGGCACACAAAGGTGTGTCGGCGTCGATGTCCCGGACGAGATCTGCCACCCAGGCCAGCTCCGCGCGGAGGGTCCGGGCCCGCAACCGCCACTCGTCCAGCCACGGAGCGTGGCTCTCCCAGACACTGCCGCGGTGCGATGGATGCGGCAGCTCCTCGGGGAAGGCCACCTCGGCGAAATCGCGGTATCCCGTGCGCCACCGGCGGTTGAGCAGCGCGATGTCCCCGTAGCGCTCCTTCAGCAGCTCGTGCCACGCGCAAAGGTGCTCGCTCGTACGGTGCACCGCGCGTTCACCGGGCGGCGAGACGACGTTGAGCGGTTCGTTCCAGATGATCCACTGCTGCAGCGCGGGCTGGCCACCGTAGCGGCGGACGCACGTCTCGACGTAGCGGCGCATCGCGGAGCGCTGTGCGGGGTCGAGAGTCAGGGTCGTCGAGTGCAGCACGCTGGGCGTGCCGATATGCCAGGGTCCACTGTTAGCCGTGAGGGTCGCCTTGATCCCGAGGCCGTGTCGCTCCGCTGCCTCGAAGGCCGCGTCGTAAGGCTCGAAGACCCATTCCGCTGGCGAGGGTTCCATCCAGGGCCACATCAGGAAGATCCGCAGAAGATCCAACCCGGCCCGGGCAGCCTGGCCAACGAGGAACTCCACCCGCTGCGCGTCCGCATCCTGCTCCAGCCAGAGCTGGGCTCCCAGCCGCGGCTGGCCCGGCTTCATCCCTTCAGAGCGCCCGTGACGGTGGCCTTGAGCAGGTATTGCCGCGCGAACAGATAGAGCACGACCGTCGGCACCATGTACAGCACGCCCGTCGCCGTGAGCAGGCCCCAGTCCACCTGGTTATGTGCCGAGAACGCGCGGAACATCCCGATGGAGATCGGGTACTTCTCCTCCGACTGCAGCAGGACCAGCGGAGTAAGGAAGTCCCCCCAGACGTTGATGAAGGTGAACAGGGCGCCGGCGCCGAGGCCAGGACGGGACAGCGGGAACACAATGCGGACCGCACCGACCAACCGGGAGCAACCGTCGATCCACGAGGCTTCCTCGAGCTCGACGGGGATGGAGTCGAAGAACCCCTTCATCAGCCAGAGGACCAGGGGAAGCTGGTAGGCGGCCTCGACCAGGATCAGGCCGGTGAAGCTGTTGTTCAGGTGCAGCTGGATCATCATCAGGTAGAGCGGCACGATCGTCGCCGTGGCAGGCACGACGCGCACCAGCAGGATCGTGAACATCAGCGTCCGCCGGCCGAAGAAGGTGAACCTCGACAGGGCATAGCCGCCGAACATCGACAGCACCAGCGCAAGCACGGTGGATCCACCCGAGATGAGCAGGCTGTTGAACAGCAGCCGCGGTGTCGTGGGGTCGCTGAAGAACCGGACGAAGTTGTTGGCGGTCAGCGACGGCGCCTGCAGGTAGAGACCGGCTGTCCGGTCCACCGAGGAGAGCAGCACCCAGCTGAAGGGCACGACGCAGAAGAGCGAGAGAACGCTGATGACGAGGTAGACGCCCACCCGCCGGAGACGCGCCGCGACGACCTCACCGCGGGGTCGTCCCCCACTCAGCTGCGACGGAGGTATGGCGGCCTGCCGCGTCGCGGATTCGGTCGCCATGCTCACACCTCGACTTTCGACAGACGCACATAGGTCAGCCCGAGCACCAGGACGACGACCAGCACGATCACCGAGGCTGCGCTGCCCAGACCAAGCTGGAAGAAGGCGAAGGAGTGTTCGTAGATGTAGATCGAGGTGACCTGTGTCTTGTCACCAGGGCCCCCGCGGGTCAGGAAGTAGATCAGCCCGAACACGCTTGCCGTGGTGATCGTGGTGAGCAGCAGGAAAAGGAACACGGGGCCCCGGATCAGAGGCAGCGTGATGTGGCGGAAGACCTGACGGGCGCCCGCCCCGTCGATGCGTGCAGCCTCGATCAGGTCGTCCGAGATGCCTTCGATCGCGGCCTGGAACATGATCATCGCGAACGCGATACCGCGCCACGTATTCACGACGATCAGGGCGCTCATCGGATGTTCCTGCAGCCACGCGACCGGTGCAACACCCGCGAAGCCGAGCGCCCGGTTGACGGTACCGAGGCCGCCCGGAGCGAGCATGCTGGCCCAGGCCAGCGACGCCACGACTTCGGGAACCACCATCGGAAGCAGGATCGCGCCGCCGAAGAGGCCCTTGGCCCGCACCGTGGACTTGGTCAGCAGCACAGCGGCCAGCATGCCGAGCAGGAACTGACCCACGATCGCCGAGAAGAACACGAATTGGCCGGTGAGGCTCAAGGAGTGCAGGAAGTCCGACGACGTGAGCAGCTGCCGGTAATTCTGGAACCCCACGAACTTCGGGGTCTGGGCGCCGAAGCCGATGAGGGTCTTGTTCGTCAGGCTGATCCACAGTGCGTAGACCACCGGGCCGACCACGAAGACAGCGATCAGAAGCATCGACGGTGCCAGCAGTCCTGCCACCATCGCGCTCGACCCGCCGCCGCGCCGCTTCTTTCTACGGACGCCACTGTCGATTGACAACGCCATGCCTGCGCCCTTCTCGAGCCATCTCGGCGACAACAAGACGCGTGCGCGAGCCCTGGCGGGACCTACGACGTGGACTTCTCCACTTGGTCGGCCCCGAGCAACTCCGTTGCGCTCTTGGCGAATGCGCTGGCCGCCGCGGCGCCGTCCATCTTGCCCGTGAGGATGCCCTCCGTGACCTTGCCGACGGCCTGGGCAATCTGGTCCTGTCCCGGGCGGGTCGGGAAGCTGCGGCTCGACGCCAACTGCTTGCCGGTCTCGACGAGAACGCTTTGCGAGCTGTACGGCGCCACGCTGTCGATTCCGGTGCGCGGCGCGGCAGCTCCCACCGCCACGAGCTGCTCAGCCATGGCCTTGCCGCTGCTCAGCCATTCGGCCAGCTGCACGGCCTCAGCCGGTGCCTTGGTCTTGGCCGAGATCTCGTAGGAGAACGCCACTCCGCTCACGGAGTACGGCTTGCCCGAGTCCGAAGGGTAGTTCCACGTCGACACCTTCTTGACCAGTCCCGGGATCGGCGCGGCACCCTTGGGTCCCCAGTCGTAGCGCCAGCCCCAGGTGCCCTGCGCGGCGACCGGAAGGGTGCCCGCGGGGAAGGCCTTGTATTTCGTCGGCTGCCACGGCTCAGGGTTCAACAGGGCCTGGATCGGCAGGAGCTTGTTCTTGGTCAGCTGCTCGTAGAGGCCGAACGTCTGCGTCAGGCCGGGGCTCTGGACGACCCACTTCTTGGTGTCGGTGTTGTAGAGCTTGCTGTTCGTGCCCAGCATGACGTTGAGGAAGCCCTCACCAAAGGTGCCACCACCCCACGAGCTGCCCGCAGGGAGGACGATCGACGCCTGACCGGTCTTACCGGTGATCTGCTTGAGGCGATCGATGAGCTCGGCCCACGTCGCGGGCTGAGTGGTCGACACGCCTAGCTTGTTCAGGACGTCCTTGCGGTAGAACAACGTCTGCGTGTTGGCCTCGTGCGGCAGAGCGTAGATCTTTCCGTCGGGTTGGACGATCTGCTGGCGCACGTCGGGATAGAAGGACTGCCAGTCCGACCACTTCTTCAGGTATGGCGTGAGGTCGAGCAGATAGCCCGCCCCGGCGAAGCCCGGCACGAAACTCGCACCGTAGTCGGCGACATCAGGTGCCTCGCCGGCGTTGTACTGCTGAGTGATCTGGGTCTTGAACTGGTCGTCCGGAAGAATATTGCGGATCAGCTTGACTTTGATGTCGTGGCCCTGGCTCTTCATCGCAGCCTCGAACTCCGGCAGCAGTTTCGCGACGGCGTCGGCGCGCGGCTTCTGGTACTCCAGCAGGCTCAGCGTCACCGGCCCCTTGGCGGCAGCGGAGGTGCTGCCGCTAGCGCCGCCGCCGCTCGTGCTGCTGCTACACCCGGCAAGAACTCCTGATGCCGTCACGGCAGCGGCTAGCACGGCCACACCCAGTTGGCGTCGAGCCATCTGCAACACCCCTTCGTGTCACTGCCGTCTCAGCCTGAGGCTCCGGCCGGGGAGACGAGGGCACCGCGCCGGCCTGGCGTCATACGCCGAGGTATCGATAATGTTATCGATACCTCGGGACGATACTCGCGGAAGGAGGGAAGTCAATACCCTCCATTGCACCGAACTTGCGATGACAGGACGGACAGCGCGGTGCCCCTCTACGACCTGAACCCGGACCAACTCGCCCGTTACACGGCCAGCACGCCGCCGCCGGCGGACCTGGACGATTTCTGGCAGACAACTCTCACGCAGTCACGAGCGGTGGCGGCCCCTCCCTCGCTGACTGCGGTCGACTGCGGCCTGAGCCTCGTCGAGGCCTTCGACGTTCGCTTCTCCGGCTACGCCGGCGACCCGGTGCACGCCTGGCTGCACCGGCCGGCAGGCACCGATGCCGTGCTGCCGGCGATCGTGCGGTATCTCGGCTACGGCGCGGGACGGGGACTGCCACACGAGGTGGATACCTGGACGCTGGCCGGATACGCCACCCTGATCGTCGACACCCGCGGTCAGGGGTCGGGCCACACGCCGGGAGACACGCCCGACCCGTTCGGATCGGGGCCGGCCCAGCCCGGCTATCTGACGCGCGGGATCCTGGACCCGCGTGAGTACTACTACCGGCGGGTCTTCACCGACGCGGCTCTAGCCGTGGACGCGGCCCGACAGTTGCCCGGCATCGACCCTGCCCGCGTGGCGGTGACCGGCGGCAGCCAGGGCGGCGGGCTGAGCCTGGCAGTCAGCGCACTCGTGCCGGACGTCCTGGCGGCAATGCCGGACGTCCCGTTCCTCTGCGATTTCCGGCGGGCCACCGAGATAACTGCCAGCGACCCCTACGCCGAGATCGTGCGCTACCTCCGCGTGCACCGTGGTGCCGCGTCGCTCGACCAGGTATTCCGGACACTGTCCTACTTCGACTGCGCCATCCTCGCGCGCAGTGCCACCGCACCGGCACTGTTCTCGGTGGCACTGATGGATCCGATCTGCCCGCCATCGACGGTCTACGCCGCCTACAACGCGTATGCCGGGCCGAAGGACATCCGCGTGTACCCCTTCAACGAACACGAAGGTGGGCAGGGCCACCACCAGGCCGAACAGCTGCGCTGGCTCTACCGATTGCTGCACTGACGATTGCTGCGATAACGGTTGCAGCAAGACGGTTGCGGTACGGAGGATCGCTGGCCCGAGCGGCTCGGCACCCATGCCTGGGGCAGCCGCTGCCCTTGTGCCCATCTCGACGCTCCCTGAGGCTGCCTACCGGGACGGGGCTCCCCGTGCCGTGCGGACGGGTGCATCACTGCCCAGATCAGGAAGGCGACATCATGCGCGCATCGGCCCGGGGCGTACGAGCGGCACGACCGAAAGTGGCCGCCCGTCGCACGACGCGCGACCTGAAGGTGACCGTCGCCGTCGACGGCGTTGGCCGGGAGTTAGGGGTCTCGGCCACGGTGATGTTGGCCGGATTCGAGGCCGGGTGGGTGGAGTCCCACATGAACAACCTGGCGTGCGGCGACCAAGGCTCGCTCGGAGTCTTTCAACAACGACCGAGCCAGGGATGGGGCACGTCCAGCCAGATCCTCAACCCCCGCTACGCCGCCCGGCAGTTCTTCGTCCGCGCGCAGACTGCCGAGAAGAGTTGTGGCTCCTGCACCTCCGGGCAGATCGCCCAGGCGGTCCAACGGTCGGCCTACCCCGAGCGTTACGACCAGGTGGCGTCCACGGCGCGCACCCTCTCGAGCGAGGCGCAGTCGCATTACGCCGGGCGCTACTCCGTCGGCGCGATCTGCGGAACCGATTTTCGCTACCTGGATGCTCGCGAACTGCCTGGAGGCACGGTCTACCTTCTCTGGAACGGCAAGTCCAACTGCGTGACGACGATCAAGAATTCACAGATCGGGACTCCGTCTCCCGTCTCGGCGTACGTCAACCCGGAGGGGTCGTCGTACAAGTCCGATTCTGGCTCCTTCTCGTACTACGCAGGGCCGGCGACGCTGCCGGCTCCCGGCTGCATCCGGTGTGGCGGGTCGGTCGGGACCAATCACAACGACAGTGGGCTCGGTCACTGCGGCTAGCCGCCGTATGTCGAGCGGCGTGGTCCCGCTGCAACTCCGTGGCGGGGTGTCTTCGAAGGGGGAGAGTCCATGAAGATGTTGAGGGTGGGAGTCGTCGCAGTTGCGGCGACGTTGGTCACGTCCGGCGCGCAGACCCCGGTGGCCGCGGGGGCTCTGCGACAGCAGTCGACGCTGCCCACGGTGAACATGGAACTCGCCGTCAAGGCCGCTCAGTGGGACCCCGTGAAGTTTGGTACCGGCATTACTCCGGGAGCCGGGCCGAGTGTCACCCTCGTCGAGGAGGCCCTGCGTGCGAAGGGACTACTGGCCGCAAGTTACGTCGATGGGCACTTCGGCAGCGCAACCGTTTCCGCTTATGCCGCGTGGCAACGTTCGCTGGGCTACTCCGGCCTGGGAGCGAACGGACTCCCCGGCATCTCGTCGCTCACCAAGCTGTCCACCAACAACTTTACGGTGAGGCGGCAGATCGGACCAGGTAGTCGGATCACCTTCCGGGGCTTCCCGCTCAACGTGCGCACCCAGGACATGCTGCTGGCGGCCGAAGCTCGGAGCGGTCGGACGTTCGTCGTCACTCAGGGTTCCTACAGCCCCGGCACCGACCCCACGTCTGCGGGCACGCATGACGGTGGGGGGGCCGTGGACATCGACGTCGTCGACCTGACGACCACCCAGCGGTATGCCGCGGCCAAGGCTCTGCGCGAGGTGGGGTTCGCGGCCTGGGTGCGCAGTCCGTCTCAGGGGGACTGGCCATGACACATGCCATCGCAATCTCCGACACCGACCTCGCGCCCGCCGCCCAGAAGCAGGTTGGCAAGTACTACGAGGGCCGAAACGGTCTGGCCAACAATGGACCGGACGACGGTCCACCCGTGGTGCGGGTCACCTGGGAAGAGTTCATGCGGACCCAGTAGCGACCATTCCAGGCGGGGAGTTCAAGCCACGAGCTCCCCGAGTCCCCTCAGGCGTCCCTCCGACCTTGGTGCCCAGGCCGCGGGACGCCGGCGCCTGCTCCGGGTCAGGCTCAGCGCCCGGGCGATAGGTGACCCTGGCCAGGGAACCGGGACGTCGCGGTATCCGTCGAATAGGCATGCCGTCAGAAGCAGGACCAGTTGCGGCCCACGAACCCCAAGAAGGTAGGGGAGCAGTGCTCCCTCCCTCCGGTCTGATTCGCCGCTCGCTCCGCGCCGTCCGATCCGGGGTCTACCTCGTGCTTCACGGCGAGGAGGACATGGTGGAGCTTTACGGCCGCAACCCGAACGGTGGAGACAACGAGGCGCTGCGTCTCGCCTCCAGCAATGTGGCCGCCGCCATCAGCAACCCCGGCGGGGGCATCTGAGGCTGCAGGACGTCGCCGTCCCCCATCGCCGACCGTTGGTTCTTCATCTGGGTCGGACTTCGCTCGGCATTGCGCACTGCGGTTCGTCGTAGGGTGAAACGGCGTTTTAGGAGGGCCCCCTCCGACCCTAATGCGAGTGCTCGCGCTTCGTATGCTCGACTGCCGACCACACCACACTGATGACCACGGCCGACGACGGAGCACGCCATACGGCAGTGTCTCCTGCCCAACCGCGGCCGGCGGTCAGGCAGGGGGCCCGGGCCTAGAAGTGGATGTAGTTCTCGACGCTCGAAGCAGAGATCGTGCGGTAGTCGTATGCCGTGCGGTGCAGGTGGTTGTATTCCTCGATGGTCACCGTACCGCCGCTGTTCACCCGAGTGACCCACGCGACATGGCCATACGTGCCGCTGTTCCACTGCACGACCGCGCCGACCGACGGCGTGTGGTTGACAGGGATGTTCAGACTACGGGCGGCGTTGTCCCAGTTGTTGGCGTTGCCCCAGTGCGGGCCGCGGTAGTAGTTGTTGAACCCGATGTGCAGTCTCTCGTTGATCCGCCACGCCACAAACGCCGTGCACTGACCCTTGATGAAGTTCCACCGATCGAGACCCGAGGTCTGGCCCTTATAGGGATAGTCGTCTTTGAGCGTTCCACTGCTGGTCGCACAGGTGGACAAGAACTTGCCGTCGTGACCTGTGTAGACATAACTGTCCGCGACGTAGCGGCCCGCACCGATCTTGTCCCACACATTGCTGGTGCCGTAGGTGCCCGACACCGTCGATCCGTACGCCTGGCAACTGATGTCGACCGGGTGCCCGTCAGCGATCGATCCGGTAGCGCTGTAGCCGGTGCCAGGTCCTGACCGGACCGTGAGGTTGGCACCGGCAGTGTTGATGTGGTACCCGTTCTGCGCCTGCGCCGCTTGCGCGCCGGTCGCGCTTGCAGTCGTTACGAGTACGGCAGCGATCGCTAAGCGCCGAGGCAAAGTTGTGGTGCGCATGACAGCTCCCTATTGAGTCGTATCCATGAACGAACGGGCTGGCGAAGGCCGCTCAGAGACCTCCTATGCAAAACGGGGCGTACCCACGAACGAGCCGAATTCCGCGGGCCTGAAGACCATCGGGCTAGGACCTCGGCGTGTTTGCGCTGGGTGGCGTGGCATCTGCTCCGTGCGCGGCGGCGCACGAGCTGCGCCAACTGCCACGCCCACGGGGAAAGTGGGCTCAACCCCCGAGTCGGCGGCTCTAGTTTCACCGCGTCCATCGTCTGCTATGGGCCTACAATCAGCGTCGTTATGAGCGAGGGCCGAAGACGCTCTGCAGCTCTTCGGGCAACAGCAGGTGGTGTCGATCCCGCGTTGACTGAGGTGGAATGCTTCGATGGGAACCAATGTGGGGAAGCGGCCGACGCCTGACAAGGGCAGCCCCTGCTCCTCCCCCGACCTGGTTGCCTCACATCACGTGGACCGCTCGCCGGGGCCAGGCCGCACGGTGACGGTCGCCGAGGACAGTCAGGTGCTTCGGCCCACGGTGTGTTTCGTGGCGAATTATCAGGACGAGATCTATCCCTTCGAGACAGGCAGCTGGGCTCGCTTCGGCCGGGACGACCTGAACTGCCACGTCGTCGTGTGGGAGGAGTTGCGCGGGAGCGCCCTTTCCAGGACCGCCGGCGAGCTCTGGTGCATGGAGGAGGAAGAACTCTGGGTCCGGAATCTGTCTTACACGCACCAGTTGGTGGTGGCAGGGCCGGCGGGGCCCCCCACAGCTGCTTGCGCCGAGAAACGAGGGACAACGCGGCAGGGCCTGTTTCGTGCCCGCACCAGAGGGAGTCATCAGCGCCCCCAGCACCGGTGAATGGCAGATCACTGTGCGGCAGGTAGGGCATCCCGGGCAGCTCTCGCGCACCAGACTTGCCGATATGCACCCCCGCCCGGACGACACCCGTACCGTCGGACCGGTCCCGGAAGACCTGCGCAACGTTGCCGCCGCCCTCCTGCGCCCCCTTGCTCACCCGAGGAGGCCAGGCGGCCAACTACGAGCAGGTGGCCGCTGCACTCAACGTGAGCATCCGACAGGCCCGGCGCAAGGTCGAAAAGCTCTGCCAGTATTACCGTTCGCAAGTTCCGGACCTTCTTGGCCCGCACACGTCGGACGGCCAGCCGCTCTACGCGCCCGTCGCCGAGCTTCTGGTCGCGCGAGGCCGGGTCTCACGAGAGGATCTGGCGCTGCTCCCCCCTGCCACGACGACCTTGGCACGTGCAGTCGAATGACTCGGCTCTCCGGGATCCGGCAACAGAGTCAGGCCACGCGCGTCCCTGAAGGTTTCGAGGTCTTAGGCGAACTCGGACGCGGTAGCACCGCAGTGGTGTGGCACGCCCGGTACGCCCTCACCGGTGAAGAGGTCGCCCTCAAGGTGTGGTCGCGGTCCCTGCGCGATGAGCATCAACGCCGACGGTTCACGAACGAATGTCGTTGGCATCGTGAGCTTTCCGGTCACCCGAACATCGTCCGGTGGGTGTGGGCCTCGAACCAACATGATGAAATGCCTTGGTTGCGACGCAGCACTACGGGACGTCCCTGGCGGATCACTTATCCACAGCAACGGGCTCGCTGAGTGTGGAGACGGGACTGCAGCTCAGCCTGGATCTGCTGGACGGACTCGCCGCCATGCACCGTAGAGGACTGATTCACCGGGACATCAAGCCGAGCAACGTTCTCGTTCACGACGACCGGGGCGCCTTGTGCGATTTAGGCATTGCCATGCCCGTCGTAGAGATCACCCGTGAATGGCGCGCCGGCACTCCGGGCTATATTGCACCCGAGCTCGAAGACGGCAGCGAGCAGGCTCTCCCACCCGACCGACAATCAGACGTCTACTCTGCCGCGGTCACCATCAGCCGGATCATCGGTGACCGCGCTCCAGCCCCCATCGACCACCTGGTGCATGCCGTCGCGGCTTCGGACAAGCGCGAGGACCGTCCCGCCGACGCCCAGGAGTTCGGCCGCCGACTGCGTTCTGCGATACGCGCGTCGGGTATCGAACTCGCTACCGACGGCGAGGCCAGGAGCGCCCGACCGGAGCATACGATCGGGCGCCGCAGAACAAACCTGGCAGTCGCGGTCTGCGCGGCACTCATGGTGGCGGCACTCACCGGCGCTGCGGCGACCTGGCTGCTCACCCGCGGCGTCCGCCAAGAGGCTCAAGTCAAAGCCTCGACGCAGGCACGCAACAGCACCGGGACGCCAGCGGGCGGGTGATTGCTATCACGCGCGTCTACTACGACAACCAGGGCCAGGCATGGCCAAATTCGAGAAAGCCCCGGCGAGTGGGCTTTACAACCAGAAGACCTACCTGGCATTGAATCTGTGCAACGCCCAGGGCCAGTGTGACCACGACTGGAACCGATACCGCATCGACGCCGGGCCGGTGAAGATCAGCGCCATCGACGGCTGTGTCACCTGGCGGGTATCCGCGATGAACACTGCGGAGACCACGTGGCCGGTCCGGGATCAGCTCGGCACTGCGGGATGCCCATCCTGAGCTGAGGGATTCACCTGTGACCGGTGACGTCCTCGAGACTCACGAGAGCGCGACAGAGTGTGCGTCCAGGGATACGCGACGCACCCCCCAACGGTGGACCGCTGAGGGGTGCGTAGGCGCTTGGAACAGGCAGGTACGGCGCGCGCCGTGGTGAGCGGCCGCTGATCAGCCGAAAGTGATTTCGGCGCGGCGGTTCTGCTGCCGCCCAGCAGCATTCTTGTTGCTGGCCACCGGGTTTTTCTGTCCCTTGGCCGCGGTCTTGATAGTAATTCCGGTGGACGATCCGAGTGCGGTCTTCAGGGCCGAGGCCACGTGCGTGGCCCGGAGTTTGGTGATCGTGGTGTTGATCGGCTGATGCCCGAGGACGTCGGCGTAGCCGGTAACCGTGACCGTTCCGGGCCCCTTGGCCTTGATCGCCGCAGCGGCCGCATCGATGACCTTGCGGGAGTCCGCGGTCAGGGCGGCCGAGTCCGTGGCGAACAGCACCGAACCGAGGTGACCCGGCCCGGCCTGCGCGCCGGTCGCCGAGTGGGCAGCGACGCCGCCGCCGCCAACCATCGCGGTCGCAGCGCCCGCACCCGCGCCGGCGTTGGTGCTGGTGTCGGTGCTGGTGTCGGTGCTCGAAGCGCTTGCCGTAGCGGAACTACTCGGAGTGACCGCCGGAGTAGTGGCCGAAGCCGAGGCGGTGGGTGCCGGCTTGCCGGCAACGGCCGGCTTGGCCGCGCCGCGTCCATGAAGCAGCGCCCACAGCAAAAGACCGATCAGCAGCAGGCCGAGTAGGGCCAGCAGCGGAAAGAGCCATCCAGCCCGCTTCTTGCGTTCGCCGATGCTGTATGCGCCGACCGAGTCGTCTCCGCGATGCGGATTTTGGAGCTGAGACATGTGAATCCACCTTGAGTGAGGTCCGGGGCCAGGAGGGCAGCGGGGCGGGGCAAAAAGGGTTGAGTGTGGCGGCGTGCGGCGGGGCCAGAGGCACCGCCGCACGCGAGGAGTACGGGGTTAGCGCCGGTCGCCGCCGGGGGCGTCGTCGATGTCGACGACTTCCTTGGCCACCTGCTCGGTGACGTGCTGCTGCTCGACGACGGATTCCTTGCCCAGGTGAATCAGCTCGACCGGGACGGTCTCCTTGGCAACGACGGCCTGCTCTTCTTCGAGCTCGAGCTCGTAGGTGCCTTCCTTGATCTCGGGGCGCGCCTGAGCGCGATTGGCGTCGGTCACCGGCTCCCGAGTGATGCGGGCACGCTCCTTCTTCACCGGCACCGTGGTGGTCACGTTCTCGGTCACGACGTGCTTGGTGAGGCGGACGGTCTGCGAGGGGCGCTTGACGACCCCGACCTTGAGCCGCTCTTCGTGCCGAGTCAGCTCGTCATCGTTCTGCTCAACGCGTCCACGGTCGACTGCCGGAGCTGCTGCCGGGGGCGCAGCCGCGCCTGCGGTGGGCAGGCCCGAGTCGGAGTGGCTCTCCGAGTACGGCAGCCCGTAATGGGCATAGAGCTGGGATTCCTCATCCTGGGACAATTCGCCATCGGGCTCTGCATTCGGAGCGTCCTTGACCTGGTCCTTGGTGTACGGAACCTGTGCGACACCCCCGGACAACTCTGCCTCGGCCAACGGCACGAAACTCTCCCGGCCGCCGAACAGGCCGGTGTGCACCAGCGCCCACTCCGGGCGCTTGGTGTCGGCGTCGATGTAGACGTCGGTGATCTTGCCGATCTTGGTGCCGTCGGCGCTGTTCAGCGTCGAGCCTTGCATGTCCTTGGCGTCATCGAGGGAAAGCATCTGGCTCCTCCTAGGAGTCTGGTTGTTATTGCGGAGTCTGGTGTTACTTCGAACTGTGGGGTGCTGAGCCCGTGAATGAGCGCCGGGCGCAGCAGACCCGCGCCCTTGCGGGCTTTTTGGTGTGGGTCAGATCCGGCTGGCGCCGGGGCCCGTGGTGGGGCCGTTCTGGGCGGCGCGTTGGGCTTGCTGGGCTTGGGTCTTCACACTGGGCGCCGCCGAAGCGGCCGCGGCGATGTTGGGCTTCTCCGCGTCATACCGGGCCAACGTGGACTCCCACCGGGCCCGCATCGGCGTGATCCCGCCACCACCGACCGCGACGACCGCGATACCGGCGACCGCAGCCAGCGACGCGTACAACACCGCGTTCACCACGTTCGTGGCGATGTTCAACTGGTTCAACGCCGCGATCACCCCGAACGCCAGGATCAACCCCGACGCCGCGTTCGCCAGCACCTTCCCGTACGACAACCCACCCAAGCTGTTCTCGATCAGCGCCTTGACACCAGCCGCGACCGCCGAAGCGATCACGATGATCAAAATCGCCACAAACACCAACGGCAGGTACGCGATGACCGCAGCCAGGTACACGCTGATCGGGTTGGTCCCGAACACCCCGAACGCGGTCGAGAGCACGAACAGCATCACCGCGTAATACACCAGCTTCGCCAGGATGTCCGAGGCGTCGTACTGGCTGTTGGCCAGCGCCTTCTTGATCCCCCCACGCTCGACCGCCCGGTCGAA